>Ga0116141_10000549_pt1 | contig 30210 bp, 18 predicted proteins | sample AD_UKC097_MetaG_FD_89744 | JGI IMG/M metagenome (GOLD analysis project Ga0116141, IMG submission 89744) | Active sludge microbial communities of municipal wastewater-treating anaerobic digesters from USA - AD_UKC097_MetaG | ecosystem: Engineered > Bioreactor > Anaerobic > Digestate | place: USA...
CCTCCTCAAGCGGATCGTCTACGTCCACTGCCATGATGCGTCCACCGAAGACCACCAGCCGCTCGTGCACAACGCCGTACCTTGGCGCGACTTCATCAGGCTCGTGCACAGCCACGGCTTCGACGGCCGGGTGATTCTGGAGGTCCCTCCCGACCAGTTCCTCCGCGCGGGCGGCATTCAGAGCCTCATCGATTCCGCCAAGGCCCTCAACGCCTGTCGATAGGGCCGCGTCCCGCAAGTACCGAAGCCACTGGGGGGCCCAACTGGCGTGTGGACAACGGCAGAACGACGCTACCGGATGGTCGTGCAACAGGGTCCTCTGCGGCCAAGCCGGGAGGAATGCTCGACGATCGGAACGCGGGCCGTGAAGGGCTCGCCGGAGTAGCTCGCCTGCAATGCCTCCCAGTTTCGAGTGCCGCTGTCCCGCATGACGAGCCAGTCCCGAGTCCTTTGCCAGCGGGGCTCGAACCAGTCCCGGACGGGCAACTCCCAGAGCTCCTGCGGGAGCGGACTGTTCCGACGCTCTTCCAGGGCCTGTCGGGCGCCGCTGAAGTCGATGTAGACGACGGTCCATCGCGACTCGTTCTCAAGCCGGCGAAGCAAGTCGACGTGCTCGACGCAATCCAGCGAGGCCAGCGTCCAGGCCGCCTCGACGCCAAGCTCGCACTCGACCTCATCGCGGACGATCCGTTCGAGCAGCGCGACACAGGCCGCTACGACCTCGTCTCGCAGGGCGGCGTCTGCCCCAATCGCCAGCTTGGTGAGCCCCCAGAGCTGTCCCCAGGCCCCCGACGAGACGCCTTCGTCGATGACCACGCCGAACACCAGAGGCAAGACCCCGGGCCCCATCGTTCCGGAGGCCGCGACGAGGACCTCCATCATCAGGTGGTCGTCCTGCTCGCCCGCTTCGATGAGTCGGGCGATTAGCGACTCGCCGATTTCCCGCCGGCGTCGTTCGTCGAGCCTCGGCCCCGCGAGGGCGAAGATGGCCGGCACGTAGAGGTGGAGGTAGCCGGCCCCGTCGAGGACGCATTCCCGGGCCTCGTCATAGGCGTCAAAGAGTGTATTGGTCAGGTCCGGATCGGCCACCAGGGCATCGGCAAAGGCCTCCAATGCGGACCACGGTATGTCTGCTTCACTGCGATGCAACGCATCCCAGAGAGATTGCAGGGATTCATCGTTCACCAAACGAACTCCTAATCAGGCACGAAATAACTCGGTCTGCACTCCAAGAATCACAACATGCAGGCGGAGGATAGAACTGATTATAGATATCGGCGTCCCCAGATCAAGGGGCTTACGTCTTTTGGGGGTGAGGGCCGAGCCGACAGGGTATACGGCATCCCGCAGACCCATTTGCGGCCACTTTGGCGGTGATGGGGTCCATTGCCCGCATCAACCCATCTCGCGGGGCGGAAAGCCGGTGTTTATAGGACGCTACATCTTTCGGCGGGGTTGTGCCCTCGTGGCGACGATCATGCCATAGGCCAACGCGCCCTCGTGATAGCCGCGATCGAGCAGCTTGAAGGAATCGACGAAGCGGCGGAGCCTGCTCGCCTTGGTGAACAGCATCAGTTGGACGACCGGGCTGGCCACGAGCTTGTTGCAGTATTCCCATGTGGGCGAGACGCTGGCCGTGATGTTATCGGCCTCGATGGCCTGGAAGCCTGCGGCGTCGAGCATCGATATCTGCTCGTCCATAGTGAGCAGGGCCGGACACAGCGTGGCCTCGCAGACCTCCCGGACGAGCCGGTCATGCTCGGGGCTTTGCGTCTGGCCTCGCAGCCACACGCACAGGCCCAGCCGGCCGCCGGGACGAAGCAGCCGAACACAGGCGTTGAAGAACGCCTGCTTGTCGTGGATGTGCTCGCTGCACTCGACGATCCAGACGCGATCGAACGTCTCGGACAAGTCGTCCAGACGGTTGGCATCGTACTCCTGGAAGGAAACCCGGCCGGCTACGTTCTCGTCGGCCGCGTGTTTCTGGGCGGCTTGCACCTGCGCGGCGCCGAGCGTCAGTCCGAGGACGGAGCAGCCGAAGGTCTTCGCAAGCCAACAGGCGGAGCCGCCGAGCCCGGACCCGATATCCAGCACGCGGTGTTCCGGGGAGATTTCGAGACGCGAAGCCAGTCGCTCGATCAGCTTCACCTGGGCCTCTGTCGGCGATTCGGTGCCTTCCCAGTAGCCATGATGGATGTGCGGACCCCAGAGAAGGTGGTAGAAACCCGACAGCACATCGTAGTGCCTGCGGATATCGGCGGTCAGGCAGGATTCCGGCGAGTTGCTCATCCGTGTTCTCCCCGGCTCGGGAGCGGCCGGAAAAGACGGGTGGCGTCGCCGTGACTGTGGCGGCGCCACCCGCAGGGGTCTGTGTTTGGTGCGGGTCAGTTCACGCCTGCTTTGCTCTTGGCCCGTGCCAGGACGGCGCCGGCGCGCTTGGCGAGATCGTTGTCGGTGAAGGCCTGAGCGGCTTTCTCGAGCGGTCCGATCAACTTGGCCGCAAAGGGGGCAGGCCCCTCGCCGCGAAGCAGCTTCTCGGATACTGTCACCGTCGCGAGCGCCGCCTCCTGCCGGCAACTTGCGTCGTCCATGTAAGGTGCGATCAGGTCCACGGAACCGGGCGACTCGATGTTGCTCAGCGTGCCCAGCAGCAGTCGCTTCTCATCGTCTCGAACGACCAGCCCGGCTGCCTGTCGGCACATCGCCAGGCGATCCTCGGGCGGCATGTTTCCACGAACGGCCAGCCCCAGATAGCCGCGAAGGAAGAGCGTCTTCTCGGACGGATTGCTGGTTTCCCGAGCCATGGCGAGCAGCAGGGGAGCGGCATCGACCGTCTTCCAGGTGCTCAGCTCGCGAATGGCCGCTGATCGCACGTCCGCGTTATCGCTCTTGGCGCACGCAGCAACCGCCTTGAGCGCGCCGGGCCCGCCGACGGCGCCGAGTACACGGAGCAGGACGACCTTCTGCGCGGACTGCGCCTTGTCCAGCGGAGCGATCAGCTTGTCGGCCTCGGCCTTGGAATCGGTTGCCTTCAGGCAGATCGCGGTCAGAGCCTGTTCAATAGCGGCCAGATCCTGGGGCGTCTTGGCGTTTGCGAGCAGATCGAGCATCGCGGGCAACTGGTCGGGCCCGCCGAGGTCGCCGATCAGTTTGATCGCATCCGCCCGGACCTTCGAGTCCGCGTCACGGGCCGCTCCGAGCAAGGTGGGAATGCTGCCCGTCATCCGCCGGCGTCCCATCAGATCGAGGGCCAGCCGCTGCTTGGCCGCGTCGTCACCGGCGAACATCCGCATCACGGCGCCGTCGGCTTCCTGGTCGGGGAAGGTGGCGAGGCTGTCCTGAGCGGCCTTCGCGACCTCCCGATCACCGTCGTCGAGCAGTTGAACCATCACGGGCACGGCGGCGGCATCGCCCAATTCGGTGACGGCTTGAATCGCTGCGACGCGAACTCGTGCGTCGCCGCTCTTGGCCGCATCGAGCACAGCCGGCGCCGCGTCCTGATCTCCGCGCAGGCCCAGCGATTGGATCACGAGGATCTGGCGGTCGGCAGGCAGGGATTTCATCGCGTCGATGAGCGTGGTCGTCGCCTGGGCGGTCCGTATTCCCTGGGATGCCTGGACCGCGGCCGAGAACAGGATGTAGTCCTCGTCGCCCAAATGCTCCTTCAGCATCTTCTGGCGATCAGCCCCCTGACGGGTGACAATCGCGGCCCGCAGGGCCCCGCCGCGAACCTGGTGGGGAGCATCCGTCTTGTACAACTGGTCGTAGATCGCTATCGCATCCTGCCTCCTGCCGTCGGCGGCGAGCGACTCGGCACAACGGAGGAGTCCCTCGCAGCAGTCGAGCTTGCACTCGGCCGGGGCCTTGGGCAGCGCCTGCCGCAGGGCCTGGACGGCTGCCGGATTGCCGATGCTCCCGAGGGCCCGCATCGCTGCGGAGGCCACAACCGTGTTGCCGCTGTTGGCGAGTGCGCCCAGCGCGCCGACTGCCTTCGCATCGCGCCGGTAGCCGACGGTGTGGATGACGCCGACCAGCGGGCGACCTTTGACCGTGCCGAGCGCGTCGCGCAGGGCCTCGTCCACGGCCGGGTCCGGGTTCGGCTGCAAGGCGTATCGCGCCATGTGCGAGAGCTGCTCGTCCCCGAGCAATGCAGCCAGCGGGGCAATCGAGTCCTTCCCGCCCACGATGGCGAGCTGCCGGCAGGCGTCGACTCTGGCCTTGAGCGGGGCCGACGAGTCCTTCACGACGGCGATCAGCTTGGGCTCATCGCTTTTCGATGCAACGGTCTGCGCGAGCGACGATCCGGCACAGACCAACAGCAGTGTGACGACCAGGATGAGGTGTATTCTTGATTTCGACATATCTGTATCCTCGCTTGTCTCAATCCATATCCGGGTTAGATGGTCCAGGGTTCTCGCATCGCACGCGAACGGAAACGATTGGCCTCGGCGTCGTTGACGAATTCCTCTTTCGCGGGATCGAACTTCATGTCGCGTTTGAGCCACATGCAGACGTTGGCCGCATGGACGGTGGACATGGAGCGATGCATCACGACCGGGTTGGCCACGGTCTGCCGACGCGACTTGACGCAGTCGAAGAAGTTGCGGACGTGGTTCATCGGGCGCTGCGTGCGGGCCATGTAGTCGTCGACCAGCTTCTTGAAATCGGCCATCCAGGCGGGGTTGGAGACCTCGCACTTCGAGTAGCCGTCCGCGATGGCGACCCAGCCCTGGTCGCCCTCGTAGCGGACGCCGCAGGAGCCGTGCCAGATCTTGCCGGCCATGTCCCGTTCGAGGACCAGCTTCATGCCGTTGGCGAAGGTCGCCACCATGCCGTCGCCGCTGTCGTTGGCGACGTATTTGTAGTCCACCGGCGAGGTATCCGCCAGGCCGGCGGCCACCTGGACCTGAGCGAAGGTGTGGGCGCCCCACTCGCCGATGCAGCTCGTGTGGAAATCATAGTGGTTGCGCCAGCCGCCGCGGGTGTATTCCGAATTGTAGGGCCTCCAGGGACAGGGTCCCAGCCAGGCGTCCCAGTCCATTTCTTCTTTCGGCGGCAGCGGCTGCTCGGGCAGCCAGTCATGCCGCATCTCGGCGGCGTCCCACGGCGCGATGTGCGCCCGGAGCGTGTGGACCTTGCCGAGGTAGCCGAGCCGGAGCAACTCGTTGGCGAAGGTGAAGTTGCCCTCGCTGAGCCGCTGGAGGCCGCTCTGGTAGACCCGGCGGTGCCGTCTGGCGGTCTCCACGACCGCCTGCCCTTCCGCGATGGTCATGGCCGACGGTTTTTCCGAGTACACGTCCTAGCCGGCCCGCATGGCCATGATGGCCGCAAGGGCATGCCAGCGGTCACCCGTCGTGCTCAGGACCGCGTCGATATCCGTGCGGAGGGCCAGGAACTCGCGGATATCGGCATAGAGGGCACAATCGCTGTTGCCGTAGCGGGTGTCCACCATCTGCTTGACTCTTTCACGCCGGGCCTTCTGCGGGTCGCAGGTGGCAACGAATTGGACATCGCGTTCCGGCAGCATCCAGTTCAGGACGCCCGAGCCGCGACTACCGATGCCGATGCCGCCCAGGATGATGCGTTCGCTCGGCGGGACGGCCCCGTTTCGGCCGAACACGGAGGCCGGCACGATGCACGGAACGGCAATCGCAGCCGCCGTGCCCAGGAATGCTCGCCGCGAGAGGTGGGAGTAATTGTGTGACATGGCGTTCTCCTCTTTGAGGTTGATAATGGACTATGGATGATTGATGACTGGCGTCGACCACCGCCAAGCAGGAACCATCATGACCTTAGCCAGAGGGGGATTGTACCGCTTTGCCTCGACTGCGCCCACACCAAAGGGATTGACAATCGAGGATGGATGATTGGTTGTCCAAACGACCCCTGCGCCGGTATGATCTGGCTTCTGTACTCAAGAGCTGTTCGATCCGAGGGGCTTTGTGATGCATCTGAAAAACGTACGGTTTCACCCGGACCTGTATCCGACGCGGGAGCACTATCCGTTCAATCTCGATATCTTTCGCGAGACCGCCGGGCTCGATTTCATCGCCCCGGTGACTTTCTTCGTCGGCGAAAACGGCACGGGCAAATCGACGCTCCTGGAGGCCATCGCCCGCTGGGCCGGCATCCACATCTGGCGCGAAGGGTACCGGACGCGTTGTGTGGTCAATGTCTATGAGGACAAGTTCTATCGCGGCATCTCGCTCGAATGGGTCGAGGACATCGTGCCGGGCTCGTTTTTCGGCTCCTCCGTCTTCCAGGACTTCGCGCGAATACTGGACGAATGGGCGGCGACCGACCCCGGCCAGCTCGACTACTTCGGCGGCAAGTCCCTGCTTACCCAGTCACACGGGCAGTCGATCATGTCCTTTTTCAGGGCCCGCTATGCGATCAAGGGCCTGTACCTGCTCGACGAGCCGGAGACAGCCCTCTCTCCCAAGACCCAGCTCGCCCTGCTCGATCTACTGACGCAGCTTGGCGCCGCCGGTCACGCACAGTTCCTCATCGCCACGCACTCTCCGATCCTCCTGGCCTGTCCCGGGGCCACCATCTACAGTTTCGATCACGTCCCCATCCGGGCCGTGTCCTATGAACAAACCGACCACTACCAGGCCTACGAGCGATTCATGAGCGGTCGCCGCGCATCCGCGAACGGCAGTTGATGCGAACTCACCTGCGGACCTGGGAATGCGACAGACCGGGCTCGACCGGAGCGTCTGTGACTGTGGCTGCCGCGTATTTCGATTGCCCGATGTGACGAATCACTGGCACGGCGGCTATCGCTCGGCGTCTTCCCTCATTCGCAGCGCGGCGTCGATGCTCTGGCGGAGTCGGTCGTCGTCACAGGTCTCGCGCGCCTTCTCCATCGCCGATCTTGCTTCCCGGCCGCCGATTCTGACGAGTGCCCTGAGTGCATCCTCCCTTGCGGTGCTTGGCCGGGAGTGGTCCGCCAGAAGGTCCCCAAGTGCTGCGGCCGCCCGCGCGTCGCCGATCCGGCCCAGCGCCCCGGCGATGGAGCAGGGGAGGTACTCGTCTCTGTAGGCCAGTGCGCCGACAAGCGACGCGACGGCCCGGTCGAGATCGACGCCTTCCATCCGCGGGGGAGCGCAGATCTCGCCCAGTGCGATGGCCGCATTGTGCCGGAGGTTGATGTCGGCCTGCGCGTCATCCAGAATCGTGCATAGTTGTAGAATCGCCTCCGCCGCCCGGCGCTCGCCGAGTGCGTGTGCGGCCAGCTTCCTTCGGTCGAGATCATTCCCCGCCAGAAAGCCAAGAAGCTGCTCCGTGCTCTTGAGCGAGTAATCCGCTTCCCGAATCTCGTGTATGGTCGTGATGCATGTCAGCACCATAGCGAGGCCGGTCATCACAGCGACGGCCGAGCCGACGGCGCCTATCGTAGGGGCCCGGCGACCGGCGACCATGAGCGACCCGCCGACACCCGTTCCGATGCCCCACGCACCGAGCACTATCACGCCAAATGCATGCTCATAGAAACGGACGACGCCGCAGTCTCCCGCCGTATGCCGGAACCAGACGACGGCAAACACCACGGCCGCCGTACCCCCCGCAACGATGGCGGCAAGGCCCGCCGCGAGCCACGCTTTCCGTGGTTGATTCTTCGACGCCTCGTCAGTCATCAGTCTTCGCCGGTCAGAATGAATCCGGGATCCCGGCCATCCACTTGGGCCAGGCGTCGTCGGTCACGCCGCCGGCCTTGGTCCATTTCCCAGTTGTGTTGAACTCGCGGTGCCACTTGAGCTGCCAGAGTTGCTTGAGCGAGACCTTCTTGACGGACCAGTCGGCGAAGAGGCAGAACTGGCCGCCGCCGTGGCGGTTGACGCACAGACGCTGCATCTCGTCGCTGCTGAGAGTCGGCGTCTTCTCGCCGGACGGCGGGGGATTATCGATGTCGTTGGGCCAGCCGTCTACCCACCAGCCTTCCGTGAAAACCGGGACGTTGTCCGCGCCCTTGACCATGTGTGTTCGCCAGTATTTCGCTTTGCCGTTGCGTCCCCATACACCGTCCGACCCGGCGGGGATGTTGCACATCCAGCCGTTCGGGGCGTAGCTGCCCTCGTCGCCCCCCTGGGAAGCCGGCACCCGCCAGGCGTCAAACACGTTCTCCGCCGGGGCGCTGCCGCTCACCGACAGGGACCGGTTCTTGGTTGCCGTGGGGCACAGCCACATTTTCTTGTCCTTCGACAGCGGCCTCATGCACTCGCGCCACCAGTCGCCGTTCTCCATTGTCGAGGAAGACCCCTTCAACAGCCCACTGTAGAAGTAGCCGTTGTTGTCGTCCGTGTACATCGCGAACATCAAGCCCCATTGGTGAAGGTTGGACTTGCACGCGACGCCTCGCGCCTGGGTCCGGACCCGCTGCAAGGCAGGCATGAGGACGGCCATCAGAATGGCGATGACCGCGATGACGACGAGCAACTCGATGAGTGTGAATCCACGCTGCCTACGCATGGCTGTACTCCTGGACTACCATCCACCATATCACCCGCACACAGGCCCAATATACCCGGAAAGCCCCGATGATGCAAGCACTGGAACCGGTGAATCCCGAGTACTGTGCGTAGATAGCGATCCTCGCAACAATAGCAGACCCGGGCGAAGCGACGGCTTGGATCACCGGCTCCGCCCGGGTCGTCGTTCTCGATCTGGGCGACATGGGCTGCACGACCGAACCTGTCGGCCGGCAGACGTCAGATCCTGAACTTCTTGAGGTTCTTCAGGCACAGCTCGATGGCCTGCATCGGCTCGTAGGCGTCCTTCTCTTCCTCGATGATATACCACTTCGTGCCGCCGATCTGACGGCAGAGCTTGAAGATCTCGGTCCACTTCACATCGCCCTCCCCGAGGATGGCCTTGGGGTTCGTGGCGGAGTACTCCTTCAAGTGCACGGTGACGGCCCGGCCGGGGTATTTCTTCAGCAGCGCGACGGGATCGCCCCCGCCGGTCAGCACGTTGCCGGTGTCAACCTGCATGATGACGTCCTGGCTCGTGTTGCTGAAAAAGACGTCCCAGGACGTGGTGCCGTCGAGCGGGTGCACGTCGTGGGCATGAGCATGGTAGCCGATCATCATATCGTGGGACTTGAGCTTCTCGGCCAGGACGTTGAACCGCCCGGCATACTTGAGCCAGGAGTTTTTCATGTCCTTCTCATCGCCCTGGAGCCAGGGCACGATGACGTACTTGTTGCCCAGGATCTTGTTGAATTCGAGGGTCGCGGCCAGCTTGTCGTCTGCGAGGTCCGCATATTGCGTGTGCGTGCCGCAGCAGACGATGTTGTTGTCGTCCAGCATCTTGCGGATGTCCTTGGCCTTATGGCCGTAGTAGCCCGCGAACTCGACGCCCTCGTAACCCATCTGCGCGATCCTCGCGATCGTGCCGGCCAGGTCCTTCTCGGCCACACTGCGAACCGAATAGACTTGCACGCCGACCGGCATCCTGCCCTTCACCCTGCCTGCACTTTCCACGCTCTTCCTTTCCTCTTTTGCGCAACCCGAGCCGAGAACGCCCATGGCCGCGACTGATGCCGTAGTCGCCAGAAAGCCGCGACGGGATAGATTGGGGTGGTTCGATTGTGTCTTCATGCTCCTTCACCTCATCTCAATGTACATGGACCCGGTTTCGGCGGCGGATCCTTCGCCTGATCTGAACCTGGTTGGGCCGAATTGTAGTCCCGCTCGGATCGCCCGTCAAACCCAAAAGAAGCACGCCGTCCCCGAGATTGACTTGCGGATTCCGCTCTTTGCAGGAATAACAGAGTCCGATGCCGCGTCTTTGTTGGCACGGGCACGATCGGGACAGGGCAATGATGCCGGTTGCCCGGTGCCGGGCTTGTGCAGGCGCCCGAGAGGGTTCTCGTCGGTTGAACAGTAGGAGTCAGGGGAATGTCACAGAAACCTCGCAGTAGAGTGTCGGTCATTCTGGGACCTTGTGTCCTCGCGTTGTCTCTTTTCGTCTCCGCCGCGGCCCGCGCCGAGGATTCGACCCGAGCCGCCGCTCAGCCTGTCTACGGCGTGCGTGCCTTCGGGGCCGTCGGCGACGGCCAGACGGACGATACGATCGCGTTTCAGAAGGCCCTCGACGCCGCCGGCGAAAACGGCGGCGGGACCGTCCAGGTCCCGCGCGGCAACTACTTCTTTGCAGGGCACCTGAACGTGCCGAACGCCGTGGCCCTGGTCGGCGTCTGGCAGTCGGTCCCGGCGCACAACGGCCTGCGAGATCGGGGATTGCCCAAGCCGACCGACGACGGCACGACGTTTCTCGTCACCGAAGGGGCGGGCAATGAGGAGGAGACCGCCTTCATCACGCTCAACACGAATAGCACGCTCAAAGGCGTCGCGCTGTACTACCCGCAGCAGATCGCCGACGATGTGCCCCAAGCGTACCCCTGGGCCGTCGCCATGCGGGGCAAGAACCCCGCCGTCCTGGACGTCGAGCTGCTGAACCCGTATAACGGCATCGATGCCTCCCGAAATGAGCGGCACCTGATCCGCAACGTGCACGGCCAGCCTCTCCGCCGGGGCGTTCTCGTCGATGCGATCTACGACATCGGCCGGATCGAGAATGTGCACTTCAACCCGTGGTTCAGCATGAAGCCCGGCCTGTTCAAGTGGCAGATGGAAAATGGCGAGGCCTTCATCTTCGGTCGCTCCGACTGGCAGTATGTCACGAACACGTTCTGTTTCGGGTACAAGGTAGGCTACAAGTTCATCGCCAGCCGCTCGGGCGTCTGCAACGGCAATTTCCTCGGCATCGGCGCCGACGACTGTTACACGGCTCTCGTCGTCGAGCAATCGGCCCCGTTCGGCCTGCTGATCACCAACGGCGAGTTCGTCTCGTTCCACGGGCCCGACCCGACGATGATCGAAGTGACCGAGGCCAACAGAGGAACCATCCGCTTCGTGAATTGCGCCTTCTGGGGCCCGTGCAACCAGATCGCCAAGATCGCCGGCGCGGGGACCGTCGGCTTCGGCGATTGCACCTTCACCCAGTGGGGCGGCAAGGAGGGCACGTTGCCTGCGATCCAGGCCCAGAGCGGCACCGTGCTCATTCGCGGATGCGAGTTCCGCCAGGACCGCCCACAGATTCGGTTGGGCAAAGACGTCCGGCGGGCCGTGATCGCCGAGAACGTCTTCACCGGCTCCGAGCGTATCACCAACGAATCGGCGGGCAACGTCCAGATCGGCCTCAACAGCAGCGGGTCGTGAGAAGAGAGTTTGAAGTTCCAAGTGTGAGGCTTCAAGTGAGCTCGGCGACGAAGCCTCCCACTTCAAACTTCCCACCTCAAACCTGAGACTTCTTCAAATCTGCGAGTAGCTTGCCGGCTTGAGGTAGATATTAGTGATTCCCTTTTCGCGGAGGATCGCCTTGTCGGCGTACTCGGGCATGGCCCGCAGTCGCTGCCAATCCGGGTCGCCGCCGAAGGCCTTCCAGGCGGCCCGGCTCTCCTCCATGTCCTTGAAGCCGAGCATGTAGGTGAGATTGGGCATCTTCGCGCCGGCCAGCGTCTGGCCGAAGAAGATCGGGTGCAGCCCGACCTTGCGGAAGATCGCGATCTCGGCCGTGTTGAACATTTCGATTTTCTTGAGGCCGGTCTTCTCGCTCGGGCTCTCGTAAATCCGCAGTTGGAAGATCCGGCCCGGAGCGTCGGTCGGCTTCTCCAGTCTTGGCATCCCCTCGAAGGCCCGGTGTAGCGAGACCTCCAGGTTCTTGTACGCCGGGGCGCCGGCCGGCGCGTCGATGAAGTCCGAGCCCTTCGCCAGGAACTCACTGTCCTCCATCAGTCGCTCCATGAGTGTGTTGACCGATTCGATCGATCCGTGTGGCATGAGCACGTAGATGGGGCTGATGCCTTCCTGCGGACAGAACACCCCCACCGGCCCGATTCCCAGGCGGTTGAGTGCCGGGATGGCTGCATCGGCGACGAACCTGTCGAAGCCAGACTTCTGCTGCTCGGTCTCGATTTCGTACTTGCGCAGCTCATAGTACTGCCGCGGTCGCAGATCGCCCATTACCCTTGCTACCTGTGCCGTCTGCGTCATCCTGATCTGGGCCAGTCGGGTACGATAGGCAACGTCGCTCTCGCCGGGTGGTTGTGCCGGCTGATCCTGAGCCACCAAAGCCCCTCCGCCCAGCGATGTTAGCCCTGCCACGGTTACTTTCGTGAGGAATTCCCGTCTTTCCATGTTCTGTCTCCTCTCATGCGAGTCTCTGCGAAGACCTGCCGCAGAGGCGACGAAGCCATGTCTTCGATATCCCCTGTGGCACGATATGAACCGTCACATAGATACACCGCCCGGGCACATTCCGCAAACCAATCCGCACAATCTCCCCGGGGCGATGGCCACACCCGTTCCGCGATGAAGCTCGCGTATCATGCGGGTAGAGGATTGGCCTCGCCTATTCGGCACGGCGGAGTCTGGACGTTCCTTGGTGTTTGTGGTAGATTGCCGTGGTCAATGGCGTACGATTCTGGGGTGTCTGATCTGAAGGAGGCCGGAAAGATGAGCCAGCCAACAATCCATCGTTGCGAGTCAGCCATGCGTGGCTCGCAGTTCAGTCGTCGGGAGTTCTTGCAGCGTACCGCGCTGGCTGGGGCCGGGCTGGCTGTGGGGGCGTCCGGGGTGATGGCCAACCAAACGGGTGGGTCGGAACTGCCGACGCGGGTGTTGGGACGGACTGGGGCCAGGGTCACCATCCTGGGGCTCGGGACCGCGCCCATCGGCGAGGCTCGCGGCGATATGGGCGAGGCCGTGAGGATCTTCAGCGAGGTCATCGACCGCGGCGTCAACTACGTCGATACCGCCCGCATCTACGGCATCGCCGAGGAAGCACTCGGCCAGGTGCTCGCCACTCGGCGCGACAAGGTGTTCCTCGTCACGAAGTGCTGGACGGATTCCGGCGAACAAGCCCGAAAGATGTTCGAGGAATCGCTGCGGATGCTCAAGACCGACCACGTGGACCTCGTGCACATCCACAACATCGGCAACAAGAACCTCGACAAGGTTCTGGCCTCCGACGGCATCCTGGAGTACCTGCTCAAGCAGAAACAGGCGGGCAAGACCCGCTTCATCGGCCTCTCGGGCCACGAACGGCCGCCGCAGTTCGTCAAGATGATCGAGACGGGCCAGATCGACGTGGTCATGCCCGTGATGAACTACGCCGACCGCAACATCTACGACTTCGAAAGCAAGGTCCTGCCCGAGTGCCGCAAACGCAACGTGGGCGTGGTCGCGATGAAGGTCTACGCCGGGATCAAAGGCGGCTTCCCGAATCACCGCAAGGGCTGGGTCGGCTGCAACACACCGCCCGAGAGAATGGGCAAGGCGCTGGCCTATGCGTTGGATCTCGACGGCGTCAGCGTGGCGAACGTGGGCCCGTTCACGATGGAGCAGGCGATCCGGAACATCGAGCTGGCCCGGCAGTACAAGCCGTTGACGGACGCAGAGCGGCAGGAACTGCTGGCCTATGGGAAAGAACTGGCTGGGACTCTCGGTCCCCGATATGGCCCCGTGGTGTGACACTGGATTGGAGACACGATGATGGTTCGTCAAATGACAGGAAGGCCTTCCCGGATGTCGAGACGTACATTCTGTCGGTCCGCGATAGGGGCGGGCGTAACGATCGGCTGGATTGGGTCGTCCGGCGGGGTGGTCTGCGCGAAGGAGGGCGTCAACTTCTTCAAGAATCTCTCGCCGGGTCATCTCGGCGTCCGGGCCAACCAGCAGCAGTCGCTCGATTACGCGGTCAGGTACGGATTCGCAGCCATCGCGCCGAGCGAGGGCGAGTTCGAGAACAAGTCCGCCGGCGAGATTGGCGAATGGCTGTCGACGATGAAGGACAAGGGGATTCGCTACGGCGCGGCCGGGTTGTCCGTCGAGTTCCGCCGGGGCGACGATGCATTCCGCAGCGGCCTTTCGCAGTACCCTAAGCGTGCCGCCCTGCTGAAGCAGTTGGGCGTGACTCGCGTGGCGACCTGGATCCTGCCTGGGAGCAACGAGCTGACCTATCTGGAGAACTTCAAGCGGCACGAGACCCGGCTTCGCGAGGTGGCTAAGGTGCTGAACGACAACGGCATTCGGCTCGGTCTGGAGTTCGTGGGACCGCGGACGTCGCGGGCGGCGTTTCGGTTCCCCTTCATCTGCGCCCAGCGGGACATGATGGAACTCGCCACCGCCATCGGCACGGGCAACGTGGGCCTCTTGCTGGATAGCTGGCATTGGCACACCTCGCACGGGACGGTCGATGAGCTGATGCAGCTTTCCAGCAAGGACATCGTCCACGTGCACGTCAACGACGCCCCGTCCGGCGTGAAGGTCGATGACCAGGTGGACAGCCGGCGATGTCTGCCGGTGACCACGGGCGTGATCGACATGAAGGGTTTCGTCAATGCCCTCGTCAAGATCGGCTATGACGGTCCGGTCGAGGTCGAGCCGTTCGACCAGGAACTGCGGAAGCTGGAGCCCGAAGTCGCGGTGCAGAAGACCGCCGAATCGCTCAGCCGCGTGTGGGACCTCATCGCGGCCTGATCCTATTCGCCTTTGAATCGCTGCATCCATTGCGAAACGAACCCAATTCGCCGGCAGGCCAAGTGGGCCGCAAGTATTTGGTTCATATGGGTTTATAGTGGATTGGCATCGCGACAAGGCCGGAGAAAATGAACCCAATTTGGGTTCCTTTCGCACGATCGGCTCTTCGTAGAGCCTGCCCTCGACCTGACTGAGGGTCGGGCGTCGGGCTCCCGACTTCTTCCGAGAATTGGCTTCGTTCGTCACAACTGACAGACAGGAATGCATGGGAATCCTATTCCGTGGACATGATAGCTGAATGGGGCCAATCGCTACGGCCGGGTCCCAGGGCCTTGGCCCCGCCGAATCGACGGCCCACCCGCCAAGACAGGGCTCATCCTATAAGACGCGTGGAGAGGCGTGTTTGTTTCATAAGGAGCAAATAATTGCTGACACTTTTCCGGCAGGCAGACCTTCCCCTACCATTCGTGAAAGCTCGTCCCCGTGCAAGAAAGTCACCCCCGCGCAGGCAGGGGGCGGAGAGCGCCCAAAGCCAGAGCGCCGCCCCGAGCAGGGGAACAGCCGATGAGCCAGAAATGTTTGCGAATAGGACTCGACCTATCTGGTAGAGTCGCTTGTGGATCGTCGTGGAACGCTGTGGTTCCTAGCAGGCAACTGCAACACATCGCCACCCAGGGGACGAGACCTCTTGAGGAAGGAGCAGAGAAATGTGTACCGCAACCGCTCGTTTGCTGGCGCTATCGCTTTCGATTCTGGGGACCGTCGTTCTGTGGGCAATGGCCGCCGAAGCACAGGCCGCGGCGACTGAGGAACAGATGGACCATCTGGTGGCGCAGACGGTCAAGCCCGACGGCCCCGGTTGCGCGATCCTGGTGGTCGATGACGCCCAAATCGTATTCGAACGCGCGTACGGGATTGCCGACATGGATACCGCCCGTCCCATCGACACCGCCACGGCCTTCAACATTGCCTCCGTGACCAAACAATTCACGGCGGCATGCATCGCCCTGCTGGTGGAGGAAGGCAAGATCTCGCTGGACGACGACATCCGCCGGTACGTGCCGGAGTTCCCCGCGTACGAGGCTCCTATCCAGATCAAACACCTCATCTACCACACCAGCGGGGTCCGCGATTTGGCGGTGCTCTCGTTCTTGAAAGGGCTTGCGGTGGACGAGACCTATCCCGAACCAGTCCTGCTGGACCTGCTGGCGCGGCAGAAAGAATTGAACTTCCGACCCGGAGACGTGCACAGCTACAGCAACTCGGGCTATTTTCTGCTGGGCTTGATCATCCAGCGGGTGACGGAAATGTCCCTGGGGGCGTATGCGGAAAAGCACCTTTTCGACCCGCTCAGGATGACGCGTACCTCCTACCACCGCGATCCCAAGAGAAGCGGGGAGAATGTGGCGATCGGACATGTGGCGGAAGGCGAGGGGAAATACCGCCGCACGTACGTGGCTCCCGCTACCCGGGATTTTGGGGACGATGGAATCTACACGACCGTGGAGGACTTGTATCGATGGGATCAGAATTTCGTCCGCAGCAAGATCGGAGGCGAGAACTTCAACACCCTGCGGCTGACCGGCGGCACGCTCAATAGCGGGGACAGCCTCACCTATGCGTTCGGTCTCGAGATCGGCACGCACAGGGGCTGCCGCACGGTGAGCCACCAGGGCGGTTCTCTGGGCTACAACGCGTTCTTCCTGCGTTTTCCGGACCGCAGGTTCACCGTGATCTGTCTGGCGAACTACGCGCTGAACACCACCAAGCTGTCCTATGAGATTGCCGACCTGTACCTCGGGCTTCCGAAGGAGCAACCCGCACACCCGCCCGCACCGGTCACGTACCCGGTGGCCGAGGTTGATCCCGCCGTCTATGCGGGCCTCGCAGGGAAATACTGCGTCAACGACGGCGCGGTCATGCCCATCACCACCCAGGACAACCGCTTGTACGTGCAGCCGCCAGGGGCGCCGCTGCTGGAACTGTTCCCGAAATCAGCTACGGAGTATTTCCTCAAACTCGTGGATGTGCAGGTGTCCTTCTTCCCGTCGGAAGGCGGAAAGGCCACGAAACTCATTTGGCATCAGAGCGGTCGCCATATTCCCGCCGAGAGACTGGACGACCGGCCCTTGCGCCCCGGCCAACTGTATGAATACGAAGGCGAGTACTACAGTGGGGAATTGCAGATGGCCTACGGCGTCTATGTCCGGGAGGATCGGCTGTGTCTCAAGGCACCGCGGGTGCCTGAGGTGTTTCAACGCAACTTCCGTGATCCCCCGGACGAGAATGTCTTGCGGCACCTGGGCGGGGACCGGTTCGTGAGGTCCTATGGGATGGTGGAGTTCTCCCGGGACGACAACGGAAAGATCGCCGGATTCGCCCTCCACGCTGGCCCCGAGTTCAAGAACATCAGATTCTACAAGCAATGAGAACGAGCGGGAGCATTAGAGCGATGCGCGGGCGAATGCTGATTCGCTCCTACGGGGTTATTGATGATGCTGGCCGGATGGATCAACCGGCATCAGCAGATGTAATCGTGTACGTCGAGGTCAGGACCATGATCTGAGAGGTACTTATCATGAGAAATCTCACTTGTTTGATGCTGGGGGCAATCCTGGCCCTTGGGGCCGTGGCGCACGCAGCAGAGGGAAAGGTGGTCCGTCTGTATGACGGGCCTGCGCCCGGATCGGAAGACTGGAAGTACACCGAGCGGCAAATCAAAACCCCAGGGATGACGCGAGTGATCTGCAACGTGGCCCAGCCCACGCTGACGGTCTTCCAGCCCCCAGCAGAGAACGCGAGCGGCACGGGGGTGGTGATTTGCCCGGGCGGCGGCTTCTCCGTCCTTTGCATCGACCACGAGGGATATGATGTGGCGCGCTATCTGACGGCCAAGGGAGTGACATGTTTTGTCCTGAAGTACCGGCTCCTGCAATCCGAGACCGAAGACCCGATACGGGAAGCGGGGTCGGGCGGCAACTTCATGGAGAAGGTCGCTCCCATCATCAAACTGACGTTGGCCGATGGCTTGGCCGCGATGGCCCACGTCCGTGCCCACGCCCAGGACTATGGAGTCCACCCGGACCGGATCGGCATCATGGGCTTTTCGGCCGGCGGCATCGTCGCCGCCTCGGTGGCGTACAACTACACGGCCCAGACTCGCCCCGGTTTCGTCGCTCCCGTGTACCTGGCTCACGACCTGGTGATCAAGGGCGACGGGGTGCGTGGCGATGCGCCGCCTTTGTTTGTGGTGGCCGCCAGCGACGATCAGTTCGGCCTCGCGCCCCAGAGCGTGGCGATCTACCAGGCCTGGGCGGCCGCCAAAAAACCGGCGGAGCTCCACGTGTATGCGAAAGGCGGACACGGTTTTGGCATGAACAAGCAGGATCTTCCCTGCGACACGTGGGCAGATCGGTTCGCCGATTGGCTCCAGATGCGGGATCTGTTGAACAAGTAATCCCTTGTGGTTCCAGTTGATTGCGGCGTGGCAGGCTCTTGAAGTTCTATCGGAGAGCCGCCTGATGCACGGGACGAATGAGTCTGCGGTTCTGGCGGACCCTGGAGCAGGTTGCAGGGGCGGGCCGGCTTGGGAGATTTGTCGCTTTTCACCAGCAGCATACAGGAAATCCGAAATCCCAAGCACCAAATTCCAGACAAATTCTAAGGACCGAAATCCTAATGACCGCAACGCTGTCGCCCTTCGCCCGCCCTCGGACCAGAGGGCCGCTGTGCGTCCAGGCTGCGCGTCGGGGGCGCTCCGTTTCGAATTTTGAGTTTCGGATTTGTTTGGGGTTTCGGATTTCGTGCTTCGGAATTCCCGTTTGCGGGCGTTTCGGATTTCGAGTTTCTCTTCAGCGTCGTCGTCGCAGACCCGGCCGCAGTCTTCTGCCGCCGCCGGCCCTTCGGGCGCGGTGCAGCGGCGAGGGCTTCTCCACGGGCTTGGGGCGAGGCATCTCGGGGGCGGCCCAGTCGAAAGCGGGACAGGTCTCAAACTCGAACTGGCGGCTGATGAACTTCTCGATCTGCCGGAAATTCTGTTCCTCGTCGGGCGAGACGAACGTGATGGCGTCCCCCGTGGCGGTCGCGCGCCCGGTCCGGCCGATGCGGTGGATGTAGTCCTCGGCATAGGCGGGCACATCGAAGTTGATCACGTGCGAGATGCCCTCGATGTCGATCCCCCGGGCGGCGATGTCCGTCGCGACCATGACCTGGAACTCGCCTCGCTTGAAGCCCTCCATGGCGCGTTGCCGTTGCCCCTGGCTCCGGTCGGAATGCATGGCGACGGATTTGATGCCGGCGCGTTCCAGCTTGCGATGGATCTTGTCCGCCCCGTGCTTGGTCCGGGAGAAGACCAGGACGCAGTCCATTTGCTTACTGCGGAGCATGTGCAGCAGCAGGTCCATCTTGGCCGTCTTGTAGACGGGATAGAAGTGCTGCGTGATCGTCTCGATGGGATTGCGCGGCACGCCGATCTGGATCGTCTCGGGATCCTTCAGTATCCCCGCAGCGAGGGCTTTCACCTCCGGCGAAATCGTGGCCGAGAAGAGCATGGTCTGACGCCGCGTGGGCAGGGCCGAGATGATCTTTCGCACGTCGAGGATGAATCCCATGTCGAGCATGCGATCCGCCTCGTCTAGGACGAGAACCTCGACGTGTTTCAGATCGATGGTCTGCTGTCGCATGTGATCCATGAGCCGGCCGGGGGTCGCCACGACGATATCCACGCCGCGGCGCAAGGCCGTGAATTGTCCCTTGATCTTCACACCGCCGTAGATGGCCGCGGCGCGCAGAGGCGTGAAGCGGCCGTATTCGCGTATCGATTCCTCGACCTGTGCGGCCAACTCCCGCGTCGGCGTGAGAATCAGGCAGCGGATGGGCCGCTTTGCCTTCTTCGACTCCTTCTGTGGTTCCGGAGATCCGATGTCGGTGGGCGGCTCGTGGCTGAGCCGGTTGAGAATCGGCAGCACGAAGGCGGCCGTCTTGCCCGTTCCGGTCTGGGCACAACCGATGATGTCTTTGCCGCTCACCGCGGCGGGAATGGCCCGCGACTGAATCTCCGTCGGGGCTGTGTAGCCGGTCGCCAGGATCCCCTGGACCAGCGGGTCGGAAAGACCAAATGTCGTGAACGCCATCAGATATCCTTAACCATAGAGTGTAGGCCGCAGAACTCGTTGCCAAGGAAATCCGAAACACGAAATCCGAAATCCGAAACAAATCCCAATGAACGAAATTCAAATGACCGAAGCGCTATCTGCCTCCGGACAGTCCCTTTCTGGTTTTGAATTTTGATCATTCGTGCTTGTTTCGGATTTCGAGCTTCGGTATTCGGATTTACTTCTTGGCCGCTTGCTTTTCGCGGCGTCGGTTGATGATCTCCTCAGCCAGTCGGGTCGGGACGCGGGCGTAGTGCGACATCTCCATCGAGAAGGTCGCCATGCCCTTGCTCAGGCCGCGGACGACTGTCGCGTAGCCGAACATGCTGGCCAGCGGGACTTCCGCTCGCGCGACCGCACAGGTGTCGCGGGCCTCGGTTTCGAGGATGATGCCGCGACGGCTGTTCAGATCGCCCACGATGCCGCCCTGAAACTCTCTGGGCATCTCGACCTCGACCTTCATGATCGGCTCCATCAAGCAGGGCTTGGACCTGCGGAATGCCTCGTTGAAGGCGTCGCGAGCGGCAATGCGAAAGGCCATTTCGCTGGAGTCTACGGCATGGAACGAACCGTCGTCAAGGCACATCTTGCACCCGACGACCTCGTAGCCGGCCAGGGGTCCCTTCTTCATCGCCGCCTGGAACCCCTTGTTGACGGCGGGGATGTACTCCCCGGGGATGCGACCGCTGACGATGTTGTCCTCGAACTCATAGGGGGCCTCGGCGCCGGGCGGCAGGGGAACCAGCCGGCCGACGACGTGGGCGAACTGGCCGGCGCCGCCGGTCTGTTTCTTATGACGGTAGTCGTACTTGGCCTCGGCGGTCGGCGCCTCGCGATAGCTTACGCTCGGGGCCCCGACGGTCACGTTCGCCTTGTACTCGCGGCGCATCCGTTCGACGTAGACGTCCAGGTGCAGCTCGCCCATGCCTGCGATGACGGTCTCGCTCGTCTCCGGGTCCGTCGAGACGCGGAACGTGGGGTCCTCTTTCATGAAGCGGCTCAGGGCCTTGGCCATGCGCTCCTGGTCGGCGTTGCTGGCCGGGATGACAGACAGACTGATCACCGGATCGGCCACGAAGATACTCTCGAGGGAGTAGTTGACGCCTTCGCCGCAGAGCGTATCGCCGTTGGCACAGTCAACGGCCAGGAGGGCCACGATATCGCCCGGCCCGGCGTCGGGGACGTCCTGCCGGTCGTTCGCGTGCATGCGAACAATCCGGCCGACGCGGAGGGTGCGGTTCGTGCGGGCGTTGCGGTACTGTCCGCCCTTGGCAATCGTACCCTGGTAGACACGGAGATAGCTCAGTTGCCCGAACGGCTCGTCGGTGATCTTGAAGACCATCGCCACCAGGGGGGCGTCCGGGTTGCCGTCCAGGGGCGTCTCCGTCCCTTCGTTGTTGTGGTCGCGGGCGAAGTAGGAGCGGTCCAGCGGGCTGGGCAGGTAGTCGCAGACGGCGTCCAGCAGGGGCTGCACGCCCTTGTTCTTGAACGCCGAGCCCATCATCAGCGGCACGATGTCCCGATTGACCGTCGCCTCGCGGATCGTCTGGCGGATCATCTCCGCCTCGACGGGCTTGTCTTCGAGCAGCAGCTCCATCATCTCGTCGCTGAACATGCTCAGGGCCTCGAGCATCTCGTGCCGGGCCTTCTCAGCGGCGGCTGCGTAGCTGGCGGGGATAGGATTGCGGGCGGCGTCCTCCCCGTCGTCGCCCTCAAATGTGACGGCCTCCATGGTGATCAGGTCGATCACACCCTGGAAGCTCTCGGCGATTCCCATGGGCAGTTGAATCGGCACGACGTTCAGGCCGAGCTTCTCCCGGATGTCCCGGCGAACGCGGTCGGGATCCGCGCCGGTGCGGTCCATCTTGTTGATAAACGCGATCCGAGGCACGCGGTAGCGTTTCATCTGCTGATCGACGGTAAACGACTGGCTCTGGACGCCGCCGACGGCGCACAGGATCATGACGGCCCCGTCCAGGACACGGAGCGACCGCTCCACCTCGATGGTGAAATCGACGTGGCCCGGCGTATCGATCAGATTGATGCTCTTGCCCTTCCAGGCGACCTGGGTCGCGGCCGACTTGATCGTGATGCCCCGCTCCCGCTCGAGCTCCATGAAGTCCATGGTCGCTCCGGTCTTGCCGTCGCCGTCGTGAACCTCCTGCATGCGGTGAATCCGCCCGCAATAAAAGAGAATGCGCTCGCTCAAAGTCGTCTTGCCCGAGTCGATATGCGCCGAGATGCCGATGTTGCGAATCTTGCCGATCTTTTCCATAACTCTTTACTAAACCATCATTTACCTACATCTTGCCCGTCTGCCAAACGGCATTGCCACCGGGCGAAGGGGGCCCACCTTTTGTCCCCGTCCATCTCTGTACACCTCGCCTGTCGGTCAGTGGTCCGTTGTCTACTGCGAGCACTACCGTGAGTGTGGTGACTGGTAGGCAGCCGTCCCTCCCCGGCCATCACCAGAAGCAAGAAACCCCGAATATACGGTATTGTCGGCCCGATCGCAAGTCAAATTCCGTTAATTCTTCGCAAATCCGGCGGGGGCGGGCCGAGTTTCGCCCCGTGAGGGGGGGCACAGGTTTCTCCGACGGTCGGGTTCTGCGGCTTTTTCCGCAGATTTTCCTTGCATTTCCGTTTTGGGTGCGATAATAGTGAGGGTGACTGCGAAGGCGGATCAAGAAGTGCCGTCTTGTCATAATTCGTTTGCCATCATATTCCATACGTCATGTCATAGCGGTCCGGCCTTCGCGAGAGTACCGGTTGTACGTATAGGTAGGGAAAGTCATCTTAGAGTCAATCTTGTTTGTGTCGTGCCCATGAGAGCGTTTGCACGCTGAGTGTACTTGCTCTACAGGGGGCGACGGTCTACGTGCGCCGGTCGAACATTCCTGGATTCGGATCAAGGGCTGAAGGTACGTGCCTTCGGCCGGTCATTGTTCTATTATCCAGAACCTGGAGGGACGGCCATGGACCGCGTCAGAGACACCATCGCGAGGGAGATCGTCTGCACGACAATCATCATCTTTGGCTGTACCGATGCCCTGTTCGGTGTCGAGTTTGCCGGCGGCACGGGCGCGTCCGGCGACCCGTACCAGATCGCCACCGCCGAACAATTGATCGGCATAGGCCAGGACCCGAACCTGCTCACCAAGTACTTCGTGCTCACCCAGGATATCGACCTGGACCCGAACCTGCCGGGCGGAACGACGTTCGATGCGGCCGTGATAGCCCGGCCCGACTATCGGATCGGAGGCACGAAGGAGCATCCCCACGTGACCATCCTCTCGCGCCCCCTCGCGGGTGGGTTCAACGGGGCCGGCCACGCCATTCGCAATCTGGTGATTGCCGGGTCTATGGAGGATGCCCACCAGGTTGGCCTATTCGGCTCCATCGGCAGCCGGGCATATGTGAAGAACCTCCGGATTGAGAACGCCTGCGTCTCCGGCGGCACGATCGTCGGGATACTCGTGGGCACGAACAACGGCACCGTATCCAACTGCAGTGTGGGAGGCGTCACCGCCGCCTCCGGGATCGCCGGTGGGCTGGTCGGCAGCAACCACGGTCTCGTCGATGGCTGCAAATCCACGGCGGCGGTTGCCGGCGGTTCGGTCCTTGGCGGGTTGGTCGGCGAGAACTGGGACCGCATCGCATCGAGCTACGCGATGAGCCGGATCAGCCTTCTCCCGGGAACCGGCTATGGCCGGCTTCGTTCGTCGGGCGGGCTTGTCGGACGCAACACCAACACCATTGACTTCTCGTACGCGGTGAGCGCCGCAGCGGACGGGGACAACCCCATCGGCGGACTGGTCGGCGAAAACTCGGGTTGCGTGTATCTGAGTTACTGGGATGTGCAGGCCACCCGTGTCTCCTCCAGTGCGGGCGGCCGAGCCAAGACCATCTGGCAGATGAAGAACGCCAATACCTTTCGAGGCTGGGGACAGGGGGGGCTCTGGGTCATCAACGATGGCTACGACTACCCGCGCCTGAGCTGGGAGGACACACCCGGCGTCCCGATCGTGGACCCGCCCCACAGCTATGCCGGCGGTACGGGCGATCCGGACGACCCCTACCAGATCGCCACGGCGGAGCAGTTCGTATCCATCGCCTACTACCTGAGCGACTGGGACGAGTGTTTCGTCCTGACAGCCAACATCGACCTGAAGGACATCGATCCGAGCACCGTGTACCCCATCGGCACGAGGGAAGTCCGTTTCACGGGCATGTTTGACGGACAGCACCACACGATCGCCAACTTCCGCCCGACACCCGACGGCGGCTCGTACACCGGCGTCTTTGGATTTGTGTACGGGCTGACCTCCGCCGTGGAAATCCGAGCCCTTCGTCTGAGGGACCTGGACGTACAGGGGGACTATGCAGTCGGTGGCTTGGTCGGCATGCTCATGCGTAGCTGCATACGGGAGTGCTCCGTCAGCGGCGCCGTGCAAGGAGACATGTGTGTCGGCGGTCTCGTCGGCGACAGCCAGGGGCAAGTTGTCGCGAGCTTCACTGAGGGTTTGGTCACCGGCCGAGCGATTGTGGGCGGTCTCGTGGGCCGTCACTACGGGGGCCAGTCCATCACAAGCTGCTACTCATTCGCCGATGTCTCGGGCGACGAGACCGTCGGCGGCCTTGTCGGCGAACGCAGAGGAGATCTCGCCTACTGCTACTTCGCCGGCCGGGTCACGGGAGCTGACGATGTCGGTGGGTTGTTCGGCGTCTTGAACGGTGGTACCGCCTACCTGTGCTACTGGGACGCGGAGGCAAATGCGCATCTGAACGACGGGGCCGGACAGGGAAGAACCACACCGGCGCTGATGCAGGCGGAGACGTTCCGGGGCTGGGGCGCACCGGGTCAGTGGACTCTCAATGACGGTCTCGACTATCCCCGGCTGGCTTGGCAGAATCTCCCCGGCACGCCTCTTGTGATCCCGGCCGAACGCTACGGCGGGGGCATGGGCGACCCCAACGATCCTTATCAAATCTGGACACCTGAGCAGTTCCGCGACCTCGCATACTACGCGCCGGACTGGACCTGCGATTTCGTCCTGATGGCCGATATCGACCTGGCCGGCATTGAGACGGTTCAGATTGTGCCCGTGGGCAATGCACTGTATCCGTTCACGGGGAGCTTCGACGGCAATCACCATGCAATCTCCGGGTTTCGATGCGTGCGTCCGGATACTGACGACGTGGGTGTCTTCGGCGTGGTCGGCTGCAAACGATCGACCGCGGTGCGGCGCGCGTCAGTAACCGTCGAAGAAGTCACCGGCGCTGTCATGCGCCTGCACGCCAGTTCAGTGCAGATTGAAGGACGCTCCTACGTGGGTGGCCTCGTGGGTGTCAACGGCGGCACGGTCGTGGAGTGTTCGGCGACGGGTGCGATTGGCGGCGCCGCCTACGTAGGCGGCCTGATCGGGAGCAACAGTGGCACCGCCGGCAAAAGCCGCGCCGTGGCGGATGTCAACGCCACATCGCAGGTCGGTGGTCTGGCAGGTAACAATCAGGGCACGGTCCAATCCTGCTACGCCCGCGGGATTGTGGCCGGAGGATACGATGTCGGCGGGCTTCTTGGCGTCCAGGATGACCACGCACAACTGGCCGCCTCCTATGCCGCCGTGGGCGTTACCCTGAGACCGGACAACCCCGGCAGATCGCTCGTCCCGTGTGTCGGTGGCTTGGTCGGGCGAAACGAAGGCCAGATCGACGCCTCCCTCTGGGATACCGGGATCGCAGGCACGAGCGATGGCGTCGGCAACCAGGACCCCGACCCGGCCGGAGCAATCGGTGCGCCGACGGCGGCCATGCAGATGGGTGCCACGTACACAGACCTGCTCTGGGATTTTGAGAATACCTGGACGATTTGCGAGGGTCGGGACTATCCGAAGTTGCAGTGGGAGGGAGTGCAATGTGACGAGGAGCGTTGATCGAACGGCGTGGTTTTTGTGAACATCGGTTCAATACCGTGCGATATAATAGATACGATTCATTTGTGGGAGTCCTTGTTATGAGAAGGGTAAGAATCCTGATTGTTGCAGCTCTGATCGGAGTCCTGGCCTGTGCGGCCACTGCCGGTGAGCGGGATGACCTCTGGAGCCAAGTGGACAAGGCAATCGACAGTGGCCTGCCCCAGACCGCTATCAATGTGCTGGATCAGATCATTCCCGGAGCCCTGGAAGACGACGCCTACGCCGAGGCGACCAAGGCCATCTGCCTCCGCCTCGTCTACGAGGATTGGATTCAGGGCCGCAACATGGAGACGGCGATCACCGGCCTGCAGACCCAGATTGCGACGGCTCGGGAACCGATGAAACCGGTCATGGAGGCGGTCCTGGCCCACTGGTACTGGAGCTACTTCGAGTACAACCGCTATCGCTTCGTGCAGCGGACCTCGGCGGGCGAGGCGTCGGGCGAGGACTTCACGACGTGGGACCTGGCCCGGATCCTGACCGAGATCGACGCGCGCTTCACCACGGCCCTCGCGGCCGAGGACGAGCTGAAGGCCATCGCCATCGCCCAGTGGGACGACCTGCTCGAGAAGGGGACTGTGCCGGACACGTATCGACCTACCCTCTACGACTTCCTCGTCCACGAGGCGCTGGCGTTCTACAGCTCGGGCGAGCAGGCGGCCCTGCCGGAGGATACCTTCGAGATCATGGCGGACAGCCCGATCTTCGCGCCCGTGGCCGAATTCCTCGCCTGGGAGCCGCAGACTTCGGATACGACCAGTGCCAAGCTCAAGGCAATTCGGTTGTACCAGTCCCTGCTGCGATTCCACCAGAGCGACGCCGACCAGACGGCGTTCGTCGATGCCGACCTGCTTCGCCTGACGTTCGGCTACAGCCAGGCGGTCGGGCCGGAGAAGGACGATCTGTATATCGACGCTCTCGAACGGTTCGCGGACGAATGGAAAAGCAGCGAGATCGCCGCGAGGGCGATCTACGCGTGGGCCGATGTGCTGTACGACCAGGGGGAATACCTCGAGGCCCATGCCCTGGCCCAGCAGGGGTGGAAGGACTATCCCGGCACCTACGGCGGCGTTCGGTGCTACAATCTGATTCAGCAGATCGAGTGTCCGTCCGCATCGATCCAGACAGAGCGGGTCTGGAATGATCCGCTGCCCCAGATCCAGGTCACGTATCGAAACGTGTCGCGGGTCTACTTCCGGGCGGTCCCATGCGACGATGTCTACGAATTCCACTGGTGGGGCTTGGGTACGGATGAGCGAGCCGCTTTGCTGACGGCCGAGCCGGCTCTCGAATGGAGCGCTTCCCTGCCGGCCACCGACGACTACCAGTCGCGGACCGAGGCACTGCCTGCACCCGAGGGGCTGGCAAAGGGCTTCTACATACTCATCGCGAGCCACGATCCGGAGTTCGGGTCTGCGGACAACCAGATCAGCGTCGCCCCCTTCTGGGTCAGCGACCTGGCGCTGGTCGTGCGAACCCTCAGCCAGGAGGGGGCGGTCGAGGGGTTCGTACTCGTCGCCAACAGCGGCGAGCCCATCGCCGGAGCGAAGGTCGGGCGTTGGAGGTACGACAAGACCGTGGGGAGGTACCAGCCGTTCGATCAGACGCAGTCTGATGATAACGGCATGTTCTACTTCCCTCCGGAGACCGAGAGGAGCGTGAGTTTTCTGATCGTGGCCGAGTATGAAGAGGACAGGCTGGCCACGGCGAACACCTATGCGACCACGATAGGGCGCACCGATCCGTTGCCGTCCGAGCAGACAGTCTTCTTCACCGACCGTTCGCTGTACCGCCCGGGCCAGACGATCCAGTACAAGGGCATCTGCATCCGCGTGGACCAGACGCGGGACAGCTATCAAACGCTGGCGCGCCGGCAACTGACCGTGGTCTTCTATGACACGAACGGGCAGGAGGTCGCCCGCCGGCAACACACGTGCAACGACTACGGCTCGTTCAGCGGCAGCTTCGCCGCGCCCGAAGATCGGCTCACCGGCCGGATGTCCTTAATCGTGGCTGGTGGTCCCTCGGGTTCGACGAGCTTCAACGTCGAGGAGTACAAGCGGCCGAAGTTCTATGTGGAGCTCACCCCGCCCGCCGAGGCCCCGCGCCTTCGCGAGGAGGTGGTTGTGCCGGGCGTGGCGACCGCGTATACCGGCGCCGCCATCGGTGGGGCCCAGGTCGAGTGGCGTGTGGTGCGTGGTGTGCAGTACCCGGTGTGGGCCTGGTGGGCCCGCTGGTACGCGGCGAGCGCGTCGCAGCAAATCGCGCACGGCACGGCGGTCACCTCGTCCGACGGCTCGTTCAGCGTCGCGTTCACAGCCCAGCCGGACTTGTCCGTCCTGGAAGAAGACGAGCCTGTCTTCCGCTACACGGTCTACGCCGATGTCACGGACAGCACCGGTGAGACGCGGTCCACCAGTCGCATGGTCAGTGCCGGATACACCGCTCTTCGCGCCGCCATTGAGGCGGCCGACTGGCAGACGCCGGCCACTCCCGTGGAACTGACGGTCACGACGGAATCGCTCGACGGGGAGCCCGAGCCGGCCCAGGGAACGATCCGAATCTACGCCCTGGCGGAGCCGGAAGCGGTGGTTCGACCCTCGCTGATCTCGACGAACTCGCGGCCGGACGCCTCCGATCCACAAACATGGGAGATAGCCGAACTGGTCGATGAGCAGACCTTCAAGACGAATGCCGTGGGGTGGGTCACCGTCTCGGCCACCCTGGGGGCCGGCGCCTATCGAGCGGTGCTCGAAACGCAGGACCGCTTCGGGAAATCCGTCACCGCCCAGGAGACGATTGCCGTCGTGGACCCGCAGGCGAGCCGGTTCGCGGTGCGGGTACCCAATTACTTCGAGGCCCCGACGTGGTCGGTCGAGCCGGGCGAGACGTTCACTGCCCTGTGGGGCACGGGCTACGACACCGGCCGGGCCTACGTCGAGATCGAGTGCCGCGGCGAGGTCCTCCGCACCTGGTGGACGCAAGCCGACCGGACCCAGGAAGTCATCAGCCAGGAAGTCACCGAGTCCATGCGGGGCGGCTTTACCCTCCGCGTGACCTACGTCCGCGAGAACCGGGCCTATCTGAACCAGCGGATCGTGGACGTGCCCTGGACGAACAAGGACCTGACCATTTCCTGGGAGCACTTCACGTCGCTGTTGGAGCCGGGACAGCGGGAAACCTGGACGGCAGTCATCATGGGTACAGACGCCCGCAAGGCGGTCGCCGAGATGGTGGCGGGCCTCTACGATGCCTCGCTCGACCAGTATCTGGCGCACGACTGGCTGCACAAGTTCTCAGGCTTCCGAGCGGAGTCCAGTCGGTTGAGCAGTTGGTTCGAGAATGCCGCGATCTCGTTCACGAACGTTTCCTACGACTGGTATTCCGATTACCTGTCGGCGTCCCTGACCTATCGCCACTTCCCCGACGATATCGTGTCGATGTACTACTACGCGTACAATGCGCCTTTCTCCGAAGTCAGCAGGGGTGGTGATCGTGCGACGGACAGCGCGGCGGACGATTTCGCGTCGCCCGCCGAGACGAAGGTGGACGATGGGTCCGCGACCACGGCCGCTTCGAGCGTGGACCTGAGCACGGTTGCCGCCCGCACGAATCTCAACGAGACCGCGTTCTTCTTCCCGCACCTGTTGTCCGACAGCGACGGGGTGGTCCGCATGGAGTTCACGATGCCCGAGGCCCTGACGCAATGGAAGTTCCTCGGCTTCGCGCACGACATGCAGATGCGCAGCGGCTACCTGACCGGCACGACCGTGACGGCCAAGGACCTGATGGTCGAGCCGAACCCGCCTCGCTTCGTCCGCGAGGGCGACGTGATCGAATTCACCGTCAAGGTGACGAACCAGTCCGCCGCTCGCGTGCAGGGCAAGGTCGCGCTGACGCTTTCCGACGCGCGGACGCTCGCTTCCCGCGACGAAGCCTTGGGCAACGGTTCGCCCGAACGGGACTTCGATGTGCCCAGCAAGGAATCGCGGACGCTCTCATGGCGTCTGACCATCCCCGACGGCTGCGAGTTTCTCATCTACAAGGCCGTCAGTGCCACGACGCGCCTGAGCGACGGCCAGGAGGGCTATCTGCCCGTTCTCAGCAGAAGGATTCTCGTCACCGAATCGCTGCCGCTGCCCATTCGCGGGCCCCAGACGAAGGAGTTCGAGTTCACAAAACTGCTCCAGTCCGGCTCGTCGGACAGCCTGATCCATCAGAGCCTCACCGTTCAGATGGTCTCGCAACCCGCCTGGTACGCGGTGATGGCGCTGCCCTACCTGATGGAATACCCGTACGAGTGCAGCGAGCAGATCTTCAACCGGTTCTACGCGAACTCGCTGGCCGCCTACATTGCCAACGCCGATCCGAAGATCCGGCGGATCTTCGATCAGTGGAAGGCCACGCCGGCTTTGGACAGCCCGCTCGAAAAGAACGAGGACCTCAAAGGCATTGCGTTGGAGGAGACCCCCTGGGTCCGCCAGGCGATTTCCGAATCCGAGGCCCGACGCAACGTCGGTATCCTTTTCGATGAGA
>Ga0116141_10000550_pt1 | contig 30192 bp, 20 predicted proteins | sample AD_UKC097_MetaG_FD_89744 | JGI IMG/M metagenome (GOLD analysis project Ga0116141, IMG submission 89744) | Active sludge microbial communities of municipal wastewater-treating anaerobic digesters from USA - AD_UKC097_MetaG | ecosystem: Engineered > Bioreactor > Anaerobic > Digestate | place: USA...
AAATCTGCTTACGGCTTGCACGACTCACCTCCGATTCGATGGAAACGCCGTTGAATGGCGATGAGCTATACGAAGTCCGTTTGTCGATAGCCAGAGTAGCAGATAGGGATTGCCTTGTCAACGGCAGTGAATTGACATCCGTGGGCGATTCTGCCATACTGATCCCGCGGGATTTGCCGTCGATGGGCAGGTTCTGCGGATTTTCCGAGCGATTGAGTACCGGAGTAACGCATGAGAGCAACGCAGATGGAGAAAGGGCAGACCGTCAAGGTGGACGGCAAGCTCTACGCCATCGTGGATTTCGATCACGTGAAGCTGGGCAAAGGTGGGGCGATCTATCAGACCAAGCTCAAGAGTCTCACGGATGGGTCCATCCAGAACCTTCGGCTGCGGTCCGAGGAGACGATTGAGGAGGTCGAGCTCGACGAGCGGGCGTACGAGTATCTGTACTCGTCGGGGGATGAGCACGTCCTGATGGATTTGCAGACATTCGAGCAGATCACCCTGGACAACGACGCGTTCGGCGACGGCGAGAAATACCTCAAGCCGAACACCCAGTTGCAGGTGAGCATGTACGAGGGCAAGCCGGTCGTCGTACGGCTGCCGAACACCGTGGATCTGCTGGTGACCGAGGCCCCGCCGGGGATCAAGGGCTCGACCGCGGCCGACCAGAAGAAGCCGGTCACGCTGGAGACCGGACTCGTGCTGCAGGCGCCTGCATTCGTCAAGATGGGGGATATCGTCAGGGTGGATACACGGACCTGCGAGTATGTGACGCGGGTCAGGGAATAGCCTGACTCAGGGGGGCCGGCAGGGTGCCTGCGCCCCAGAATGGATTTGGCTGAGAGAAGACAAGCGGTATGGCTTTCGAAAAACTAAGCAAGGCTCTGATCAAGGTCTTCGGCTCGCGGAACGAGCGCCTAGTGAAAGGCTACATGGCGGTGGCCCGCCAGGCGGTGGCTTTCGAAGAGCAGATGAAACAGCTCAGCGACGAGGCCCTCAAGGCCAAGACCGCCGAGTTCAAGGCCGCCATTGCCGGCGGCAAGCGCGCAGAGGACCTCCTGCCCGAGGCGTTCGCAACCGTTCGAGAAGCCGCCCGGCGGAATGTCGAGATGCGGCACTTCGACGTCCAGCTCATCGGCGGCAACGTCCTCTACGACGGCAAGATCGCGGAAATGGCGACCGGCGAAGGCAAGACTCTCGTCGCCACGCTGGCCGTCTACCTCGTGCACCTGACCGGTCGGCGCGTCCACCTGGTCACCGTGAATGACTACCTGGCCAAGCGAGACGCGGAATGGATGGGGCCGATCTATAACGCCCTGGGGCTCACCGTCGGCGCGATCCAATCGGATATGGACACCGCGGGCGAGGAACGGAAAGCCCAGTATCTGTGCGACGTGACCTACGGCACGAACAACGAGTTCGGCTTCGATTACCTGCGGGACAACATGAAGATCTCGCTCGATCAGATGGTCCAGAGCTCGCTCGAATACGCGATCATCGACGAGGTGGACTCGATTCTGGTCGATGAGGCGAGGACCCCGTTGATTATCTCCGGTCCCGCACATGATGACGTGACGCGCTACCGCAAGGCGGACCACGTCGCCCGGCAGTTGATCGGCCTCCAGAGCGGCTACGACCGGATCAAGAGCCAGATCGATGCGGCCGAACGCCGGATCGCCAACGCCCAGGGCGAGGTGGCGGAGGCCAAGAAAGAGAAGGACCACGCGGAGGTGGAGAAGGCCCAGAAGGTGATCGGGAAGGCGCAGCAGGAGATCGCGGAAGCCCAGGCGAAACTGTCGCAGGCGACGCAGTATTACGAGGTCGAATATGACCGCAAGTCGGTCCACCTGACGCACGAGGGAATCGGAGCCGCCCAGGAGATCGCCGGGGTCGGGTCGTTCTTCACGGGCTCGAACATGGAGTGGCCGCACCTGCTGGAGCAGAGTCTGCGGGCCCACGTGGTCTACGAGCGGGAAAAAGACTACGTCGCGATGGACAACAAGATCATCATCGTGGACGAGTTCACGGGCCGGCTCATGCACGGGCGGCAGTGGTCCGACGGGCTGCACCAGGCGGTCGAGGCCAAGGAAGGCGTCACGATCAAGGAAGAGACGCAGACGCTGGCGACGATCACGCTCCAGAATTTCTTCAAGCTCTACGACCAGATCGCGGGCATGACGGGCACCGCGGCGACGGAGTCGGAAGAGTTCATGAAGATCTACAAGCTCGAGGTCGTGGTCATCCCGACGAACAAGCCCTGCGTCCGCGACGATATGGAAGACGTGATCTACAAGACGATGCGGGAGAAGTACGACGCGATCGTCGAGGAGATCAACCGGATCAGCGCCGAGGGCCGTCCTGTCCTCGTCGGCACGATCAGCATCGAGAAAAGCGAGTTCCTTTCCAAGTCGCTGACCAAGAGGCATGGGCTGGACCACGAGGTTCTCAACGCCAAGCAGCATGCCCGCGAGGCGGTGATCGTCGCCAAGGCCGGCCAGCAGCACAAGGGTCGCGACGGCAAGACGCGGGGCAACGTGACGATCGCGACGAACATGGCCGGTCGCGGCACGGACATCAAGCTCGGGCCGGGTGTCGCCGAGATCGGCGGGCTTCACATCCTCGGCACGGAGCGGCACGAGGCCCGGCGTATCGACAACCAGTTGCGAGGCCGTGCCGGCCGCCAGGGCGACCGGGGCTCCAGCCAGTTCTTCCTCTGCTTCGACGACGACCTGATGCGGATCTTCGCGGGAGAGTGGACCGTCAAAGCCCTCTCTTGGATTGGCTGGGAGGAAGGCCAGCCCATCTATCACAAGCGGATCAGCAAGGGCATCGAGCGGGCCCAGAAGAAGGTCGAAGAGCGGAACTTCGAGATCCGCAAGAGCTTGCTCGAATACGACGAGGTAATGGACTACCAGCGGAAGATCTTCTATTCGCGCCGGCGGGACCTGCTGGGCGGCAAGGGCGTCAAAGGGCTGATCGAAGAGATGATCGACTCGGTTGTGACCAAGCAGTGCAAGACCATGTTCGACCGGGAGTATCCGCTTCGGTGCATGGGAGAGTGGGTCCGTGCGAACTTCGACGTGGAGCTGAAGCCTTCGGATGCGGCAGGGGCTGAGCCGAAGGATATCGAGGAACTGGTCAAGGGGCGTGCCAAGGACAGCGTCAAGAACGACATCTCCCTGTCGCTCGGCGAGTACTTGGAGGACTACGAGGACCCGAGTACGTGGGATACGGCGGGCCTGTCGAAGTGGGCAATGAGCTCGTTCAAGGTGAATCTCAGCGTCGGCAAGATCAAGAGCCTCTCGCCCGAGGAGATCGAGGAGCAACTGATCGAGGCGGCGGCCGAACAGGTCCAGAAGAAGGACTGCTCGCCCCTCCTGGAGTTCCTGCGCGACGATTTCGCGGTGACGCGATTCGTGGAATGGGCGAGGGCGAAGTTTGACTTCAAGATCGACGTCGAGCAGTTGAAAGGCCGCACGGCTGAGCAGGTACGGCAGATGGTGCTCGAACAGACCGCCGAGAAGTATCGACGCCGGGAGGTGGAGTACCCGGTCGAGTTCGGGATGAGCATGGTCTCCGGCCAGGCCGGGCCCAATGTGTACGGCTTCGAGGAGCTTGCCAACTGGGCGAACCGCAAGTACAACGCCGGTTTCACTGCCGAGCATCTGCAGAACGCCAAGCCGCGAGACATCCACGCTGAGCTGCTCGCGCTGAGCGAGGGCTATCACGATGGCAAGCTCGACGAAGAACTGGACCGGCAGATCGCCAGTCTGAGTCGGACCAATCTGGTCAAGTGGGCCAACCAGCGATTCAACACCTCTCTGCGGGAGGAGGATCTGGCCGACGACGGCGCCAAGCAGCGGCTGGCGGAAGTCGGCCGGGAGTTCCTCCGCGCCGAACTGGCACACCTCGAACGCTACGTCCTTCTGCAGATCTACGACAGTGCCTGGAAGGACCATCTCTATGCCATGGACCATCTCAAAGACAGCATCTGGACCCGGTCTTTCGCGGAGAAGGATCCCAAGACCGAGTACAAGCGCGAAGGTTTCCGGATGTTCAACGAGATGCTCGAATCCATCGAGGATCGCGTGACGGACATTATCTTCCGTGTGCACATCGAGGCCGGGGCGCGGGCGCGAAGCGTGTGGCGGGTGAGTCAGACGTCGCACGACCAGGTGGGTCAGTTCGCCGGCGGCGAGCAGGACCGGGCGGCCGGTCAGGCCCCGCAGGGGGAGGTGCAGGTCAAACAGATTCGGCTCGAACAGCCGAAGGTCGGCCGCAACGACTTATGCCCATGCGGCAGCGGGAAGAAGTACAAGAAGTGCTGTGGGCAGAAGACCTGAGCGTGAGTACTTCGACAGGTCGAAGAAAGGGAGCGATAGAGCCGGAACCGGGCGCAAAAGAAAACATCGAGTAACATGGCGCTACCCGATGTTTTCCGGAGGGGAGAAAAATCTTTGCTTGGGCTGATCCGGGTATCGGCAATTGAGAATCAGCACTTGAGTCCAAGCCGTCTTAACTTTCTCTAGTCCTATAAGCAATACGGCCAGGTACGGGGCGTAGTTCGGAATCGGCCGAAGAATCTGCGAATATGCGGGGGGTGCCCCAAGACACCTCCGGTCCTTTCGATCTGTTTTCAGTCGGTCGATTCCCCCGCATCCCGCTGGGTTCCAGCTTGACATCTATCCGCGTCATTGGCATGTTAGGAGCGGCGGGCAGACGGGGAGAGGCTGCGTGTCGGCCGTTCCCCTTGGGGTAGTGAGCCGGGTGAATAGAGATATGGACCTCGGGGAAGGGCATCTTCGCCTTCTCCGGCGTGACTCGACGGTTGAACGGTATGCAGGGACGGACTACGACAGATCAGACGCCGCACCAGCAGCCTCTCACGACAGCGTCCGGAAAGGGCCTCGCGCCGTCTCTCGTCGATTCGATGCCGTGCGGTTTGTTTGTCCTCGACCGAGAAGGGCGTTTCATCCATTGGAACCGGGGATTCCAGGCCCTGATCGAGTATTCCGATGTGGAAATTGGCTCGATGTGCGTCGTCGATGTTGTGCTGGAGTCGTGTCGGCAGGGCTTGGCGGAGGCGATGAAGCGGGGATTCGGCGGCGAAGCGATCCGGCAGCGTCTGACCTGTCGCGCGAGAAGCGGCAGGACCATTCCGCTGTTCGTGACGGCCCGCTGCGCAACGCTGGAAAGTGGGCCCGTTCTCGTCGGGACCGGGTGGGAGGACGTCCAGCCCGGACCCGTTGAGCAGCAACCGACGGACGAGCGGAGCCTGCTGAGCACCCTGATCGACAACCTGCCGGACGCCGTTTACATCAAGGATCGCCAGGGCCGCTTCTCATTGTGCAATCAGGAAGTGCTCCGTCGCAAGGGCTTGGCGTCCCCCGAGGAGATTCTCGGACGGACAGATTTCGATTTCTACCCTGCGGATGTGGCCCAGAATGTCTATGCCGACGAGCAGGAACTCATGCGGACGGGCCAGCCGCTGGTCAACAGGGAACGCTGTGTGATCGACGCAAACACCGGCAAGCCCACCTGGAACCTGACCACCAAAGTGCCGCTGCGCAATGCGGCAAATGAGGTCGTGGGTCTGGTGGGTATCGGCCGGGATATCACGGAATTGAGGCGTGCGGAGGAAGCCTATCACGCGCTCGTCGATCACTCGCTCCAGGGGCTGATTGTCCTTCAAGACGGGAAGATCGTCTTCGCCAATCGCGCGATGGAACGGATCACCGGCTACCGTGCTGACGAGATCGAGGCGTCATCTCCTGAATTGATGCGGGCTTTCGTCCACCCATTGGATCGCGATCTGGTTTGGGGATCGCATGAGGCTCGTCTTCGGGGTGAGTCTCCGCCGGAACAGTACGAGTTCAGGGCAATCCGCAAAGACGGCGCCATTCGGTGGCTGCAAATCTGCACCAGCCGTGTTGAGTATCAGGGCCGTCCGGCGATCCAGGCCGCCTTCATCGACACGACGGAGCGTCGTCGAGCCGAAGAAGCCCTGCGGCGCAGCGAGGCCCGCAATCTGGCCCTGTTGAGCGCCAATCCCGATCTGATGTTTCGGCTCAGCCGGGGCGGCGTGTTTCTCGACTGCAAGCCCCCCAAAGACGATGCCGTCTCGGCCTCGCCCGCTCAATTCATCGGCAAGCATCTCGACGAGGTCTTTCCGGCGGCACTGACCCGGACACTGATGCAGTGCATCCAGACGGCGGTCGAGACGGGCCAAGTGCAGACGCTGGAGTACACGCTGCCCGGCACGGACAATGAGGGCTCTGCATTCGAATGCAGGTTGGTTGCCTGTGCCGAGCAGGAGGTGGTGGCGATCGTTCGGGACATCTCCGACCGCAGGCGAGCCGAGCATCTGGCGGAATTCCAGCGTGATATGGCGATCCATCTCAGCAGCCTGTCCGACCTGAAGGAGGGGCTTCAGTACTGCCTGGAGGCGGCGATCAAGGCGTCTCACATGGACTGTGGCGGCATCTATACGACGGACGAGCAGTCCGGCCGTTTCCGACTGGATGTCCATATGGGGCTGTCGCAGGGCTTTGCTGAGGAGACGGCCGCCTATACTGCGGAAATGCAGAACGTGGTCCTGCTCCGGGAAGGTCAACCGATCTATACGACGTTCGATCTCCTTGGTGTGCCGATGGGGTCCTTTCAGAAAGCGGAACGACTGCGGGGGATCGCGGTCATTCCGATCAGACACGGTGGGCAGGTTATCGCGTCTCTCAACGTCGCGTCCCACACCAGCGATGAAGTGCCGCAACGGTCTCGCGTCGTCCTCGAGACGATTGCCGCTCAGATTGGATGTGTGGTCGGTCGCCTGAAGACCCAGGAGGCCCTGCGGAGAGCCGAGCAGGAGAAGGCGGTGATCCTGAATACGATGCCTCAGATCGTGATCTATCACGACCTCTCCCATCGGATCGTCTGGGCCAACCGCACGGCCATCGACGCCCTGGGCAAGACGGTCGATCGGATCGTAGGGCATCCCTGCTATGAGGTGTGGGATGGTCGAACAGAGCCCTGCGGAGATTGTCCGGTCGATGTGGCGCTGCGGACGGGATGTCCGCAGGAGGCGGAGATCGTCGGCTACGACAACGGCAACTGGCTCGTGCGAGGTGAGCCGGTCCGCGATGAGAACGGTCGCTTGTTGGGCGTCGTGGAACATGCCTTGAACATCACCCGGCGAAAGCGTGACGAGGAGGAACTGCGGCGGCGATTGCGGTTCGAAGAGTTGGTCACGAGTGTTTCCACCGACTTGGCGAACCTGCACGCGGACGAGTTGGACGGGGGCATCCAGCGGGCTTTGGCTGGCGTTGGGTGTTTTCTCGATGCGGATCACTGCAGCATCTTCCTGCTCCAGGACGGCGGCACGCGAATGCACGAGACCTACGAATGGTTCGCTGAGGGAATCGATCCGGAACCGGACTGGATCCGCGATGTGGAGACCTCTCGGTTCCCCTGGAGGATGGAGCAACTTGGGTATGCTCGCGTCGTGAGTGTTCCAGCCGTGCGGGAATCTCAAGGCCAGATGGCGGATGCGAAGGAACTGCTGGAGACGATGGGGGTGAAGTCCCAGTTGTGCGCGCCGCTCATGATCGGCGGGCAACTCTTCGGCTTTCTCGATGTCTCGGTCGTGCGGTGGGAGCGGACGTGGCCCGACGACGGCGTACAACTCGCGGAGATCACGGCGGAGATCCTGGCCAATGCTCTCGAACGCAAGCGGTCCGCGGATATGATGCGCGAGAAGCTCGCCTTCCAGACACTCCTGTCGGAACTGTCGGCGGCGTTCATCAATCTGCCGGTTTGTGAACTCGATGGAGAGATTGAGCGGTGGCTGGCCCGAATCGGGGAGTCCCTCGGCGTTGACCGCGGTGGGATCGTTCAGACCTCTGTGGGCAAGGCGACAATGACCCATTTGTGGGTGGCCCCCGGGCTGGAGCAGTCCTCTTTGACCGTTGGCGAGCAAGAGTTCGCATGGGGTCTGGCACGCCTGCGCGGGGGCGACATCATCTCGTATGCTCAAGCCGAGGACCTTCCGCCTGAGGCTCGACAGGCAAGGGAGTACTGCCGGCGGAACGGTATCAAGTCGCTCATCGCCATACCGCTGGAAGTGGGCGGATCGATGCTGGGTGCCTTGACGTTCTCTTCTGTTCGGATGCAGCGTGACTGGCCCGATGAGTTGATTCAACGACTGCGCCTTGTTGGGCAGGTCTTCGCGAACGCGATGTTGCGCCGGCGGGCGGAGGAAGCCTTGCGGACCAGTGAGACGCGGCTTCGGAGCATCATCCGAGCGACACCGGTGGGCATCGGGCTTGTCTCCGATCGTGTTCTGCTGGAGGTGAACGACCGTGTCTGTGAGATGCTCGGATACAGCCGTGAGGAACTCACGAACCTGAATGCGCGGACGCTCTACGCGACAGAGGAGGAATACGAATACGTCGGTCGCGAGGAGTATCGCCAGATCGATGAAGACGGCATCGGAACGGTCGAGACATGTTGGGTCCGCAAGGATGGAAGCATCATCAACGTGTTGCTCAACTCCACCCCGATGGATCTGACCGACCGGTCCAAGGGGATCACATTCGCCGTGCTGGATATCACCGACCGCAAGCGGACCGAGGCGCAGGCCCAGCAGCATCTGGCGGAGCTGACTCGCGCCTGGCATGCCAATACGCTGGGGGAGATGGCCTCAGGGCTCGCCCACGAGCTGAATCAGCCGTTGTGCGCCATCGTGAACTACTCCAACGGCTGCCTGAGATTGACCCGGCGGCAAGACTACTCCATGAAGACCGTCAAGGATTCGATCGAGCAGATCGCCGCCCAGGCCCAGCGCGCCGCCGACATCGTCAAGCGGATTCGGGGCCTGATCGGAAGGCGCGAGCCCCAACGGACGGCACTGGACCTGGAGCACATCTTCGCGGATGCCGTGCACGTGCTGCGAGAAGAGGCCGTCGCACACAATGCGGCGATCATTTCCCGGTTGCAGGCAAGCCTCCCGAAGGTCAAGGGAGACGATGTCGAGATCGAGCAGGTGGTGCTTAACCTGATGAGGAACGCCATTGAGGCGATGAACGATCCGAGGATCATCCACAGGAACCTGACGATTTCCGGGCGCCTGACGGATCAGGACGAGATCGAGATCGCGGTGCAGGATACGGGCCGGGGGATCTCCCCGGCATTGTCCGAGAAGGTGTTTGATTCGTTCTTTACGACCAAGCCCGGCGGGCTTGGGATTGGCCTGTCCTTGAGTCGGCGAATCATCGAGGCCCACGATGGCCGGCTCTGGGTCGAGTCGGACGGTCGGTCCGGCGCAACGTTCAGATTCACACTACCGGTTGAAGGAGATGCCCATGGAGAAGGATAATCCGGTCGTATTCGTGGTCGATGATGATGAGGCGATCTGCGAATCCCTGCGCCTGCTGATTGGCGATGTCGGCTTGGAGGTCCGGACGTTCACGAGCGCACGCGCGTTCCTGGACAAGTATGATGCTTCGCGCCCGGGGTGTCTGGTCTTGGATGTACGGATGTCGGGCATGAGCGGCCTGGAGCTTCAGTCGAGACTCCGAGAGTTGGGGCTCTGTGTCCCGACGATCATCATTACGGGGCACGCCGACGTTCCGATGGCTGTCGAGGCGATGAAGGCCGGAGCCATGGACTTCATCGAGAAACCCTTCCGGGATCAGGTCTTGCTCGACGGCATTCAGCGGGCCATCGATCTGGATCTGCGGGTCCGTCGCCAGCACAAAGAGCGGCAGGATGTCCAGGCGAGGATACAGCTCCTCACACAGCGGGAGAAAGAGGTGATGGATTGCCTGATTGCCGGCAAGAGCAACAAGAACATCGCGTTCGATCTGGGCATCAGCCAGAAAACGGTTGACTTCCATCGCGCGAATATCCTGGAGAAGATCGGGGTCAGCAGTGTCGTAGAGCTCGTTCGATTGACACAGAAAGCTGCCGGCAGTCACCCGTAATGATCTCCTGATGAAGGTACACTATCATCCAGTAAAAAACCTGGGGTGAGCCAGCATTTGGCTTGGTTAACCTGTGTTTTGTCTGGGGTGATGCCACCGGCCACAAGAAGAGTGCCCATTCATCTTGGACTTCGGAGGCTCGATCATACAGATGAGTACTTGTGTTGTGCGAGCCGACCGGTGTGTGTGTCGGGCGAGGCGGAGTGCTGTGCTGGGGAGAGGCAGACGTGGGGTGTTTGTGAGTCTCAGAGATGTCGGGCAGGCCCGAGGGAGGTGAAGCGACTCTCGGGGGTTCCAGCCTTCGATGTTGTTGGTCCGAGAATCGGGTGGCACATGATGAGAGTGAAGAAGCCGATACTGCTGGTAGAGGACCCTGCGGGGAGCATACTGGGGGCCGGGTGTGCCGCAGCCGATCTGGGGCTTGGCGACCGCGTGGTTTCGGCCACCACCCCGCAGACGTTGACCTACCTCAAGACTAAGAGGGAGCAGCAGCCCTGCGTGGTGGTTCTAACCGTGGACGAGGCGAGCGCCGACGGACTGGCGACGCTCAGGACGATCAAGCAGGATGAGCAACTTCGGAGTGTCCCAGTGGTAGTTCTCGGACCGTCCGGAGACAGCCACATGATCGATGAGAGCTTCGAACTTGGCGCCGCCGGCTACATCGCGAAGTCCGCCGATCACACCGAGTTGTCCGCTACGCTACGAACACTCTACGAGTATTGGAGTCTCAGCGAGCTGCCGCGATAGCGGGCGGCCGCCGGCTTGTCCTCACGAGACCCGTCTGATCCACCGGAATCGAAATGCGTCGCGAATTCGTTCGGTGAAGTGCACTCCGATCCGTTGCGTGCTCGTGCGGTAGTCCTGCCTTCGCATATCCTCGCCTCGCACATGCGGCCTGCGGTCGCCAGAGCATCGAGCCAGGACACTGGCCGCAAATCCCAGCCATCCGGACTTGACTCGTCGCGGGCTTGTCCCGGGACCGGAGGATTTCGGCGCGTGTATGCGAACCATGCGTCTACCTCTGCACCGCCCGCCCAACGGATTGCAGCAGTTCCTGCCCCGTTCGACTGGCGTCCTGTCCGATCCCGAAGAACTGATGTTGATCCAGGATCTCGTAGCCGTCCCGGTAGTACCGTTCCACGGCTCCCACTCCGCCCTCGACTGATCCGGACGTTCGGTAGCCACCGGCGAGAAGCCAGGAACTGATCTCCTCGTCGTACTCGGCCGGATAGATCAAGGCCACGGCGCATCGACCATCCGCACGCCGGGCCAGATGCAGCTTCGCGCGGCAGGGCGGCAGGGCCGGAGCGGCAAGGCGGATCAGACGCTCGAAGTCATTTCTCGCAGTAGCTTCCTCTTCTGCGTGAAACAGCATGCCGGCCTCAAGCTGAAACCGTTCCGACGGTATGCCCTTGAGCTCCAGCCGGCCGTCCGGGAAGGCCCGGTGGATTTTGTACGCTTTGCCCTCGCCGTATTGCTCACTGTCCAGCAGCTCGGCCACCTCCTCAGCCGTGAACCCCACCGCGGCGTGGTCGCCAAAATCGAAGACATATAGCCCCTGGTAGCGATCAGGTTTTTCCAGTTTTGGCAGTTTCATGCAGGTATTATACGTGTCTCAGGGGCAGGTTGCATACAATTTTCGGGCGGTCCGTACCGCAATTGAGCTTGCCCCAGAGCCGTCCGCGCGGCCCATCGGATAATCGGTTGTGTCTCCCTGCGGTTCATGTTACCATGCCCGCCCATAGCAATGTGGTTCCGAGGTGACGCAGGGTGGAGAATGAATCGTTGTCCTTGTGGTTGTTTGATCGTTCTGTGGTTGGTGGTTCTGGTCGGCGCGTCCGGGTGCCGGTCGGTTATCTTCTTTGCCAGCGCGGCCATATCCCAACGTCCTTCCTGGCGCCCAGATCGCGGCGGGCAGGCCGAATGGGCTTTTACCGGGCTGGATCCCCGTGTGCGGCCCCGAATCCGGCCGGGCTGCTATGCCAGCGCCACCCGCAGCGTGCGCTTCATTGACGCCGAGAACCTCGGACCCCACAGCTATCGCTTTGCGTGGTCGGAGCGCAACGGGATCGCCTACACGTGCCGGGGTGGGCACATCGATGTCGCCCATGCTCGCAAGGCCGCCGATTGCGCCGGGTACTTAGCTGCTGTGACGCTGGAACACTTGGAGCGGGGGGAGACTCGTTTCCGTTACAGACTGATCGAGCCCACCGTGTATTTCATCACGTTGACGCCTCCTGCCGACTGGGACGGCCTGGGGGATGCCGAGCGTGAGCAGATTGCCCGCGGTGTCTCCCGGCAAGTCGGTCAGCACCTTGCCTTCACGGCGCTGACGTGGCACGAGATCATCACATGGTTCGGCTATCGGCCCCGGCCGCACGTGTCGGAGTTCCCTTCTGCATTCTCCTGGGAAGACACGTATTCGAATCTCCTCGGCATACACGTTGCGGCGGCCGCCCTTGAGGACGAGAGCCGCACGTTCAACGAAGCCGTGACGATAGCTTTGCAGCAGCAGCTTGATGAGCTTGGTGGGCAGCCGGCCGAGGTCGCGAGGCAGGCCGCTGAAGCCGTGAAGGGGAAATGGTACACCAGCAATTGGGTCGGGACTGCGGTCCGGATGAGGCACCTGGATCTGGGTTTCGACGACGGGTACGTGACTCCCTGCCTTCTGCCTTCCGTCACGGCCTGCGAAGCAGTGCAACCCTATCCGCTGGCGATTCCTTCCCTTGATTATCTTGCCGATCACGGGTTCACGCTGACCGTGGAGATGGACGCGAAAGTGTGGGAGCTGAAGAAGATCCGGAAGGTTCTGGCCACTGCGGGACGTCCGCTGGAAGGGCATCTCGAGCCCTCCGTTCACTTCCCCCTCATCATGAGCCACATTTCCGCAGCTATCGCCGCTTCGGAGGATCTTGACGAGTTGTCGCCGTAATCCCTCGCACGCCGCCCGATTAGCCTCTCGCATGGGCTCAGAGCGCGCCGGTCAGGCGGTCCTTCGCGATGGCAACAATCTTGAGCCGGTTCAGGCCGCCGATCTCCGTGTCCCCGGCGCAGTACCCCAATAGCATGCGATCCTTGACGAATGTGATGCATGTGTAGCAGTACCATCCATCGGGATCAGCCTCGATGATTTGCGACGGGTCCCAGATCTCGCCTTCGTCCCGGCTGATCGCCATGCACAACGGAGTCCGCCGGCCTTCGGGGAAGGGGTGCCGGCCGGAGTGGTCGTTCCAGACGCACAGTAACTCACCCGTCCAGGGGATCCGTTCGATAGAGGCGGGACTCAGCGGGGAGGCGAGGCTCGATGGACCCGGTTTCGACCAGGTTTCGCCCCCGTCGGTGGAGTGACAGATGTATTGGCTGCCGGTATCCGTGCGGATGTACATCATCAGGCGACCATCCTTCAATTCAATGACTCCCGGCTCCTGCAGGGTGATCCGCCGGCCGTCCGCTGCGTACCCCTTGAACGGATCATTGCTGCGTCGCCAGGTTCTGCCGTTGTCGTCGGAGAGGTAGCACATGATGATCCCGGCGGAATCCCGCGGCTGGCCGGGACCCTGATGCCAGGCCACCGGCAGGATCAGTCGCCCGGATCGCAACTGCACTGCCCGGTCGTTATTCAGCACGTAGTAGCCGACCTCATCGGTGATGCAGCAGGCCGGCGGGCTCCACGTCTGGGCCTCGTCCGTCGATAGACGCATGTGCGGGCGGCAATCTTCCTTCGAAGCCTTGAGCAGGTAGAACAGGGCGATCTCGCCGCTCGCCAGGCGCAGGAGTGAGACCGACATGACGTTCAGCCCGCCGGTCCGCTGCACTACGATCTTGTCCTCGCTCCACGTCTTTCCGCGATCTTCCGAGATTCGCATGGCGAGGTCCGCCGCCGCGTGGTCGCCGCTGCCGCCGGTGAAACGTGTGTAGATCAGGCACAGCCGACCGTCTTTCAACTCAATGATATCCCCTTCAGAGTTGCGGGGGTTGTCGGACCCAGGATCGAGGGTCAGAAGGGTCTGGACCTCCGAACGGGCCATCGAGACGGTCTCATCTGCGGAGACTGCGAACGTATCCGTGCTGCCCCCGCGTTCCACGATCACGGCGGACCCGTCTTCGGCTTCTGTGAGTCGAACGCCGGTGACCTGGGGACGGCCGGGACCATGCACCGGCTCCAGGATGGCGGCAAACACCACATCCCGTCCTGTCCTGCCGGCCACTGCCAAGGGCACGCGGTCGGTCACCGATCCGCCCGCACCATCGCCGATGGTCACCACAGTGTTTTCCTCCGCTGCCAGGCTCAGATAGGTAGAGGTCGCGCTATCCTCAAACCGCACGCGGACCATCTCCGACGTGACACCCTGTTTGGCATTCTGAATGTACTCGCCGCCCGCGTACTTGTCGGCCAGACTCACGCTGTCCTGGGCTGTGTCGCAGACTGCCCGTGTCCCGCGGTTGTGGTACAGCCAGTCGAAGCGATGCTCGGTGTCCGAATCGAGATGGTCCAGGACAATCAGGTAGGAGTCGGTCATGACGAGCCGACGGGTATGCCGGACGCCTGGGTACGCGTCGTCGCAACAGGCGGCGACCGTCGTGAAGCCTTCACCCTGCTGGAATCGCAACAGCTTGCCGGCCGCGGGTTTCTGGCTCTTGCCGTCCACGAGCACGGCGTTGTGTGAGATCGTGGCCTTGTACCAGTTCGAGTGGATGGGCAGGCGATACGCCTGGCTGCGGGCCCGGCCGGGATCGACGCCCAGTTCCTGCTCAAATCCGAAGAAGACGAAGCTGAGCTTGTCGAAATGGCCGTGGAACCCGCCGTAGGGGCCGAAGGTCATTGCGGCGGTCAGTCCGGCTTTGCCGCCCGCCCGCAGGATGGCGTGGCCCGCATCCTCGAACACCATGCTCTTCAGCGCAGGCGGGTCCGCCGTGATGTCGATCTGGCGTCCGAGAAGGATGCTCTCGAAGGTCGGCCGGGACGACAGCAGCGAGAGAATCTGGGGGTCCCCGTAGGCTTGGTAAGCTGGCTCGAAGGAGCGACCTACCCCTTTGACGGACGACCCCGTGTCGTCTCCGAACCGAGGCAACATGCCGTCGGCCATCGTGTAGTAGATGGGCAGTGTGAACATGTTCCGGAGCCGGTCGTCGGACCAGAGGTTGATGCCCAGCCGGCGAGCCGTCTCGGCAGTGTTGATCAGCGCGTGCAGCGTGTAGAAGTGGTACCCCCAACTGTTCTCGTACCACATCCCTTCCTTGGAGACGGAGACGCCCATCTGGTATTGGAACCCGTGCTGCGGATCGAAGATCGCCTTCCGGACCCACGCAGGTTCTTTGACCAGGGCGCCGCCCCAGATCATGGCGGCGTTGTGCCAGGTCTGCCAGTTGTTCTTGCCGGTTTTGTTCTTGTCGATGTTGCGGAGCATCGGCAATAGGAGTCCCTCGCGGATCTTGTCGTGCTGGGCGGGCGTGAGAGCCTTGCTGTCATGGATCAGGTCGTACGCCGGGCCGACCTGAGTCGCGAGAGTGGCGGCTTCGTTGAGGGTCTGCTCGAAGAGGCGCCCGCCCGAACGGCTTTTCGGGTCCTGCGAGGCGCTGTGATAGGGGTACTCGCTGTACCGCTCCGCGTATCCGAGGAGGGTTTTGGCGGCGTATTCGGCGAACCTGTGGTCACCTGATATCGCGTATGCCCAGGCGGCTGCCAGCATCTGCCGGAGATTGCGGCCGTGCTGGTGGCTGAAGATCACGTCATCGTAGGGAGGCCCCGAGTAGGTCGTCCCGCATTTCGGGCACTGATGGTGCGTCGCGTCGATTGTCCTGAGAGCGATCTCGCACTTGTCGCATTGGTACCACTGGTTGTGCTGGCCGCCTCGCGGCGGGAACGTGATGGGCTCGTCGAGGAATTGTCCCGCCTCCCTCTCATAGGTTGTCACGATATCGTGCTGGGGGCCTTGCCCGTCGCGGGCATGTCGAAGCCGTGCGAGTTCCTCCGATGTGCACGCCAGGTACGGATGAGGACGCTCAGGCAGGACCACCTCGATCTCAGATTGTGCGGTGACGCGGCCCGTTGGGAGCAGAAAAACTATCAGTATCAGACCGGCGATTTGGGTACGACGTTCGGTGTGGGGACGACGTGTTGCGGCTGCGCTCATCGTTTTCTCCGATCATTCTGAAAACCCCTGTATACAGGCGAAAGATACCACTCATTCTGCGGCTCATCAAACCTATTGTTTTCTGCCGACGTGGCAACCGAGATCCCTGGATGGACGGCGTGATTTCGCCAAAAGCCTTGCTCATCCGGGCCCGCAATAGTGTATAATGAAAGTACCGAATCGCACGGTCCTTGCCGAAGGCGTTCGCGAGGTGCCCGTGCCGTGTGGGAGTGAGTGTTTGCGACTATGCCCAGGACGGTTCTCTACATCGCCAGCAGTCTCGACGGATATATTGCGCGGGCCGATGGCAACATCGATTGGCTATCCGTCGCGGATGGTGAAGGAACGGACTACGGATACGCGGATTTCTACGCGGGCGTCGATGCCATTGCCATGGGGAGCCGGACCTATGAGCAGGTCCTGAGCTTCGGCGAATGGCCTTACCCGGGTCGGGCGGTGTTCGTCTTCACACGCAGGCCGCTCGAACGGATCACGCCGGACGTGAGTCTCACGAAACAGCATCCGAGCGAGTTCGTCCACGGATTGGACAAGGCCGGCATCCGCACCCTGTGGCTGGCCGGCGGCGGCGACCTCGTCTCGAGCTTCATGCAGCACAAGCTGATCGACGAGTACATCATCTCCATCATCCCGGCCGTGCTCGGCGACGGCATCCCCTTGTTCAAGAGGCCGCTCCCCCACCACCATCTGGCACTCGTCAAGAGCACGAATTACCCCGATGGCCTGATTCAACTCCATTACCGCAACGCGCCGGGCCGGTGATGGGACCGGCTGGGCGTCAGGAGCCGGAATCTGAGGGGGCGACGGCCCAGCGGAATTTGGCCGACGCGCTGCGCGGATTGTCGCGGGCCTCGCGGGCCGTGGGTGCGATCACCTCCTTGGCGGTCGCCGAGTACACGCCGCTGCGAACCCCATCGCGAAATGCCTGCTTGACGATGCGGTCCTCGCCACTGTGGAAGCTGATGATCCCGATCCGGCCGCCCGGGCGCAGGCAGTAGGGGGCAAGCCGCAGGAGCTCTCTCAGGACGCCGAGTTCGTCGTTGACGAGAATCCTGAGGGCCTGGAAGGTCCGGGCCGCGGGGTGCAGAGAGCCGTATTTCGCGGTGCCGCGCCGGCGACGCCACATCTCGGTGGTCAGGTCCTTGGCCTCGAAGACCACCTGCACGAGTTCCGCCGTGTCCTTGATCGGCCGGACGGCCCGTCGGGCAATGATGCAGCTCGCGATTCGTTCGTGGTCCGGCTCGTCTGCCAGATCCCGCAGGGCTTGCGACAAGTCTTCTTCTGAGAGGGTGTTCAGCAAGTCGGCGCCGGTCCGGGGCAGGCGATCGTCCATCCGCATGTCGAGGGGCCCTTCGTGTTTGTAGCTCATGCCGCGGTCGGGGTCATCGATCTGCATGCTGGAAACGCCAAGGTCGGCGAAGATGATATCGCATCCGTCGAGGTTCTCCGCCCGTAACACCTTGGCGATGCCGGCGAAGTTGCCGCGATGGAAGCTCATGGGCACGTCCGACACGCTCAGCCTCTGGCGGGTGCGCCCCAGCTCAGCGTCGTCGACGTCCAACGCGATCAATCTGCCGGTCGGCCCGATGCGCTTGAGGAATTCGTGGGCATGGCCGCCGTAGCCGACGGTGCAATCGACGAAGATATCGCCCGGTGCCGGGCGGAGGCATTCCATGACCTCCTCCACGAGGACCGGGATATGGGTTCCGGCGGGTGTGTTGCCCTTGGCGCGAACGTGACCTTCGATCTCCGGGTAGGCTTCGAGGTCGTGCTCCTTGTATTTCTGCGCGTACGTTCTTGGGTGGGTGCCGCTGTAACGCGGTCGCCGGGCCCGCTTCTGCGGTGGCTGATTGTCTTGGCTTGTTCTGCCGTCTGTGCTCATTTTTGCCATTGTGGCCGTCGAGCAGGCAAAACGCAAGGGAGCAAGGGAATCGCTGGCCCCGTACGCGAAGCGGACAAGTGCGGTTGAGACTCGGACGTGCGGGGCATATAATCGGACGCCTATGCAGACCAAGACGAAGATCTACACGGTCAGCCAAGTGAACTCGCTCGTCAAGGACGTGCTGGCGGCCCATCTGCCGTCCTGGCTGACGATCAAGGGCGAGATCACCGACTGGAAGCCGCACCAGAGCGGGCACTGCTACTTCAGTCTCAAGGACGCCGAGTCCGTGCTGCCGTGCGCGATGTGGCGGAGCAGCTTCTCGAAAGTGAAGTTCAAGCCGGCCAACGGCCTGGCCGTGCTGGTGACCGGCTCGATCGATCTGTACGTGCCGCAGGGCCGCTACAAGCTGATCGCCGACGAGATGATCCCTGCGGGTATGGGGGCTCTCCAACTGGCCTTCGAGCAGATGGTTCGCAAACTCGAAGCCGAAGGATTGTTCGCCGAGTCGCACAAGAAACCGATCCCCAGGTATCCCGGGCGGATCGGGATCCTCACGAGTGAGTCCGGGGCCGCGTTGCACGACATCGCCGACAGCGTCCACAATCGCTGGCCCTGCACCCGGCTGGCCCTGTATCCGGTTCCGGTCCAGGGACCGGGGACGGCTGAGGCGATTGCCGCCGCCATAGCAGATGTGAACCGGCGTAACGATCGGCTCAAGCTCGATCTCCTGATCGTCGGTCGCGGCGGTGGGTCGCTCGAAGACCTCTGGGCCTTCAATGAGGAAGTCCTGGCCCGGGCCATTTTCGCATCGCGGATTCCGATCATCAGCGCGGTCGGGCACGAGGTCGATGTCACGGTCGCCGATCTGGTGGCGGACGCCCGCGCTTCGACGCCGACCAAGGCAGGTGTGGTGGCCGTGCCGGACCGCGAGGAGGTGCTGTCCGACCTGCGGAATCAGGAACGCCGGCTTTCCGGGAGCATGCGTTCGCGTTTTGGCCTGTACGGCGAGTACCTTCGGACGGTCCTGGCCAGCGCCGTGTTTCGCAATCCGCTGCTGCCGGTCCGCAACCGCGAGCAGTATCTGGACGATCTGTGCGGCGATTTGGGCGACGCGATGCGGGAGGTGTTCTTCCAGGCCCACAAGCAGGTGCAGGATTCCTACGAGCAAGTCGCCCGAATCGAGCCACATCGGTTGCTCGGGCGGGTGACGGTTGAGTTGAATGAACTCAAGGGCCGCAGTCTTGCGGCGGTGACGCAGGCCCTCAACCACAAGAACCTCCAGATCACCGCGCAGGAGAACCGCCTGGCCGGGCTGAATCCCCGGTCGGTCCTCAATCGGGGCTACAGCATCACGCAGAACCTCCGCACCGGGCACCTCGTGCGAGCGGTCGGCGACGTGCAAATCGACGACCCGCTTGTGACGGAACTGGCCCAGGAGCATCGGATCGAAAGCAGGGTCACAAAGATTGATGAGAGATAACGGATATGGCCGAACGCAAGCAAAAGGATGAGATCACCAAGCTGACTTTCGAGCAGGCGATTGGGCAGCTCAAGGAGATTGTGACCCGGATCGAGCAGGGCCAGATCCCTCTGCAGGACAGTCTCGACCAGTACGAGAAGGGAATGGCCCTGATCAAGCACTGCCGGGACATCCTCCAGAAGGCCGAGAAACGTATCGAGAAGATCTCGAAGGACGAGCCGCCCGAGCCCCCGCCGGAAGAAGACCCCGAACCGCTGCTTCGAGGATAGCTTCTTGACGGCGTTCATCGCGTGGTTCCCGACGGCGGCCCGTGGCGGATTTCGGTTGCCAGCAGCCGGCAGGTGGGGCATAATGGCGTCGGCCGTGGAAGACCGCTGTCCCTGCCGCAAGAGCGGGATGGCCGCCCGTTGCGAGCGTGGCGGAACTGGCAGACGCGCAAGGTTTAGGTCCTTGTGTCCGGAAGGACGTGGAGGTTCGACTCCTCTCGCTCGCATTCGAATATCCATGGACTGAACGGTTGGAGCAGAAGTAGTCATGAACCGGCACTTTCCTGCAACGATTGCCTGCCTGGCGCTGTTTGCCCTGCCCACGTCCTGCACGCCGCCTACTTCGCCGGGCGCCTCCCCTTGCCCGCTGGCTGTCCTGGGCGTTGCCGACCGCGACGTGTCGGATCTTCGGGACAAGCTGGCCGGCGCCGAATCTCGCGAGGTGGAGGGCATCACGTTCATCTCCGGCCGATTCGCGGGCAGGCCCGTCGTGATCGCCTGGACGGGAGTCGGAAAGGTCAACGCCGCGATGGTGGCGACGCTGCTGATTGAGCACTTCAAGCCGGCGAGAGTGGTCTTCGCCGGGATTGCGGGCGCGGTCGATCCGAACCTGGAACCGGGCGACATCGTGATCGCCAGGCAGACCGCGCACCACGACATGGGATCGTACTGGTCCGAGGGCATCGAGCCCGGCGGGGTGACGAACCGTCTGACGGGAGAGACGAACCCCGTTTTCTTGCCGAGCGATCCGAATCTGCTGGCCGTCGCGGAACGGGCAGGTCGCGAAACGACTTTCGATCCGATCTCCCACCGCAACGGCGAGCGGCCGCCGCGGGTCGTCGTTGGCACGATCGTCACGGGCGATACGTTCGTGGCCTCGAAAGAGAAATGCGTTGAATTGGCCGAGACGCTCGACGCCGATGCCGTGGATATGGAAGGCGCCGCCGTGGCGCAGATGTGCTATCAACACGGCGTGGGGTGCCTGGTGATTCGCAGCATCGCCGATAAGGCGGATGAGAGCGCCGTCGTGGACAAGCAAAGGTTCTACGCCCTGGCCGCGAAGAACTCGGCCCAGCTTGTTACGGCGATCCTGGAGAGGCTGGGGCCGTAGGGGTCGGAATTCACCCAAGAGGAAGGAATGCTAAGCGAGTACTTCGAGTTTGAAAGACATCGCACGAGTCTGAAGGTCGAGACGGTGGCGGGCGTCACGACCTTCCTGACCATGGCCTATATCATCTTTGTGAACCCGAATATCCTCAGCGATGCGGGGATGGACAAGAACGCCCTGATTGCCGTGACGTGCATCGTCAGCGCGATCTCGACCGTCGCGGCGGGCGTCTTCGGCAACGCGCCCATCGCGATGGCGCCCGGCATGGGGCTCAACAGTTTCTTCGCCTATAGTCTCGTCGCGAAGGAGCAGATTACCTGGCAGACGGCGCTGGGGGCGGTGTTCATCTCCGGCCTGTTCTTTCTGATTCTGACCATGATCGGCTTGCGGAAGAAGCTCGTCGAGGCGATCCCGCCGGGCCTGATCTCGGCCATCGCCGTGGGGATCGGCCTGTTCATCGCGTTCATCGGGCTGGGCAACCTCGGACTGATCCTGCGCGATGACAGGACGCTCTTCACATTGGGTGATCTCAAACAAACGACCGTCTGGATCGGCCTGCTGGGACTGGCGGTCATGATCGTGCTTGGGATCCTGCGCGTGACGGGTTCTCTGCTGATCGGCATCTTCTTTGCCACGGTGGTCGGCGCCCTGTTCGGCCACGTGGCCAAGCCCGCCGGCTGGATATCGTTGGATTGGCCCGTCGGCAAGGTCGCCCTGCACTTGGACATCCTCGGTGCACTGAAGATCAGCCTCTGGGGCAGCATCTTTACCCTCATGTTCATCGATCTGTTCGATAGCATCGGGACGCTCGTCGCCTGCTGTGAGAAGGCGGGCATGCGGGATGAACGCGGCCAGACTCGGGGTCTCGACCGCCTGCTCGGGATCGACGCGGTCGCCACAATGGTCGGTGCCCTGTTCGGGACCTCGACCACGACGTCGTACGTGGAGTCCGCCGCCGGGATCGAGCAGGGGGGGCGGACGGGCCTGACTTCCGTGGTTACCGGAGTTCTGTTTCTCCTTGCGATGCTTTTCATTCCCATCATTGCTGTTGTGCCCGGCTACGCCACTGCGCCGGCCCTGATCGTGGTCGGCTACTTCATGATGAAAGAGGCTCGCAAGATCAACGTTCGCAAAGTCGATGAGCTGATTCCTTCACTCGTCATCGTGGTGATGATCGCGGTGAGCTATCAGATCAGCATGGGCCTGGCGCTCGGATTCGTTTCATTGGTCGTCCTGAAGCTCGCGCTGGGCCGATACAAGGAGATTCACGGAGCGATGTGGATCATCGCCGGTTTATCAGTCGTGTTCCTGGCCATCCGCTGGTGGCCTGCGGGACCATGAAGGAGTGACGAAATGGGAAAGATCGGGATTGGCGTGAATATGGAGTTCGTGCGGCACGCGGACAAGAGCTTCGAGTGGGGCGCCGAGAAGGCCGCGGAACTGGGGTATGAGTACATCGAGCCCTGGGTGCATCTGGGCCGGGAGCTGATGAGTGAGGCCGGCTACTATATGACGATCTCCATGTACGAGGATCCATACCGCATCCGGCGGGCCTGCGAGAAGGCCGGCGTGAAACTCTCGGGCCTGTCGTCGCACACGGCCCTGTGCCGGCCGGACGTGAGCGGCAACTATCTCAAGCAGGCGATCCGTTTCGCGGCCGAATGCGGGGCGCCGGTGGTCAATACAGACGAGGGACCGAAACCCCGTTGGACCACACGACAGGAAGATCACGTTCTGATGAAGTACACGCTGGCCGAGGCGGCGGCCTTTGCGGAGAACCGCGGCATTCTGATCGGGATCGAGCCCCACCAGCAGTACAGCAAGACGCCGGCCGGCTTGGACCGCATCGCCGGTCTTGTGGATTCGCGGGCCATAGGCATCAACTTCGACACCGGCAACTCGTACCTGAGTGGCCATGATCCGATCAAGTGGCTCGAGCACGTGAGAGACAGGCTGGTCCACCTGCATGCCAAGGACATCTCCATTCAACACTCCAAGGCCGAGCGGGGCAAGGTCACCGGCACGCCCGCCGGCTGTGCCTGTGGCGACGGCGTGATTGATTGGAAGAAGGTGATCGCCGTCTGCCGGAAGGCCCCTCGCGACATCGTGCTCAGCGTCGAGTGTGGCACGATCGAGCAAGCCGAGCGGAGCATCAAGCATCTCAAGCAGTTTGTTTGAGAACGTTGCCGGTATTCGGGCCCATACGAGGAGTAGATAATGTGCAAGAAGAACCTGTCGTCCCTGGCGGTGATGGTCGCGGTGCTGGGCGCGTTGTCCGGCGTTCGGATGGTACAGGCCAAAGGCCCGCTTCAGGTCACGGTGGACGCCAACAGCATCTGGATACGCGAGGGCACATCCCCCGTGCTCCAGTATCGCTATGGCGATGTCCCGTTCAAGCCGTATGTCAAGGAACTCTACACGCCTGCCGGGTTGAACGTCCTGCTCGACGCGCCCTCGGATCATCTGCACCATCACGGCTTGATGTTTGCGGTCGCCGTCAACGGCGTGAACTTCTGGGAAGAGACGCCCACGACCGGGCGGCAGGAGACCGTGAGCCCCCTTGTCACCGTCTTGCATGACAACGACGGGGGAGGCCCCAGTGCCGGGTTCTGCACGGGACCGGCCTGGGTCAAGACGACCGCGACCGGCCGCATGACCTACACTCGCGAGGCCCGTACGATCAAGGCCTGCCAGGTCGGCAAGTTGGGGGCTACGGTAATCACGTGGCAGAGCGAGCTGCCCAATCCTTGGCCTCGCACGATGACCCTCTCCGGGTCGCATTACTTTGGACTCGGCATGAGGTTCGTGCGGTCCATGGACGGGGGGGAATTCTTCAGTGCCGACGGCAAGGACGGGACGGTCTTTCGGGGCGAAGAGAGACTCGTTCGATCGAACTGGTGTGCCTGCACGGCGGCGATTGATGGCAAGCCGGTGACCGTAGCCGTGCTCGGACACCCGGAGAATCCTCGCGATCCGACGACGTGGTTCACGATGGCCAAACCGTTCGCCTATCTATCGGCGACGCTGAACCTTCACGAGGAACCGCTTTCCGTCGCTGTGGAGACACCGCTTGTGCTGCGATACGCAGTCGTTGCGTGGGATGGGAAGGTGGGCAGGGATCGCATCGACCAGGCATATGAATGGTTCACACGTGAGTATCCGGCGCCTCCGCCGGTCTGCCGAGGCGTACGAGAACACGACCCGAACAACTGAATTCACCGAAGATGCTCAAAGGATGAAGAGGCCATGAAGGAAATCGGAAAGACCACAGCAGACAAGACCACGCGGCGACGATTCATGCACGGGGCCGGCGCAGTGGCCGGAGCGACTCTGGCAACAATGACTCACGGGCCTTTTGTCGCCAGGGCGCTCGGCGCCAACGAGCGGCTGGGCATCGGGTTCATCGGCTGCGGCGGGCGGAGCGGGGCGCATTTCCGGACCCTGCACTGGCTCAAGACACAGGCGAAAGAGCCTATCGAGATCGTCGCGGCCTGCGACGTGTACCGGCCCCGACTCATGCAGCGGATCGATGGCTACGGCGGCAAGGCGTACATGGACTATCGCGAGCTGCTGGCCGACCCCGCCGTGGATGTGGTCTGCATCGCCACCCCGGACCATCTGCACGGCTACCAGGCCATCGACGCCCTCAAGGCGGGCAAGCACGTGTACTGCGAGAAGCCCGTCACCCACTGGCGGCAGTTCGAGCTCACGAAGGAACTGGCCCGCGTGGCCCGCGAGTCGAATTGCGCCATGCAGCTCGGCACGCAGGCGATGGAGGACACGGCCTGGCATCAGATGCGCAAGCTCGTCCAGGGCGGTCTGATCGGCAAGCCGATTCATGCCGAGTGCGGCTACTTCCGAGTCGGCGATTGGGGCGAGCGGGGGATGCCCATCGACGATCCCAACGCCAAGCCCGGGCCGGACCTGGACTGGGACGCATTCTTGGGCGATTCCCCGAAGAGACCGTTCGACGTGAGCCGGTTCTTCCGGTGGCGAATGTACGAGGACTACGCCGGCGGACCCAGCACGGACCTGTTCCCGCACAGTCTCACGCCCGTGCTGTATATCCTGGGCGTGAAGATGCCGAGCCTCGTCGTCGCCACGGGCGGCAAGCTCCGCTACGAGGAACGGGAGATCCCCGACACGTTCAATACCCTCATCGACTACCCCGAGGGCATCACCGTCGCGGTCCTCGGCACGCAGGGCAACGATTATACCGCCACGGGTTTTCGCGGGGCCCCCGGCCGCATCCCGGTCATTCGCGGCTGGGACGGCAGTCTGACCATCCAGGGCGAGGAGATCATCTTCGTGCCCGCCGACGGCTCGAAGAAGAAACCCCAGAAGTTCGCGATCGAGCACGGTGAGGACTTCACCGGCTACTGGAAGGACTTCCTGGCCTGCTGCCGGGCCGGCAGGAAACAGACGCTGAGCCCGATGGACCTGGGCTACTGTGTCCAGACTGCGTTGCAGATGGGCATGCTCGGCCTGCGGCAGGGCAAGGTCGCCCGCTTCGATACTGCCAAAGAAGAAATCGTGTTCTGACGGCTCGTCGTGCGCCCGCAAGGGTGGCTTGCTCGCGTGCAGGGAAGATAGCGCCTTACGGCGCCGCTACGAATATAACTGAGCTCCGATAAGAGAGCGTGAAGGGGGTCTGCTGCCACAAAGACTGACCCGGCCTGGGATGCTCTTGCCCATTTTCCTGCTTGGGATTGGCCCGAATAGCAAAATAGTGACAAAACTCAGCTCTGCGGCGTTACCTGCCTTGCCCGTTTTCTGCGATAATAGACGGGTACGCTGGTTTGAGGTTCTTGTGGTTCTTGAGGCAGGTTCGGGTTGATGAGTCTTGATCCCCGTGTGATGCAGGACTGGCAGATCGCTGAGGCGGCGGAGGAACGCATGAAGCCGATTCAGCGGCTCGCCGGTGAGTTGGGTCTGCGCGACGGCGAGTTGATCCCCTACGGCAACAAGCTGGCGAAGGTGGACTACCAAAAGGTCCTGGCCCGGTTGGAAAACGCCCCGACCGCCAAGTACGTCGATGTGACGGCGATCACGCCGACGCCGCTGGGGGAGGGTAAGACGACCACGACCATCGGCCTGGTCCAGGGGCTGGGCCGGCTCGGCAAGCGGGTCTGCGGGGCCATCCGCCAGCCGAGCAGCGCCCCGACCTTCAACATCAAAGGTTCCGCCGCGGGTGGGGGGCTGGCTCAGTGCGTGCCGCTGACGCCCATCTCCATCCGCCTGACGGGCGATCTCGACTGCGTGACGAACGCGCACAACCTAGCCATGGTGGCCCTGACGGCGCGGATGCAGCACGAGCGAAACTACGACGACGCCCGGCTCGGCAAGAGCAATCTGAAGCGTCTCGATATCAACCCGGCCCGCGTGCAGATCGGATGGGTGATCGACTTCTGCGCCCAATCGCTGCGGAACATCCGCATCGGCATGGGCGACAAGATGGATGGCTTCGAGATGGACTCGGGTTTCCGCATGACTGTCGCCAGCGAGGTCATGGCGATTCTGGCGGTCGCCCGGGACCTCAAGGACCTGCGGGAGCGAATCGGCCGGATGGTCGTTGCCTACAGCCGCAGCGGCAAGGAGGTCACCACGGCTGACCTCCAAGTCGACGGCGCCATGACCGCCTGGCTGCTGGACGCCATTAATCCGAATCTCGTGCAAACCATCGAAGGCCAGCCCGTGTTCGTTCACGCGGGGCCATTCGCCAACATCGCGATTGGGCAAAGCTCGATCATCGCCGACCGGCTCGGCGTGAAGCTGGCGGACTATCACGTGACCGAAAGCGGCTTTGCCTCGGACATCGGCTACGAGAAGTTCTGGAACCTCAAGTGCCGGATGTCGGACCTCAAGCCGGACGCCGTCGTCATCGTGGCCACGATCCGCGCCCTCAAGACGCACGGCGGGGGGCCGCCCGTCAAGCCCGGCGTGCCGCTTGATCCGGCGTATACCAACGAGAACCTCAGACTGGTCGAGCAGGGCTGCGAGAACCTCCTGGCGCACATCGATATCGTCAGAAGAAGTGGTGTGCGGCCGGTCGTGTGTCTGAATCGGTTCAAGACCGACAGCGACGCCGAAATCGCCATCGTCCGGCGAATCGCCGGGGCCGCGGGTGCTCGGGCCGTCACGTCCGACCACTGGCTCAAGGGAGGCGAAGGCACCGTGGAGCTGGCCGAGGCCGTGATCGAGACCTGCAACGAGAAGAACCACTTCCAGTTCCTCTACGATCTCGATATGCCGCTGCGGAAGCGGATCGACCTGATTGCCCGGGAGATCTACGGGGCCGACGGCGTGACGTATACGGACGGGGCCCTGGAGAAGGCCAAGCGGCTCGAAGCCGAGTCGCTCGGGACCAGCCTGGGCACCTGCATGGCCAAGACCCAGCAGAGCCTCTCCCACGACCCCAATCTCAAGGGCCGGCCCAAGGGCTGGGCCCTGCCGATCAACGACGTCCTCGTCTACAAGGGCGCTGGGTTCGTCGTCCCTGTCGCGGGTTCGATCAAGCTCATGCCCGGCACCGGCTCCGATCCGGCCTTCCGTCGCATCGACGTCGACGTCGAAACAGGCAGAGTCCATGGGCTCTTTTGATTGACGATTTACGATTGACCATTTACTATTTGGACGCGGCGAAGGACACGGTGTCGCCAAATAGTAAATCGTAAATCATAGATCGTAAATGGAGTGAGATGACCGCGCGAATCATCGACGGCAAGCAGGTGGCGGCCGGCATCCGGGCCGAACTGAAGGACGAAGTTACCAGACTCAAGGAGCGGGGCATCACGCCGGGATTGGGCGTCATTCTGGTCGGCGACGACCCGGCGTCCGTCTCCTACGTCACAGGCAAGGAACGCGCCTGCGACGAAGTAGGCATCTACTCCGACCACAACCACCTTCCCGCCCAGACCTCGCAGGTTGACCTGGTCAAGCTGATCGGCAAGCTCAATCGAGACTCCAGGGTCAACGGCATCCTGGTCCAATTGCCATTGCCCAAGCATCTCAAGGAATCCGAGGTGATCTTCGCCATCGATCCGAGCAAGGACGTGGACGGAATCCACCCGGTCAGCGTGGGCAAGATGGTGACGGGCGAAAAGGCGTTCCTGTCGTGCACCCCTCACGGCGTGCTGCAACTGCTGCTCCGAAGTGGGATCAAGATCGAGGGCTCGCACGTCGTGATCGTCGGTCGCAGCAACCTCGTGGGCAGGCCGTTGGCCAACATGCTGATCCAAAAGAGCCCGACCGGCAACGCGACCGTCACCGTCTGCCACACGAGAACGAAGGACCTCGCCCATCACACGCGCCAGGCGGACATCCTCGTCGCCGCGGCGGGCCAGCCCAGGACCATCACCGCGGACATGGTCCGCGAAGGCGCGGTCGTCATCGACGTGGGCGTCACACGCGTGGACGACTCCACCAAAAAGGCCGGTTTCCGGCTCGTCGGCGACGTGGACTTCGACGCGGTCAAAGAGAAGGCCTCGCTCATCACCCCCGTCCCAGGCGGCGTCGGCCCCATGACCATCACGATGCTCCTCTACAACACGGTCGAATCCGCCAAGCGAGCTGCCGGGGTCGTTTGACCGACATGAGCCTCGCTCCCGAGCGACCGCTATTCCTGTCTGTCTCCACGATCCGCCTGCGAAGGCGAAATGCGCATGTTTGCCCCCGGACTGCCGGCCAAGAATCCCGCGTAAGCGGCAGGGTGGTCGGGTTCGCAAACGCACGGTTTCCCGTTTGGGGTCCCGGCTCTGCCCCCCGTTCTGGATAGAAAGGTATTCGTTGCAGTCGGGAATCCCAACATCTATACTGGCATCAAAGAACGGGTACAGTCAACGGCGGTACCCCGCATCGCAGGATAACGCAACGCTGATGATGTCCAAACACTGCCTATGCGATCGAATGAGAAACCTCGATTGAGCAGTCAGCAGTTGGAGCTTCGATGGAAGGGCCATGCCCTCGTCTGCGGGCTTGGCATCGGGGTCGGTCTGATCTGTGCGACCGCCTCGGCAGCGTCGGCCTCCACAGGGACTTTTGAAGTTGGGCAGCGGTGGGAATACCGGCATGAAGGGCCACGACCGGGCAGTACGGAGCCCAATGCTATCGATGGGGAACGCATTCTCTGGGTGGTGTCGAGCATCGGCGAGCCGGGAGCGACTCAGTGGAGCATCGAGGAACGTTTCACGAAGGATGAGAAGGTAGTCGGATGCCTCTTTGTGGACGGGGCCCGGCTTCTCAATGCCCTTGAGATCCGGAACGAGAAGGGGGAGAAGGTGATGCTTCGATATGACCCGCCTGTGCCGTACCGGCCGGCGGACATGAATGTCGGGGAGACGAGGGAGATCGAGACGACACTGCGGGTGGATTCTGCCGGTTTCTCCCTGCCGAACAAGACCGTGGTGGAACGCCTTGCCGATGAGTCCATCAGCACGCCGGCGGGCGAATTCACCGGTTGCTCGCACTTCAGGAGCACGACGACGTCGATAGTCGACATCAAGATTGCCAAGATTCCCGTCACTGAAGAGCGGGAGCAGTGGTACCATCCCTCTGTCCGCGGCATGGTCAAGGAGGTCTATCGCAAAGGTCCGGTGAAGTTCCTGCGATGGTCGCGACCGGGATACACTGCAACGAGCACACTGACGGCGTACGGGAAGCAGGACCTGGAGGCACAGGACGGGTTCGCAACGCAGATGGAAAACGAACGAGGCGGTCAACAGGAGGCAAGTCATCCGCCGATACAGGGGACAGGGCCGTGGTCGGCGGGACTGATTCTCGCAGGCGTCGTGGCCTTCGGGGTGGGTGCTCTGGTACTGAAACGGCGAGTTGTCAGGATGAGGCTGCCGCGTCCCCAAGAAAAGAAGTGAGTGTGAGCCCCAGTTCCCACCCAGGAATCTGCGTCCGCGGCAGGGTGGTCGGGTTCCCAAACGCACTGTTTCGCGTTTGGGGTCCCGGTTCCGCCCACCGTTCTGGCTGTTTGTTTGAAATCCGCTGTCCCTCGCGGTATGATGCCTGTGGTGAACTTATGACATGCGACTTCTGTGAGATGTCTCTTGTAGCCAGGAAGGAATCCCCCGAATATGCTGTCCAGACGCGATTTTCTGACGATCAGCGCCGCTGCGGGTGTTTCGGCATTACTGAAACCTGCTTCATCGCTGGCCGCACAGGGCGCCCGGCGTTTTCATTGCTGCCTGGCTTCCAAGGTCATTGCCGCACGCCCTGAATTGCTCGATGTCGTACGAGAGGCCGGCGTGAGCGATATCTGGCTGGCGTCGTATTTCTTCGGGCACTGGTATGAGAGGCCGGAAGACCTCAAACCGGCAA
>Ga0116141_10000552_pt1 | contig 30182 bp, 27 predicted proteins | sample AD_UKC097_MetaG_FD_89744 | JGI IMG/M metagenome (GOLD analysis project Ga0116141, IMG submission 89744) | Active sludge microbial communities of municipal wastewater-treating anaerobic digesters from USA - AD_UKC097_MetaG | ecosystem: Engineered > Bioreactor > Anaerobic > Digestate | place: USA...
ACTCCCGGGTTGACCTCAGGAATCATCAACGGATCATAAGGGCTCTGGAGATTTTTGAAAGCACAGGCAGGAAATATTCGGAATTCCTTACACACAGAAGCGTTGAAAGGGATTTCAGTATAATAAAAGTCGGGCTTGTCAGGGAGAGGAATGAACTTTATGAAAGGATCAATTCAAGGCTTGACCGGATGATGGAAGACGGGCTGGAGGAAGAAGCCCGCGGATTATTTGAATTACGCGGACTTAGCCCGCTCAAGAGTGTCGGGTACAGTGAGTTGTTCGACTTTTTTGAAGGCAGGATCTCAAGGGAAAGAGCTATTGAGCTGATTAAACGAAACAGCAGGAGATATGCCAAACGACAGATGATCTGGTGGAACAGGGACAGTGGCATTACCTGGTTTCACCCCGGTAATATAAGCGAGATCATATCGCACATTGAGCGGGAAACAGGCAGATAGATAATCCGGCTTGCCTATTCAGCAAAAAGCTTCAGTTTTCTGATAGCTTCCTCAGGATCGGGAGAAGCGAACACGGCATTGCCCGCGACCAGAACATTCACTCCCGCCTCAACAAGTTCGCGGGCATTGCCGGTATCCACCCCACCGTCGACCTGGATCATGACATTGTAGCCTCCCCTGCCTGTCATCTCCGATAGCTCCCTTATCTTTACAAAGCTTTCACCGATGAATGACTGTCCCCCGAATCCCGGGTTTACAGTCATGATCAGTACCATATCTATAGATGGAAGTATATTCTGAAGCAGGGATACCGGAGTATGGGGATTGATTGCCACGCCGGCCTTCATTCCAAGTCTGCGGATCTCCGAGACTGTCCTGTGAAGATGAGTGCATGCCTCATACTGGACTGTAAGGATATCTGCCCCGGCATCACGAAAGCGCGACAAATACCTGTCGGGATCCATTATCATCAGGTGAACATCAAGCGGCTTTTCGGCAATCTTTTTTATATGCTCCACGACAGGAAGTCCGAAAGAAAGGTTGGGGACGAACATTCCGTCCATAATATCACAGTGTATCCAGTCGGCATGGCTCCTGTTCAGCATTCGGATATCCTTGCCAAGGTTAAGAAAATCAGCTGCAAGCAATGAAGGTGAAACAAGGTGGTTCATGAAAGCGGTTTTAAGCAAATATAGGAACAAAAAACTAACCCAGGTAGGTCGTCAGGATTTTGCATCTCGTGGTGTACTGTATCCTTTTTAGTGCCCTTTCCTTGATCTGGCGCACTCTTTCGCGTGTAAGGTTCAGTTCCTCTCCTATTTCCTCAAGGGTGTAGGGATGTTTCATTCCCAGGCCGAAATATAGTTTCAGGACTTTTGCCTCCCTTTTCGAGAGGGTGTTCAGTGCACGTTCGATTTCCCAGGCGAGGGATTCTTTTATCAGGTTTTTATCGGGACTCGCGGCATCGGTATTTTGCATCACATCGTACATATTGTTCTCGTCCTCGTTGCTTATCGGGGCATCCATGCTTATTGTACGGTGGTTTGTTTTCAGTGATTCCTTGACATCTTCCGGAATCATTTCGAGCAAATCGGCGATCTCCTGCGACGAAGGTTCCCTCTCGAATTCCTGTTCGAGCCTGGCAAAAGCCTTGTTTATCCGGTTTATTGATCCGATTTTGTTTACTGGAAGTCTGACTATCCTTGTCTGTTCAGCCAGCGACTGAAGGATTGACTGCCTGATCCACCATACGGCATAGGAGATGAATTTGAAACCTCTTGTCTCGTCGAAGCGCCGGGCAGCCTTCATAAGACCCATGTTGCCTTCGTTGATAAGGTCGGGCAGACTCATGCCCTGGTTTTGATACTGCTTGGCTACCGAAACGACGAACCTGAGGTTTGCCCTGACCAGTTTTGCGAGGGCTTCGGAATCACCCTGTTTTATCCTTCTTGCAAGTGCAACTTCTTCCTCCGGGCCGATAAGATCAACCTTTCCAATCTCCTGTAAATATTTGTCAAGGGACGGGGTATCACGGTTAGTGACCTGCTTTGATATTTTAAGCTGACGCATTGCCACCGGAAAAAGACAGTTAATTACCAAACAGAGGGATCAGACACAATTTTAATAAAAAATTCAACTAAAAAATCAATACATGAAAAATATTTTTGTAAAATCCCCATAAAAGAATTATTTTTACGCACTTTTATTTACAGAAGTGAGTTATCCTGATAATATCCAGTTTATTTTTTTACGAATCTTTTTTATATAATCATTGGGATTATTATTTATTTTGCTATTATTGTACCGGTTTTCTCGCCGGCTCAGATTAATTCACTAGTCTGGTTATCCGATAACAAACATTAAAATCTCTTTATCTACATTCTATTTTAATCATGTATGACATTCTTGAGTTAAGCAGTAAGCTGCTGCCCGAATTGCGGGAGATAGCTAAAGGACTTAAAATCAAAAGGCCGGAGTCTTTAAAAAAGCAGGATCTGATATATAAAATTCTTGATCAACAGGCAATTGAAGCCACTGAAAAAAAGAAAGTCAGTATTCAGGAAAATAAAGCTTCAGGCAAGACTCCCGACCATCCCGTTCAGCAAAAGGAAAAACAGGTTCAGAGGAGGGGGAAAAGGCCCCGGACTGTCAAGCCGGCGCCGGCCCGGGCTGCTGAATCGGTCATTTCAGTTTCTCCTGAAGGAGTCAGAATACCTGAAACGGCTCCGGGCGAGCGCAGGGAATATGAACGCCGGCCTGAAAGAAGCGAAGAAAAGCCTGATCTTCCCAAAACCGCTGAGAAGCCTAAAGAAGAAGTCAGGCCACAGAAGTGGCAGCAGCGTGATCAGAATTTCCGCGACAGGAAAGACGGAAAGTCTTCATTTGAAAAGAAAACTCCGCCCAGGGAAGAAAAGAAATCCGAGGCGATTGTTGACAACACTATTCCCCTGGGTGATGACGCTCCTCTCATTGAAGAAAGCAAATCCCCGGCTAACACCGTCGATGAGATAATAACCGAACCGGCCGTCAAGGAGCAGGCACCTGAAGTGCAGCCCGTGAAAGAGGATAAAAAGGAAAAACCATACGAATTCGAAGGTATAGTATATAACACGGGGGTCCTCGAGATAATGCCCGACGGATATGGTTTTCTCAGATCGCCCGATTACAACTATCTGAACTCTCCCGATGATATCTATGTTTCGCAGTCACAAATCAAGCTTTTTGGCCTGAAGACAGGCGATACCATCATGGGTTCGATACGTCCTCCCAAGGAAGGAGAGAAGTATTTCCCGCTTATAAAGGTTGACGAGATCAACGGAAGGAGTCCCGACTTCATCCGCGACAGGGTGCCCTTCGATTTTCTCACTCCCCTTTTTCCCAACGAGAAATTCACATTATGCACTCCGGGCGAAGGCTCTCTGTCAGTTCGGGTTATCGATATGTTCTGCCCTATAGGCAAAGGACAGAGAGGACTGATAGTTGCCCAGCCAAAGACCGGTAAGACGATACTGCTTCAGGAGATTGCCAATGCAATAGCAAAGCATCATCCCGAAGTTTACCTTATGATTCTGCTTATTGACGAGAGGCCTGAAGAAGTGACCGACATGGCCCGCAACGTGAAGGCTGAAGTCATTGCCTCCACCTTTGATGAGCCTGCTGAAAGGCATTGCCGTATTGCCAACATAGTTCTTGAAAAGGCAAAGAGACTTGTTGAATGCGGTCATGATGTTGTAATACTGCTCGACTCGATCACCAGGCTTGCAAGAGCGTTCAACACCACGGCACCGGCTTCGGGCAAGGTATTGTCAGGTGGTGTCGATTCGAATGCTCTGCATAAACCGAAGCGTTTCTTCGGTGCAGCCAGGAACATCGAAAACGGAGGATCGCTCACCATCATTGCCACCGCTCTTACCGAGACCGGATCAAAGATGGACGATGTGATCTTTGAAGAATTCAAGGGTACGGGCAACATGGAGCTTCAGCTCGACAGGAAGCTCTCGAACAGAAGAATATTCCCCTCTATTGACATTCCGGCTTCCAGCACGAGGCGTGAGGATCTCCTCCTCAACAAGAACATGCTTCAGAAGATATGGGTGCTCAGAAACTATCTTACGGACATGAACGGTGTGGAAGCAATGGAATTCCTGCGCGACAGGCTGCTGCAGAGCAAGTCGAATGAGGAGTTCCTGATTTCAATGAACGGCGGATAACAACCGGAAAATTTTGTAACTTTGCACTTTCGTTTGAAAATCATATTTAATTAAACATATTATTCAATAACATGGGAAAGAAAAAGTTCATTACATGCGATGGCAATCAGGCTGCATCGCATATTGCATATATGTTTAGCGAAGTCGCTTGCATATATCCTATCACACCATCATCGACAATGGCCGAGTATATTGACGAATGGGCTGCCAACGGATTGAAGAACATATTCGGTGAGACGGTCAGGGTTGTCGAGATGCAGTCGGAAGGCGGAGCTGCCGGTGCCTTGCATGGTGCCCTGCAGACCGGAGCGCTTGCTTCCACCTTTACCGCCTCCCAGGGTCTCCTACTGATGATCCCTAACATGTACAAGATAGCAGCTGAGCTCCTCCCCGGAGTATTGCACGTCAGTGCCAGGACTATCGCCGCGCATTCACTTTCAATATTCGGCGATCACAGTGACATATACGCTACCCGGCAGACAGGCTTTGCATTCCTTGCAAGCGGCAGCGTACAGGAGATTATGGACCTTGCCGGTGTTGCTCACCTGACAGCTATCAAATCAAGAATACCCTTCGTTCATTTCTTCGACGGTTTCCGTTCTTCCCATGAAATTCAGAAGATTGAAGCTATCAGCATGGAAGACATGAAGAAGCTCATCGACTGGGATGCAGTTGCAAGATTCCGGAATAATTCACTCAACCCCGAACATCCGGTAATGAGGGGAACTGCCCAGAACCCTGATATCTTCTTCCAGGCCAAAGAAGCTATAAACAAGTTTTATGAGCCTGTTGCCGACATTGTCAATTCATACATGGCTGAAATAACCAGGCTTACCGGAAGAGAGTACAAGCCTTTCACATATTACGGCGATCCTGAAGCAGAGAACATTATTGTTGCAATGGGTTCCGTTACCGAAACAACCAAGGAAGTAATCGATCACCTGAGAGCAAAAGGAGAAAAAGTTGGTCTTTTAACTGTCCATCTTTACCGTCCCTTCTCCTCAAAGTATTTCTTCGATGTATTTCCGAAGTCTGTTAAGAAAATAACAGTGCTCGACAGGGCGAAAGAGCCGGGAGCACCGGGAGAACCTCTTTACCTCGACATAGTTGACCTGTTCTACGCTACTGACAAGAAACCATTAATCATCGGAGGCCGCTACGGACTGAGTTCAAAGGATACCACACCGAGCCAGATCCTCTCGGTATTCGAGAATATGAAATTGAAGGAACCGAAGCATCACTTCACTGTTGGTATCGTTGATGATGTAAGTTTCACTTCACTTCCTGTTCTTCCTGAAATCAATGTTTCTCCGGCAGGAACCTTTTCAGCCAAGTTCTATGGTCTGGGATCCGACGGAACAGTTGGAGCCAACAAGAACTCCATCAAGATAATAGGTGAAACGACCGACAAATATTGTCAGGCGTATTTTGCATACGACTCCAAGAAGTCGGGCGGTATCACCATATCGCATCTTCGTTTCGGCGACTCACCCATACGCTCGCCGTATTATGTAAACACACCTGATTTTGTTGCCTGCCACGTGCCTTCATACATTGACAAATACGACATGCTGAAAGGTCTTAAGAAAGGTGGAACTTTCCTTCTGAACTCGATATGGGATGCAGAGGAAACCAGGGAACGCCTTCCCGATCATATGAAGAAATACCTTGCAGAGAACGATATCGATTTCTATATTATAAATGCTACCGACATTGCAGCTGAGATTGGACTCAGAACGAGGACCAACACTATTATGCAGGCGGCATTCTTCAAGGTGGCAAATGTCATCCCCTATGAAAAAGCAGAAGATGAAATGAAGAAATTCATTTACAAGAGCTATGGAAGAAAGGGTGATGAAGTTGTCAAAATGAACTACGCGGCTGTCGACAGGGGAAGCGGCGTTACCAGGGTTGAGATACCTGCCGAATGGGCACAAATTGAAATTAAGAAGCAGAAAGACACCAGGGATATACCTGAATTCATCCGTGAAGTGATGGAACCCATCAACGCCCTCAAGGGTGACGATCTTCCTGTCAGCACGTTTGTTGGAAGAGAAGACGGAACCTTCCCTTCGGGCACCAGCGCCTACGAAAAGCGCGGTATCGCGGTTAATGTTCCTGAATGGCAGCCCGATGAGTGTATACAATGTAACCAGTGCTCATATGTTTGTCCTCATGCAGCCATTCGTCCTTTCCTTCTTACCGAAGAAGAACTGGCAAATGCTCCCGAGGGTACAAAAACAATTCAGGGTATTCCCGGCGCACTCAAAGCCTACAGGTTCAGGATTCAGGTCAGCGTTCTCGACTGCACAGGCTGCGGCAACTGCGCCGATGTATGTCCGGCCAAAAACAAGGCCCTTATCATGAAGCCTCTTGAAAGTCAGATGGAGGAAACCACCCGCTGGAATTACCTTCACGATAAGGTGGGTTACAAGGATAATGTGGTTGACAAGTTCCAGAATGTCAAGAACAGTCAGTTCGCACAGCCATTGTTCGAATTTTCGGGTGCATGTGCAGGCTGCGGTGAAACACCGTATCTCAAAGCCATAACCCAGCTTTTCGGCGACCGTATGATAGCAAGCAACGCGACCGGATGTTCTTCCATATACAGCGGATCGGCTCCGTCGATGCCATATACCCATAATAAGATGGGACGCGGCCCGGCCTGGGCAAACTCGCTCTTCGAGGACAATGCCGAATTCGGATTAGGGCTTGCACTGGGAACAGGCAAGATGCGCGAGAGAATTAAACTGAGGATGGAAGAAGCCATAGCAGCCGGATCGGTAAAGGAAGAGACCAAAGCCGCTTTCGAAGAATGGCTGAGGGACAAAAACAACGCCGAAGCATCCAGGACCGCTTCTGAAAAAGTTATTGAAGCCTGCAGTAAGGATAAGACTGATATAACTGCTGAAATACTCAGCCTGAAGCAATATCTGATAAAGAAATCCCACTGGATCATCGGAGGTGACGGATGGGCATACGACATCGGTTACGGAGGCCTTGACCATGTTCTTGCCTCCGGCGAAGATGTGAATGTGATTGTACTCGACACCGAGGTATATTCCAATACCGGAGGACAGGCATCCAAAGCGACACCTGCCGGAGCAGTTGCAAAATTTGCAGCATCGGGTAAAAAGATCCGCAAGAAAGATCTGGGACAGATGGCAATGAGCTATGGATACGTTTATGTGTCTCAGGTAGCCATGGGCGCAAACAACAACCAGTTCCTGAGGGCGCTTAAGGAAGCTGAAGCTTATCCGGGTCCCTCGCTGATCATTGCCTATTCTCCATGTATCAATCATGGTATCAGGAATGGTATGGGCAAGACCCAGGCACAGCAGAAATATGCAGTGGAAGCCGGTTACTGGCATCTGTACAGGTATAATCCGCTTCTTGAAGAGGAAGGAAAGAATCCTTTCATCCTCGATTCAAAAGAACCCGACTGGAGCAAGTTCCAGGAGTTCCTGAGGTCGGAAGTACGTTACACATCTCTCATACAGACATTCCCCGATCAGGCAGAGATACTTTTCAAGAAAGCCGAGGAGAATGCAAAATGGAGATACAAGACATACCAGAGGCTTGCTGCAATGGTTTATGAACCGGCAGCCAAAGAATAAAATAACAGCTAATCATAAGGAAGGTATCTTGAAAGAGATACCTTCTTTTTTGGATTCTTGCCATGGGAAGATTAATGGGCATAGATTTCGGGACCAAAAGGATAGGAGTAGCAGTTTCCGATCCCCTGAACATCTTTGCCTCTCCCCTGACGACAGTCAGAAATCATGAATTCGGGGAATTCCTTAAAGAATACCTTAAAACCGAAACCATCGACGGATTTATTGTCGGATACCCCCGTACCATGAACAACCAGGCCAGTGAAGTTGTCAATCACATAAATCCCTTTATCAGGAAACTGAATAAGGCCTTTCCGGAAATACCGGTTCATCTTGTTGACGAAAGGTTTACCTCCGGGATGGCATTCAATGCAATGATAGAGGGAGGTGTGAAAAAAAAACAGAGAAGCAACAAGGCAATGGTGGATAAGATAAGTGCGGCAATAATACTGCAGTCTTTCCTCGACAGGGAAAAAAGGAAATAAGGCACAGAGCACAGGGCACAGGGCACAGGGCACAGGGCACAGGGCACGGGGCACAGGGCACAGAGCACAGGGCACGGGGCACGGGGCACAGAGCACAGAGCACAGGGCACGGGGCACGGGGCGCGGGGCACAGGGCGCGGGACACAAGGGATAAAAAATGCTGACATTTAAAACAGAAATTTAATATATTTACGACAATCATGGTTTACCCGATAGTGATATACGGACATCCGGTTCTGAGAAAGGTGGCGGAAGACATTGACAGGGATTATCCTGATCTGGATCAGCTTATTGCTGACATGTTTGAGACTCTTTACAGGTCTGAAGGCCTTGGTCTTGCCGCTCCCCAGATCGGTAAATCGATAAGGTTATTTGTTATTGACGGTGAGCCGCTTGCAGAAGATGAACCTGAGATGGCCGGTTTTAAGAAGGTTTTCATCAATGCCAGGATCATTGAGAGAAGCGGTGATATTGAACTGATGGGTGAAGGATGCCTTAGCATTCCCAATCTCAGGGAAGAAGTAAAGCGTGAAGGGCACATCAGGATAACTTACTATGATGAAAAATGGGAGTTCCATGATGAGGTTTACAAGGGATATCTTGCCAGGGTGATGCAGCATGAATATGATCATCTCGACGGGATTCTTTTCACCGACAGGGTAAGTCCCCTGAGAAGAAGGCTCATCAAGGGTAAACTTACCGCGATCAGCAAGGGTAAATTCGAAACAGATTACAATACCGTTCTTGCCGGTCAGAAACTAAAGGCCTGAAAAAAATTCTGCCCGTAGAAACCCAAATTTAACCACGGAAAACACGGTCCCGATGATAGCTATCGGGAGCACGGAAAATGCAGGGATTATTTCTAATAATAAAATCCGTGATGAATCGATTCGTGTAGATCAATTTTTTTCCTATCTTTATTCGGAATGGTCTCATAGCTGCTGACCGTGCTTAATAAAGAAATTCCCTTTCTGCGGATAGTGATTCCCTTTTGCGGAGGGATCATATCAGGCCTTGTGCTAAAGCCTGCCCCGTGGTTTATTGCCGTTTGTGCGCTTGTATTGTTCAGCGGGTTTTTCATAAGCCGGATATTCAACAAACGGCAGTTAAATCATTTCTATGGAATCTTGCTGACCCTTTCAATTTACCTCTGCGGATTAGTGCTCAGCATTATCGAAAAGAAACAACTGTCAACCCTTGACCAAAAGGAAGGGCATTATATATGTACACTTTCAGAATACCCCGAAGAAAAGCCAAACAGCATGAGAGCGATACTGAAGCTCCACTGTGTTATAAACGGAAGCGACACCATCCCGATTAAAGGTTCACTGATGGTCTGGTTCAGAAAGGATCCTTTCATCAGCAAGCTTTTACCGGGAGACATACTCAGGCTGAGGTGTAAACCTGTTCCGGTAGTAAACAGGGGTAACCCGCACGAGTTCGACTACAGGTTCTACCTTGAGAACAAAGGGATAAAGTATTACAGTTTTGCCGGCAGGGAAGACATACTGGCACATTCAAGGCCGGAAAAACCGGGGCTCAGATACAAATCACTCATTATCAGGGAAAAAATAATTGAAATGTACTCCGCGAGAGGCATTGCCGACGACCGAATAGGACTTGTTGCAGCCATTACCCTTGGGGAAAAAAACCTTCTCGATCCGGAACAGAAACAAATTTTCATTAACGCGGGAGTAATGCATATTATGGCCGTATCAGGTCTTCACGCGGTCATCCTGAGCATGTTCATTATGAACCTGCTATTCTTTCTCAGGGGAAGGTTCGAATTTCTGAGAATACTTACTGCTGTTGTCCTGCTTTGGGGCTTTGCCTTTGTAACCGGGCTTACACCTTCGGTGCTGAGGGCTGCACTGATGTTTTCATTCCTGCAGGCCGGCCGCCTCATGAAACGTGATGTGAACAGCATCAACTCGGCGCTTGCCTCAGCCATGGTACTGCTTATAGCCCGGCCATCGATGCTGTTTGATGCAGGATTCCTCCTCTCCTATGCGGCAGTGATCTACATTATCTGCTTCTACAGAAGCTTTTATATGAAGATCCGCTTTAAAAATTACGCGGCCGACAAGGTCTGGCAATCGGCTGCAGTCACAATACTTGCCCAGGCAGGCACCCTGCCCCTAACCGTTTCTCTTTTCAACAGGTTTCCGGTTTGGTTTCTCCTTACCAACATTATCATTGTCCCCCTGTCATCACTGGTTGTGATTATCGGCTGCCTGGTACCGCTGACATATCCCCTTAGGTTTATTTCGGTGCCGCTTACCCTGGCAATGGACAAACTGACAATAATAACGGAGCTTTTCACTGCAGAAGCAGCCTCATTGCCTCTGGCAACAATAGAAAACATTGGAATGATTTCCTTCGAGTCCTTCCTGTTTTTTGTCTTTATCTTTCTTTTTACCCTTTCGTTGCTCAACAGACAAACCATTCCTTTGCGGGTTCCGCTTATTGCACTTGGACTTCTGGCCTGTGCAGGCACGGTCAGAAGCATCAACGACAGGAATTCGGGAGAACTTATTGTCTACAACGGGATAAGCGAATCGCAGGTTGCCGTAAGGACCGGAAGAAAGCTTAATCTCTGGTCGGAGTCGGACACGATATATCCTGAAGCTGCAAAGCACAGCATGACAAGGGGGTTGAAAGTTTATCCCGTTCATACCCTGTCGGGCCCCTGCCTTATTGAATCCGGCGGGAAGAGGATTCTTGTGTGCGATAAACTTACCGGCTCCCTTTTGCAGAGTAGCCGTCCCGACCTGGTAGTGCTTAAGGGAAAGTACCCCTCAATTGACCGGAGAGCCAGTCCGGATATAATGCCTGAAACTCTTGTAATCGGATCTGAGGCTTCAGTCTCGCCGCGTATCACTGCCAGCCAGAGGGAAAGGATTGCCACAATCCATGACATCGGTGTTTCGGGAGCTTTCAGGAGAAGGCTTTGAAAGGAATTTCCTTATTAACTGAAATATGTATTACTTTGCAAGCAATTATATCAGGATTCTATGAGAATAATAATTGCCGGAGCCGGTGAAGTGGGAACTCACCTGGCCAAGATGCTTTCGAATGAGAATCATGAGATTATACTTATCGACACCGATGAGGAAAGGCTGAAGCCGGTAAGTTCTACGATGGACGTTCTCACCTATGTCGGATCTGTCACCTCGATCAATACCCTTCGGGAGCTTCTCAAAAAGAAAACAGATCTGTTCATCGCGATTACCCACCTGGAAGACACCAATATTACGGCTTCCATACTTGCCAAAAGGCTTGGTGCACTAAAGACCATAGCCAGGATTGACAACCTCGATTATCTTGAGCATTCCACAGTTGAATTCTTTCGGTCGCTGGGAATCGATTCCCTGATTTACCCTGAGCTGATAGCGGCCAGAGAGGTTCTAAGCCTGCTTCATGAGACAGGCACCACTGATTTCATGGAGTTTTGCGGCGGAAAGCTTGCAATGTATGTCCAGAAGCTTGATCAGAATGCTCCCATCATCGACAAATCGCTGATAGATCTTGCAGCTACAACAAATATTGAGAAGTTCAGGGCGGTAGCAATCAAGCGCAACGACATTACAATTATACCAAGAGGCAGTGAAGTGTTCCGGGTTGGCGATCTTGTCTTTATCTTCTCCACCATCGATGGTATTGATGAAATGATGATCACGTCGGGTAAGGAAAACTTCGAGGCAAAAAGCGTCATGATACTTGGAGGAAGCAGGATAGGAAAGCATGTTGCGTTATATCTTCAGAATAAAAGCCAGGTAAAGCTTATTGACTCCGATCTGCTTAAATGCGAAGCTCTTTCAGATGTTCTGGAGAACACCCTTATTATAAATGGCGACTGCCGTGATGCCGACCTGCTTCAGCAGGAAGGCATAGCCCACATGGATGCCTTCGTGGCAGTTACAGGCAACTCCGAGACCAATGTACTTTCATGTCTCCTGGCCAAGAAACTGGGAGTGAAGAAGACCATAGCAGAAGTTGAAAACATGGAGTACATCAATCTTGCCGAGAACATTGGCATCGACACCATCATAAATAAAAAGATTGCTGCAGCCAGCAGGATATTCAGGCACACCACCAATCCCAACGTCACACAGGTAAAGTATATGACGGGAACTGAAGCGGAAGTTATCGAATTCAATGTTCCGGAGAATGCCAGGATCACGAAAGGAACCCTGAGAAGCCTTGAATTTCCTGCAAATTCTATTGTGGGAGGAGGAACCAGGAACGGAGTTCCGTTCATTGCAACGGGAGATACCATAATAATGCCCGATGACAGGATAGTTGTGTTCACCCTGCCTTCAGCCTACGACAGGGTGTCAAAATTCTTCTCTTAAGAGCAATGGTTAATTCAAGGATAATTGCCAGGGTCTTCAGCCAGGTTCTGATCCTTGAAGGGATTCTGATGCTGGTTTCAGCAGGAATCTCGCGGGTTTACGGTGAACCGGCAGCAAAGTCCCTTCTTTTCTCGGCTCTGATCACCCTTGTGACCGGGATCCTTGCCTTCACACCTCTTCGCTATCAGGAAAAATCCTACGGGAATCGTGAGGGATACATCATCCTGACCTTTATCTGGATACTCTTCAGTGCCTTTGGTTCCCTTCCATACCTTCTCAGCTCATCAACAGGAAACTTCACCGATGCCTTTTTCGAATCGATATCGGGTTTCACAACAACCGGTGCAACAATATTCAGGGATGTTGAATCTCTGCCCCGGGGGATATTATTCTGGCGCAGCCTTACCCAGTGGGTTGGCGGAATCACAGTAATAACGCTTGCCTTTAATTTGCTTCCTGTATCGAAAAGCCTCAACGTTCAGCTTCCGGCAACTGAGTTCTCAGCTCTGTTAACCGACAAGATCCACCCCAGGGTAATCGGGACCTCAAAAAGGCTTATGGCCGTTTACCTCACACTGACAATTGCCGAAATCCTGCTTCTGTCAATAGGTAAGATGCCTGTTTTTGATGCAGTCTGCCATTCTTTCTCAACGCTTTCTACCGGCGGTTTTGCAACAAGGAATGCAGGAATGGCAGCATTTCAGACACCATATATCAGGATTGTCCTGATCCTGTTCATGTTCTTTGCCGGAATGAACCCCGCGCTGTTCTATTATGCCTTCAGGAAGAATTTCTCAAGAATTAGCCGTAATGATGAATTCAGAACATATCTTGCAATAACGGTTTTCTTTTCCGCCCTTATTGTTTTCATTCTTTACTTTTTACAGGGTATCTCCTTTTCATCAGCCGTCCTGGACGGGCTTTTCAACACCGTTTCAATTATAACAACAACGGGTTTTTTCACTGCCAACTTCAGTCAATGGGTACCGCTTGCCCTCATGTTGATTTTCTTTCTGATGTTCAGCGGGGCCATGGCAGGATCGGCAAGCGGAGGGATCAAGACATCGAGACTGCTTGTTGCAGCCAGGAGTTCGAGGTATGAATCAAGACGTATGATTCATCCGGATGCTTTCATACCGGTCAGAATCGACAGTAAAAGAGTAGCCCGGAGCACTGTACATAACCTGCTGATTTTTATAACTATTTATCTCATAACCTTTTGCGCCGGGGCTTTATTGATTTCATTCATGGGTTATGACATTATCACTTCTTTCAGCACTTCGGCTTCTATGCTTGCAAACATAGGGCCGGGGCTGGGCACATTCGGTCCGGGTAGCAGCTATGTAGATATGGCCGCGGCAGGCAAATGGATACTGAGCAGCTTAATGCTTCTGGGGAGGGTTGAAATCCTCGGCGTAATAATATTATTTACAGGCAGTATATACAGGAGATAAAGCTGGAGTAGTTAATGAAGCTCAAAATTCGAGAACTCCGAGCCCCTGCCTCAGAATAGTGAATTCACTCGTTGTACAGTCGACCACTGTTGAAGCTTCGTTCTTGCCGTAGCCCCCGTTGATAACAATATCCGCGAAATCTTTATATTTCTCATAAATAAGTTCGGGATCGGTTGTGTACTCTATCACTTCGTCGGGGTCGTGAATTGAAGTTGTTATAATGGGTCGCCCTAGTTCCTTTACAAGTTCCAGGACTATCCTGTGATCGGGCATTCTTATACCTACCGTTTTCTTTTTATTCTTGAACATCTTGGGGATCTGGTTATTGGCCTGCACAATGAATGTAAAGGGGCCGGGCAGATTCCGTTTGAGAAGCTTGAAAATACGGTTATCAATTATAATCGTGTATTCGGCGAGCTGGCTCATATCGCTAAATATGAGCGACATATCGGGATTCTTCGGATTCTGGCCTTTTAACCTGGCAATCTTCTCAATCGATTTATAGGCTTTTATATCGCAGCCAATGGCATAAACAGTATCTGTAGGATAGATCACGATTCCTCCCTGGTCGAGGAGATCGGCCACTCTTCTAATACGGTCAGGGTCCGGGTTTTCAGGATAAATTCGAAGCAGCATTCTGTGATTTTTATTGCAGCCGGATGATGATTCCGGATAGATTATTTAAAGAAGGGTAAGCTACTTATATCGCACCGCTACAACCGCCTACCCTTGCTACCTTCCGATCCTGGGGGAGTTCAGCAGGAGCTGGTCGTATAAGACTTACCCGCTGCAAAAGTATTAATTTCCCATGATACCTCAAAATAAATATCCCGATTCATGAGACATCGTCTGTCTGAGAATTAAGTATATTTGTGTTCTGTCTATTAGTAACAATTTAAAATCTGACAACTATCATGGAAGAAAAAGTATCTGTCTGGAAATCCAACCTGACAAACGGATTGATCCTTGGCCTTATCGGAATTGTCTATTATCTTATCATGTATTTCTTTGATCTGACCCTCAACCAGGTTCAGGGCTATGTATTTCTTGTCATCACGATCGTTGTATTATTCTTTCTTGTCAAGTCATATCGCGATAATTACCTTCACGGTCAGATGACGTATGGGCAGGCAGTCGGTGCCGGAATGGTGATCTTCCTGTACTATTCAATAATATCGGCTGTGTTTATCTATTTACTTTACGCGGTGATAGATCCCGGCCTTATCGACAAGCAGCTTGCCATGGCAGAAGAAATGATGCTGAAGCGGGGTCTGCCTCAGGAAGCAATGGATACAGCAATGAAGGTTCAGCAAAAGATGGTGAAACCCGGTATTATTGCTCCCCTGAGTATTCTCCAGAATATGTTTTACGGGCTCATTATATCACTGATAATAGGGATTTTTGTAAAAAAACAAGGCAATCCTCTCATCGATTCTGACGATGTAAGATAAAAGATATAGTATGGACGTTTCCGTTATCATCCCTGTTTACAATGAGGAAGAATCGCTTCCGGAACTTGAACGCTGGATCACAAGGGTTTGTACAGAAAACAAGCTTAGCTATGAGATAATCTTCATCGACGACGGCAGTTCCGATTCATCCTGGAAGGTTATAAAGGACATCTCACTTGCCTGCAATGCAGTAAGGGCCATACGATTCAGAAGAAACTACGGGAAAGCGGCAGCGCTCCATTCCGGGTTCTGTGAGGCTCAGGGAGATGTTGTGATTACCATGGATTCGGACCTTCAGGACAGTCCGGACGAGATTCCCGAACTGGTCAGGATGATTACAGAAGATGGTTACGATCTTGTATCGGGGTGGAAGAAGCGCAGGTATGATCCCTTTATAAAGAGGTGTACAAGCAGGATATACAACCGGACTGCACGAACGTTCTCGGGAATCATGCTTCACGATTTCAATTGCGGGCTTAAAGCATACAGGAACGAGGTGGTAAAGAGCATAGAGGTATACGGTGAGATGCACAGGTATATCCCATTGCTTGCCAGCTGGGCCGGTTTCGGAAGAATAGGTGAAAAAGTTGTTAAGCACATGCCGAGAAAATACGGAAGTTCAAAGTATGGGCTTGACAGGTTCATAAAGGGATATCTCGACCTCCTGACAATCGGTTTCATCACCCGTTTTGGAAAGAGCCCCATGCATCTTTTCGGCTCACTCGGCACACTTATGTTCTTTATTGGTTTTGTTATGGCCGCTTATCTTGGCATCAGGAAGCTGGTCTTTCTGCACAACCACATGAAAGCTCCACTGGTTACCGACAGTCCCTATTTTTATATTGCCCTTACGGTCATGATAATAGGATCGATGCTCTTCCTTACCGGATTCCTTGGGGAACTTGTTAACCGGAATTCGCCTGAGCGAAATAAATACCTGATAAAGGATAAGATAAATCTTTGACTATCAAATAAAAAAATCTTTAAGGCTTTCACGTTATAACAATGTTATAACATAGTTCAGAGTGTTGTTATCAGTTGTTTCAGGAGGCAGCGGTAAAAAACCTCGGTTATGGCGTCAGTCACCCTGTTCCATGAGAACTTCATTTTTTCCTTGCTGACACAATCTGAAAATTCATTCTTCCTGTCATTGTCGAAGTAGTCAAGTATAGCCATTGCAATTTCATCGGGATCCGTATCGACAACATATCCGCATTTTTTATGGGGTACCATATCCTTCAGGCCTCCGACACTGGTAACGAGCATCGGCTTGTCGAAATTAAAGGCTATCTGTGTTACGCCGCTCTGGGTTGCAGTTTTATAAGGCTGGACCACAAGATCGGAGGCGCAGAAAAACAGTTTTACCTCCTCATCCTTAATGAAACGGTTGAAAAAGATAACATCCTCTTCGATTCCGGATTCCTTTACCAGCTCGCGATATGGCGCTTCGTTTTCATAGAATTCCCCGGCAACAAGCAGCTTTAGTTTTTTGTTCTTCAGTTCAGGATGCGAAAAGGCTTTAAGCAGAATATCAAGTCCCTTATAATCCCTGATAAAGCCGAAGAAAAGGAGGTATGAGAAATCGGGATCGAGTTTAAGTCCGGCCAATGCTTCATCCCGGCTGATTTTTTGCCCGTAATTGTCGTATAACGGGTGCGGAGCAATACATACGGGGATATCATTCCTGAATTCAATCACATCAAGCCTTACCGTATCTGACATAACAGTGGCGCCGTCGATGCTGTTCAGAAAACATTTAGTCAGAAACCTGTCTCCCATATGTTTTTCATGAGGAAAGGCATTGTCCACAAGTGAGATCACCACAGTATACTTGTTTGATCTGACTATCCTTGCCACCGTGGCAAAGCATGGCGCCAGAAAAGGAGTCCAGTACCTGACCAGGAGGATATCTGGTCTTTCCTTTTTCAGTCTGTAGCCCATTTTAAGCCAGTTAACAGGGTTTATTGAATTGATTTCCCGTCGTATCATTATATCCTCAGGTGGTGGATTGCTGGTATACTGACTCTTACCCGGAAATAACAAACCGGGATACTGCAGGGAAAACGTACGGATATCCACCTCCTTGCTTTCTGAGATAAACTGACGTGCAAGCCTTTCGTTAAAGGTGGCAATACCTCCCCTGTAGGGATGTGCTGGCCCGAGAAAGGTGATCTTCATCAAAAGAAAATAATCGGTAAAAATATAAAATCAGTTCCATTACCCTTCAGGCAGAACGATTTTTTTTAGTTTTGCCTCTTTAAAAATCTAAATTTTTCAGCCTGCAAAGTTAAGGTAATCCTTCAGATATTTAAAGTCGGGGGTCAGGTTTCCATCCTTTAGTATTGTAGCCCTGTTTATCATTTTGCTATCCGAACCGGTAAAAAGATCGTGAAGTGCGTTTCTCATAAGCTGTTCACCAAAGTCATGCGAAGCGTCACGGGGAAGTTCTCCCGGTAGATTGTCTATCGACATTACAGTTATGTTGCCGGGCCTGGTAAATGCCGGTTCTTCCTTTTCAAGTACAGGATTGTATCCATAGAAAGGGTCGGATATGGTTGTGGCTCTTAGGGTTGAAGGCACCGAACCATTAATGTCGCAGCTGATATCTGCAATAATGCTGATTCTGAATTCATTTCGCTTCATATCATCGCGCGTGAAGAAAACCGGGGAGGCCGGATCCCAAAAATGTCCGGTTATCAGGATATCCGTAACATTAGTAAACGGAAGGAAGGTTGAAACATAATCTGAAGGGTGACTGCAGAAATGACTGAAGTTAAATGGTTTGTCGTCTTTGTGCCTGACATAGTGTTCCGGACCGATCTGGCATACGACAGCTACGTCAAACTCACGGTTCAGGAAATCTTCGGGTGAAACCTGGACAAGATCACACACGCTGAGTGTTTCCATCGCACCGTTGGCAACACGTCCGGTGCCGGTAACAAGGATTTTCAGGCCGGGTTTGAGCTCTATCAGCCTGAGTCCTGCCCACATTTCATCCAGATCGTGGCACTGGTATGCAGGCTTAAGCCTGAACCTGTTTGTCCTGATGCCCCTTGCTCTCAGCGCATTATAGGCTCCCACTATTCCCGCCCATCTGCCAAATGCCACCACGCGGTCGCCCTGACCTGTTGTAAGGTATTCATAATCGACAAGTGTGATTCCCTTTGAAGCCATATCCCTGAACATATCTCTGTTATGTTCCTGTTCCTTGGCCACATGTGCGAAAAACAAATAGGTTTTACCGGGGATGAAAGTTCTGCGGTCGACTTCCTTCACACCCATCAGGATATCGCATTCGTGAAGATCTTCCCTGAGAGGGATGTTAAGATACTCATACTCTTCATTCGAATAACACCTGTAATCGCTGGGTTGAACAAAGAATTCTACAAAGGGATATAGTTCTTCCAGGGCCGTTATCTGAGGCGGAGTAAGAGGCACTCTTCGGTCAGGCGGGTTTTTTGTTTCCCGGAGAATCCCGATTTTAAGTGATTTTTCCATGAGAAAGCTGTTAGGTTGACTCAAATGTAAGCATTATAGCAATAATTTTTCTTAACAAAGATCATATAAGGCACAAAATTTGTAGATTTGCATCAAATTCCGGGGCTGACCTGGTTTTGACAGCATGAGAGGTGGTATGTAAGCATGCAGGATGTGGTGACGCGTTCCTTGAACAGTGTTACAAAACAATAACTGGCGAATATAATTACGCTCTCGCTGCTTAAGCGAATCAAGTAACTTAAGCTTAATCCCGGCACAGGTGTCGGGACGGGACGTCTCCCGGGCGGTCTGGCCCTGATCCAACCCGACACGGAGGCGCACGCGATTCGGGGCTAGCCTGATGATCGTCCCGCTCTGATGGCGAAACAACAGGGACTAAGGGCACTTTAGCTTGTTCTGCAGCTGAAGTGTCACGAAAATCAAGCACGACTAAGCATGTAGAAAGCGTATGGTCTCCTTGTTTGGACGCGGGTTCGACTCCCGCCAGCTCCACTAAGAACCACATTCCAACGAGTGTGGTTTTGTTTTTTATTTACCTGATTCCCAAAATTTCAATAATATCAACCTGATTTTACTTTCCGGTAAAAACAATTATTTACTCGTCAGACTTATATTGCCTGTCTCTTCTTTTAATTCAGAGTTTTTTTTACGCTTTTTAATATTTTCAGAAACTAATATTAAAACGATAACAAGTGGTACTGTCATAAAAGCGAGAAGTCCTATTAGTGCCCTCATAATTAATGTTTTATTGTTCAGTATTTTATATTATACTGATATTCTTCTACTGAATATCTTTTGTTTTAAAAAGCGCTTTCCGGGTAAACTTTTTCTACAACTGCATTTCCGGAGAAACCAGGTATAGTAAACAAGGACGTCTGCAAGATAAAGTCAGACAAGAATGTTTCATTCATAATAGCAACCCTTTAGCTACCCGGGAAATATAAATATTTTGACAAGAACCAATATTACAAATACCGCGAGCCAGATTAAAAAGACTTTAAATCCATTAGACATATTTGGCAGTTTCATAACAGAGAATTTATTATATGAAGAGACTGTTTCAAAAGTACTAATGAATTTACTTAGCATTAATTAGAATATTATTAGAAGGTTATTAGAAACTCTTTAAGGATTGGAAGTTGATTGGAAGGATTACATTGACATAACTACCATCACAAAACCACCTGGATATGACATCCTGAATCAGGAACTAAAGGATCACAAATTCCATCATAAAACTCCCTGGCCCTGATATGCCGGGACATAACCATAAGGATTACTGAATCTTACACTCGTCACGAAACGCCCTATACATGACATGCTCCAAAGGAGCATCCATCAGCCGGCAACTTCTCTGAAAGAGAAGGATTTTAATAACCTCCGGTGAAACCGGAGGCACGCACCCCCCCCCGGACGTTAAGCTCCGTAGAGCCTGCCCCGCTTATAGCGGGGAGCGTGACTTCTTTGTTCAACTGCATTGCAGCTGGTCGTGGTTGAAACTTTACCTTCCCTCAGCAAATCCCTTTTTGCAGAACAATTTCCCGGGTTTGATATCGTCTTAGCTTCCAAATAGTAAATTTGTATTAAATTGACAGGCATGATGGGTGACATTAATATTTTAATTGTTGAGGATGAACAAAGGCTTGCTGAGCTTTTAAGAAAGCAATTGGAAGAAGCCGGATTTTATGCTGAAATAGCGTATGATGGGTTTGTTGGGAAACAATTGGTGGAGAAAAACAAATATAATCTTATCATTCTGGACATTAATCTTCCATTAATCAATGGCTATGACTTATGTAAAGAGATCCGAAAAACGAACAGTCAAATTCCAATTATCATGCTAACCGCTTTCGGGACACCAGAGAATAAAATAGCAGGATTCGATATGGGAGCAGATGATTACATAGTTAAGCCGTTTGATTACAGGGAGTTGTTGGCACGTGTGAATGTGTTTTTAAGACGGTCAAATTCAAATATCCTGACTGCTGAGAGTAAGATAAAGATTGCTGACCTCGAGATGGATTTGAATACCAAAACAGTTACCCGTTCAAATAAAAGGATTGACCTTACCGCGAAAGAGTCTTTATTACTGGAAACCTTCCTAAAGAATAAGGATAAATTACTTACCCGTGATTTCATCATAGAGAAAGTCTGGGTATAGAGTTTGACCCGAACACCAACATTATTGATGTATATGTCAACTATTTAAGGAAAAAGATTGACAGGGATTTTGAGCCGAAACTCATACATACAAAATTCGGTTTTGGTTTTTATTGCAGCGAATCAGAAATTTAAATATGAAACCCACATGTATTGCATACACAAACACTTATGTGTGTGATTTTTCAGCCATGTGGGTTCCCCCACTTGAGCAGGGCAGGCTATCAGACCATTAAAATAAAAATTATATACGGATGAATATAAAGACAAGATTATCACTTCAGTTCACTCTTATTACCACTGGAATCCTTTTATTTTTTTCATTGCTTGTTTATTATTTTTCATATACAAGCCAACTTGCCAAATTCAGGCAAAATCTCCTTGACAGTGCTAAAAACATGACTACTCTATTAATTAATGTCGTAGAAGTCGATTCATTATTATTGCAGAAGATTCAGCAATCAACCATCTCATGGGAAAAGGAAGAACTGACAATAACTGATTCCGCATTTAACCTAATATATGAGAACAACGTTCAGTATCTTGCTGATAACAAAACTCTGATGAATAATGCCTCCGGTGATTTAAACTATTTCTCAATAGCAGGTAAGGATGGGGTTTACTACAAACATATTTATGACAAATGTCCATATCATGTGTTCGCTATGGCAATCGATAAATCACGTGTTGAAAACTTAACAAGTCTTCGGAAAATCTTATTCTGGAGTGTCATCTTCATTATTTGGTTATCAGTTCTCCTATCATATTTATTCTCAAAAAAGGCGATAAAACCAATATCGCAGATCATTAAAAACGTTCAGGAAATCAATTCTTTAAAACTCGACAAAAGGCTTGATGAAGGTAACAGGAAAGATGAACTGGCTCAATTGGCAATTACTTTCAATGAAATGCTCAGCAATCTTGAAATTGCATTTAAAAATCAGGAAGACTTTGTTTCGAATGCTTCACATGAATTACGTACACCTTTGACGGTAATGATTGGCGAAACCGACTATTTTTTGAGCCATGAAAGAAGTAAAGAAGAATGCACTAAACACATTTCAGGATTAGTCACTGATCTCAAAAAACTTAATTTACTTATTAACAATCTTTTGGAGTTAGCACAGATCAACAAAAACACAGAAATAATATTTTCAGATGTTCGTATTGACGAAATAGTATTTAGTGTTATTCACGAGATACGGGACAAGTATCATGGACGTAAAATTGTGCCCAGAATTGTGTATCCTGAAAGCGGGAGTGAACTTGTAATTAAAGGCAATTCAGGGATGCTCGAAATTGCATTGAAAAACCTGCTTGATAATGCATGTAAATTTTCAAATGATGATATTATAATCGAGTTTGTAATTACTGACAATCATATAAACATAATTATTGAGGATAAAGGGATTGGTATTCCTGCAAATGAATTAAAAAGCATTTACAAACCATTTTCACGAGCATCCAATGTGAAATATATTGGTGGATTTGGTATTGGTCTTGCTTTGGTTTCAAAAATACTGGAACTACATGATGCAGTTATAGATATTGAAAGCAATTTAAACAAAGGTACCCGGTTTGATATTCTTTTCAGACGTAAAGCGGGATAAGTCAATATTTATTTAAGTACTCTTACTTGTCAATTTACGAAATGAGAAAAAGGATTGTTACAAAAACAGCAGATAAAACTGCAATAAGGAAGATGGTATCATCTACACACCAGTCAACTTTTCTTATTTGCCTTTCGCTTTTTATCGGATATTCTTTTTCAATTTCTGTCATAACCTTATTTTTAATTTAACATTATAAAAATAAGAGTAGTCAATAGATTCATTCATTAGAAACTTATTAGAAGCTAATTAGAATTTATTTAAAGAATTGCTAAGACAGACTACCATCATAAAACTACCTGGATGACATGTTCCTTCGGAGCATCCATCAGCCGGCAGTTTCTCTGAAAGAAAAGGATTTTAATAACCTCCTTGAAACCGGAAGTACGACATCTCCCCTGACGTTAAGCTACGCAGTGCTTTTTCTTTTTAAACAACCCTCGTTTGTCCCTTTTTAATATATTTGAGAACTTGTAAGCATACAAAATATTAAAACCATGAGAAAACTTCAAGTCCTCACTCTATTGCTTTTTTCATCAGTCCTGACCCCGGCTCAGGACAACATCAACTGCACTGACTGGAGAGTTTCGGATATAAACCAGCTTTATCTTCCTTTTTTTGCAGGGAATCCTTCTGTTGACGGCAAACTTTTTGATCATGCTGCCTTACTTGAAAACACCAGTGCTGATGCAACGAAAGCAGCTAACTGGAAGGTCATCAGCCTTGGAAGCGACAGTCTTATACCCTCGGTCAGCGGCAAAGATCAGTTGGTTCTGATAGCTGGATACCTGGAAAGTGACCGTTGGACCAAGGCTTCGATGGAGATTTCGACCAATGCACTCTTCGAACTCTACCTCGACGGGAAAAAAGTAAAAACACAGGGAACTGCTCCAGATAAGCCTGTTAAAGTTGAACTTACAATCGGAACCGGAGTTCACGGGCTGATGCTTAAGCTGATAAGCACTGAACAGGCACTGAAATTCTCAGCCTCTTTAAGCCCTGCCGGCGAAGCTGCCGAGTTTACATGGTCAACTAATCCGGCCAGGACTGTTACCATTCACGATATCCTTGAAGGAGAAAGCATTGCAGATGCAAAGCTATCGCCATCAGGCAAGTATCTTCTTATTCAGACGAACGAGGTACTGGCTGAAAGCGGTTCATCACAGCGTTCATTCAGGGTATATGACACCGAGCTAAACAGAAGCCTCTTTTCTCTGCGCAACAATACCCTTCGTGCCCAGTGGATGCCTGAAACGGACCGGCTGTCGTACCAGGTTGAAAAGGGCGGAAGCAGCAACGTATACCTTTTCAACATCAGTACAGGAGAGGAAACAGAAGTCGCTTCGGGTTTAAAATCTCCGGAAAGGATTACCTGGTCGCCAAAAGAGGATTATTTTCTCTTCACGCGTTCCGTTGAAGCTGAGAAACCGGGTGATCTTAAAAGAGTCTTTAACAATGAGGACCGTATTCCTGGCAACCGCAACCGCTCGTATCTCTATATCTTCAACCTGAAAACAAAGCTCGCATCGCCATTGACAGCCGGAAACGTATCCGCGATGCTGCACGACATCAAACCTGACGGCTCCCGGATACTTTTCTCCGTCAGCAAAACTGATTATTCAACGGTGCCATTCTCAAAACAAACACTTTTCGAACTCGACCCTGTCACCATGCAACTCGACACAATATGGAAAGACAAGCTTCACGGCGGATACTGTCAGTATTCACCCGACGGAACACAGCTTCTTGTTTCGGGAGGACCCGAGACTTTCGGCAGTCTGGGAGTGAAAATGAAAAAGGGACTTATTCCAAACAGCTATGATACCCAGCTTTTTTTGTATGATCTTAAATCAAAAAAAGCTGAAGCCTTAACCCGCGATTTTGATCCCTCGGTCAATGATTCATATTGGGCAGATGACGGAAATATCTATCTGACTGCTGTCGAGCGGGACTACGTCAATTTATATTCGCTGGAGCCGGCTAAGCGCAAGTTCAGGAAAATAAATGTTCCTGTAGAAGTAATCACTTCGGTTGATTATGCAAAAAACAAGACACTTGCTGTTTTATGGGGAAGCAGTATCAGCACCCCTGAAAAACTATACTCACTTGATCTTTCGACAGGGAAAACCACATTGCTTCTGGATCCCAAACAGGAACTGGTGAAGGAAGTGGAATTTGGAAAAACGGAAGAATGGAATTTCAAAAACTCCAGGGGAAGCACCATATACGGACGGGTTTATTATCCCCGGGGGTATGATCCCGCGAAAAAGTATCCAGTCATTGTAAACTTTTACGGAGGAACCAGCCCAACCGACCGGGCCTTCGGAGGCCGTTACCCAAAGAATATCTGGGCCGCGGAAGGCTACATGGTTTATGTCCTTCAGCCGGCAGGTTCAACGGGCTTCGGTCAGGATTTCTCAGCCCTGCATGTTAACGGCTGGGGCAGGGAGGCAATAGACGATATAATTGAGGGAACAAAGAAATTCCTGGCAGCATTCCCTTCGGCAGATGCCGGGAATGTAGGCTGCATTGGTGCATCGTACGGCGGATTCACGACAATGACACTGCAGACGAGGACCGACATCTTCAAAACTGCCATAGCCCACGCGGGAATCAGTGACATCACCTCATACTGGGGAGAAGGTTACTGGGGATACTCGTACAGCTCCGCGGCGACCCGAAACAGTTATCCATGGAACCGGAAGGACATTTATGTTGACAACAGCCCGCTGTTCAATGCAGATAAGTTCAATAATTCAATATTACTCTTACATGGAACGGCTGATACGAATGTACCGGTTGGCGAGAGTCTGCAGTTCTATGCCGCGCTGAAAATCCTTGGAAAGGATGTAGAGATGGTACTGGTAGAAGGTGAGAACCACCACATACTGGACTACACAAAGCGCATCAGATGGCATGACACGATCATGTCGTGGTTTGACAGGATGCTTAAAAACCAGCCGGAACACTGGAACAAGATGTACCCGGACAAGAAGCTCTGAGATATTAAATTTCTAATCAGATATCAGGTCCAGGATTATCAGGCCGCCGTTTTTGGCTTTTACCAGAACCTTGCCGTTGTTATTATAGGATATCAGGCCCCGGCGTCCGAACTCTGCCGATTCCGATGAGAATTGAGTAAATGAATCCTCATACAGCTTCTTAAAATTATGCCCGTTCCTGGTTGCCACGATACCTCCCCTGGTTGTTGTGTAATTTATTGATTCATGTGGGTTTATCAAACCAAGCATTGTTCCGTCAGGAAGGAAACAGTGCCCTCCGTTAATGGTAACCAACTCAGTATTGGAACCTGTGAACTGATAACAGCACTCAATTGTTGAAAACACACCGTCGCCATTCCGAAATAGTCTCCAATACCCATCTCCCATACCGTCATTTCCGAACAGGACACAGTTTTCCAAAGGGATCACTGTCACAAACTGAGAACGGGAACCTGCTGAAGGTATGTGAACTCCTGTCCTGACAAAGGTCCAGTTGTAACCCCAGTCATCAGAATAAAAAATCCCAACTGCCGGATAACTGTCACCTGTCACAACCCACAATCTGTCAGAAAACCTGTCAATACATCCTCCATGACCATGAAGGCTTCCATTTGGCGTTATCCCCCACATGTCAAAGCTCTGAGGATTGGTAAGAGTATTTCTCATTGGATGTCCGCCGATAGCGCCATATCCGCCATGGCCATCAGGCTTGGTGTGTACATATACCATTTGATCGGGTGGAACGGTACTGTTAACAGAAGTATCGGCCATTGAGAAGACGCATCTGAATGAATTTCCGCTGTCGTTACTCAGATATGCCTGCCCAATGCAATTATAGATAACCGCGAAAACCATATTTCCCTTGATACTCAATCCCCAGGCTTTGGTAAGAATTGAATTCCTGTATGGGATATCCATGACCCGTCTCGCTTGTCCGGAGGTATATGTATAGTTCCCGCTGGACTGGGCGACGAAGGGGACCTTGTAAAAATTCATATGAGGGGCATTGTTGTCAACCTGTATTAATAATCCCCGGTCAGGCATTTCGTTGACTCCAAGTATTGACGTGGAAGAAACATCGCTGCCTCTGCTTCCCTCCCAGATTCCCGAGATTGCAAATCTGACTTTGCTGCCGAAAGTGTTTTTGTCAATCCTGTAAAATGCCCTGGTATGACCATAATAAATATAGCGATCAGATATGTCAAAAACCTCACAGTTTCGTCCGTCTTCAACAAAGCGGTGCAATTGGGGATTGGCAAGACTGTAATTTATTGAACGGTCAGAACCTACTATGGAATAGGCATCTTCGAGCGTTTTTGCCCTGAATGAACGCTCTCTTCCCGTATTAACCGGTCCTTCAACAATCTTATTAAAACTAACATTGCCAAATGTAATATTCCTTACCTCATTGGGATATTCGTTGTATACTGCTGCCGACAGGGTTTCATAACCGGAATATAGAGTGGTAAATGATATTTGATTGCCATATATGGTTCCATTTTCTGTCACGGCGTAAGCTCTGACATAATAGCTTGTGCCGGGAGAAAGCCCGTTTATCCTGCTGGTAAAACTACCGCTTCCTGAACCATCTATGGTCCTGCTGTTTGTGATTACAGGGTTTGAGCTTGTTGACCAACACACACCTCTGGAAGAGATTTCTCCGGCTGATGAAGAGATTGTACCTCCGGTAATTGCCGAAGAGCTTGTAACTGAAGATACGGAACTTGTCCGGATCAGAACGGCCGAGAGCTCCCTGCCATACCTTGACAATGAAGGAACATCACTCCTTCTTCCGCTCTTATTGACAAAGTCGGCAGAGCTGGAAGCATCTCTTCCGCTTCTTGTCACACCCTGTGCTGAGACTGATAGGGTAAGAACTGTACAGATCAGGATAGAAAGCAAAAATCTCATCTGGAACAAGTTGTTTTCAATAATAATAATCAAACTGTATCCTGTCTCCCGATCTCAGGTTATTGGAACCATTGTTTGCCGGAAGATATGTAACCGAATTACCTGAAACGTTGTAAGCCGAATTGCTGATTCTGATTCCGTTGATAAACATTTTCAGGTTGCTGTCTTCGGAGGGACGATGGCTCAGGGTAAATCTTGTCTGACCATCGGAGGCTGAAAACTCATCATTTATTTCCCTTATACCGGTTATGTAGGTATTATTATCTACACTTCCATCAGCTTTCAGAAACTGTGATGATGTTCCACCCCTTCGTACAAATGAACTCCCTGTGATTGTTCCGCTGGAGTTTAGCGGGCCGGCATTCCAGCTTCCCGAGGAAATTGTGCCGACCGTATTGAGGTTTGACGAACCGTTCCATGATGACAGCCCTGTATTCTCAACATTTCCAAGACCTACTGCTGATTTATCGAGAGTCTGCCATGTTTTGTCCCCTCTCAGGTATTGTGAAACAGTGCCGGCTTTAATTACGGGAGAGTTAAGTGAATAAAAAGCAAAAGGCACAGCCATCATCTGCTGAATTCCCATCAGCTTGAAATTTCCCGATCGTTTTATGTCGATCTCGACCTTTAGATACAACCTGTCGGCTCCCCAGTCAATATCTGTAAGTTCCTGGAACTTTCCATCAGCAGAGGCATTGCCATGGCCGATAATCACTGAGAAAAGCCCGTATTGATCCGTGTTAACCGAATGGACCTCCCTGTACAGAAGCTCTCCCTCAGGTGTCCCTTCAATCATGGAGAACCTGACATTAATAGCTTTGCCATTGATAATATTGCCGCTGATATCCTGCCCGGCAATCTCCTTGCCGCTTTCATCAAGGGCTACGGCCTGATAGCTGATTCCGTCAGCCACCTGTCCGAAAAGTGCATTATTGGAAAGGCCGATAATTACCAGTAACGGTATCAATAAATTCTTCATGGTTAATCCTTATTGATTGTAAAAAACATTCCAAGCTGTATAGAAAAAGTTCTGTTGAACATTTTCTGCCCTGAATCTCCCTTTTCAAGCTGAGTCAGGCCTATAAATTCATTTACTCTTAACAGAAGCGAACCCATGTCGGAATATGCATATTCCAATCCTCCGGATATCCTGACACCCATGTCATTTTTATTTATCACCTCAAGATCCATCAGGTTGTAGTATGATGCACCAATTATCTGATCGGCTTTAAAGAGCCTTCCGTAATATAAACCGGCAGCAAGATGAGGTGAAATCTTTCCGCTTGTGATACTGTATCCCAGCGTCAGGTCAGCATTCACATAGTTGAAAGACCAATCGAGCCTTGAAAGGTTTAAAGAGGATGAGGCTCCCTTGTTGTTGTATGCAATTCCCCCTTCCACGAACCATGGTTTATTAAAATATCTGCGATATGTAAGGCCATAGCCCGATTTTAAAGTGAAATTAAGATCATCCTTTTCGCCTCCGGAATCAATGAACCTGAATGTGGAATAATTCTGAAAAAACGAAATGCCGATCTTATTCTCCTGTGCTTTCACAGTAGCAAAGAGAAGAACAGCGGAAACCATAATAAGCAATTTCTTCATCAGGATTATTTTTATCTGGTGATTATTAATTTTTGTGAACCTCTGCCTTTTGTATCAATAACTGTAATAATGTAGATCCCCGGCTTTAATTTACTTATATCAAGCCATTTGCTACAGATATGTTTTTCGATCGACTCAAATACCGGAATGCCATTCAGATCTCTGACCATAATAATACATTCCTGTATTTCTTCCTGAAACCTAATCTGGGTCATATTATTCGCCGGATTCGGAGCAATCAAAAATTCCGTGGACACTGAATTAACCAGGGACTTGGCGGGATAAACAGCTTGTTGAAATCCCTGTCTGATCGTTAAGTTTTCATTTTTCAAAATATCAGTGGCTGAAGACTGACCGGCTGTCTGACGAAAAAGAAAACCGTTCTCTGAATAGCTCGATCCAAAGCAACTTAGGGAAGAACGAATTATTTTCTGTCCTGCTGTCATTTGGCTGAGAACAAGGAACTGCAAAAAAAACATTATAAGAAACCTGTTCATATAACGAAATTATTTCATACCAGCATTACAATAATAACCGGGTTTTCTCATGTCACTATTGCTTTACCAGATGTTAAATTCTGTTCCAAATATAAGAAAGTCCCTATATTATAATGCATTAGCAGAGATGATTCTCTCATATATTTGACGAACATACCTTTTGATTGGACGAAAGCGGAAATCCACCGGATTTACTCTGTCCACGACCGTAGCTGCCCGCTCTAAAAAACTTTTTTCCTTAAAAATGACTCTGCAAATTCCCGGCTGCATCTTTTATGATTAACTTCAGGCGCTCTGCCAAAGGGCAATTTCAGGACGGGAACCGTTTTATTGAGCAAGTATATACTTTAAAGAACAGACAGATGAACTATA
>Ga0116141_10000556_pt1 | contig 30138 bp, 28 predicted proteins | sample AD_UKC097_MetaG_FD_89744 | JGI IMG/M metagenome (GOLD analysis project Ga0116141, IMG submission 89744) | Active sludge microbial communities of municipal wastewater-treating anaerobic digesters from USA - AD_UKC097_MetaG | ecosystem: Engineered > Bioreactor > Anaerobic > Digestate | place: USA...
CGTGCGCCTGTCCGGGGCCGTGGTACGGATCCTGCCCGAGCAGGACAAGCTTGACCCGATCGAACGCGGTGGCGTCGAAGGCCGCGAAGATGCGCGGCGCCGGCGGGTGGATGCGCTTGCCGCGTTCGCGCTCGGCCACGAGGAAGGCGCGCAGCTGCGCCATGGCCGGATCCTCGAACGCCTCGTGCAGGCGGGCCTTCCAGCCTGCCTCGATCCGCACCCGCGACAGCGCGCTCACGGCGTAGCGGCGGCCGCCTGGCGCTCGCGCATCAACCGCCCCACGCGCAGCTGGAAAATGAGCTTGGTGATGAGCAGGCGCTCCTCGATGGGCTTTTGCACCAGATCGTTGGCGCCGGCGCGCAGCAGCGCGCTCTGGTTGGCGGGGTTGTCGTCGCCGGTCATCACCAGGATCGGAAGCTGGGCCTTGCCGTAGCCGTACTGCGACCCGCGCACGTGTTCGAGCAGATCGCTGCCGGTCATCCCGCCCTTGAGGTAGACGTCGGTCAGGATCACGTCCGGGCCGGGAATGCGGCCCTGCGCGCGCGCCGTTTCCAGATGCGCGAGGGCATCTTCGACGCTGATGACGTGGGTCACGCTCAGGCCGTGCTTTTCCATCATCCTGCGGGTGGCCACCGCCACCACGCGGCTGTCTTCCACGTACAGCACCTGGCCGCCGGTTTCCGGCTCGGGACGCACGTAGCCCTGGATGAAGGCCGAGAGCGCGGTGAAGCCGAGCCCCTTGTCGAAGTAGTCGGTGACGTCGTCGCCGAAGCTGCGGTTTACCAGCCGCTCCTGCGCATCACCCGAGACGACGATGATCGGGATGTAGGCCTGCGGGGCGTGCTCGCGGATGTGGTGCGCAAGATCCAGGCCGTCCATGTCGGGCAGCCGCAGCGCGGTGGTGACCAGATCGACGACGCCTTCCTGCACCGCGGCCTTGGCTTCGGCGCCGGTTTCGCAGGAAATCACGGTGACGCCGGGAACATCCTTCACCAGCACCTGCTCGATCAGCTTGCGCGCGACGCGCGAGCCGTCGACGATCAGGATGCGCGGCGTGTCGCTGGTGATGTGCCGGGTGATGCCGCCGCTCATGGTCGTGCTCCGGAATCAGGCAGGGTGCGGCGCAGGTGGTGGCCCGCGGCGAGCCAGGCGCCGCCCCAGCCCAGGATCACGGCGCTGGCCAGCGTCAGCAGCATGGCGCGCCATCCCAGCCCCTGCAGTTCGAAGTGACTGCCGTAGCTTTCCACGAGCTGCCCGAGCGGTGCCTGCAGCAACTGCGGCGCCAGCGCGGCCACCGCCAGCGCAAACAGGCCGGCGAGCGCGCCGTACCATGCGCCCAGGTACAGGAATGGCCTTCGCACGAATCCATCGGTTGCCCCCAGGAGTTGCACCGTCTGAATCTCCTCCGCCCGACTCTGGATGTCCAGACGCACAGTATTGCCCACCACCAGCAGGACGCCAACGCCCAGCAGCGCCGCGGCAAGCCATGCGAGGCGGCGACCGAAAGAGAGCCATGCGGTCAGCCGCGCCCGCCACAGCGCATCATGCTGCACGAAATCGACGCTGGGAAGAGTGCGCAGTCGTTCGGCCACGGCCAGCGGATCGGCCTTTGCGGAAGGTGTGACCACCAGCACGGCCGGCAGGGGATTTTCTTCCAGCAGGGCGAGGGCGTCGGCGAAATCGGCCATCTGGCGGAATTCTTCCAGGCCCTGATCGGGCGTGCGCACCGCCACGGCGGCAACCTGCGCGTCCTCGCGCAGCTGTGCCGCCAGCGCCTCGACCTCGGCCGCGCTGGCCCCGGGCGCGAGAAAGAGGCTCACCTCGCGCGCTTCCCGAAAGCTGCCGGAAAGGCGCTCGACATTGCCCAGGAGTATGACCAGGCACAGCGGCAGGACCAGCGCCACGGACATCACGCCAACGGTGAGCACGGTCGCCCAGGGGCGCTGCATCATCCGCCCGATGCTGGAAAACAGGCTGTAGAGGTGCTGCTCGCGCCAGGCGCGCAGGCGCTCTGCGATTCTGCTGCCGTTCTGCGGCGCGGGGCGATTCGCGGGCCTGCGGCGCACGTTCATTCCGCCGCTCCCGGACGGTAGTCGTCGATCAGGCGGCCGTGGTCGAGTACGAGCACGCGCTTGCGCAGCCGCCGCACCTGGTGCAGGTCGTGGCTGGCCACCAGCACGCAGGTGCCCTGCGCCGGAAGCTCGGTGAACAGGGTCATGATCTCGGCAGCCAGATCGGGATCGAGGTTGCCGGTCGGCTCGTCGGCCACCAGCACGTCCGGGCGTCCGACCACCGCACGCGCGATTCCCACGCGCTGCTGTTCACCCGTGGATAGCATGATCGGCAGTGCCTTCTCGCGCCCGCCCAGGCCCACGCGCTCGAGCACCGTGCGCACGCGCTTTTCGATCTCCGCACGCGCCACTCCGGCGATCACCAGCGGCAGCGCCACGTTGTCGAACAGGCTGCGGTCCATCAGCAAGCGATGGTCCTGGAACACCACGCCGATGCGGCGGCGGTGGCGCGGCAAGCCGCGCCGCGTGATGCCGGACAGATTGCGGCCGGCCATCAGCACGGCGCCGCGGGTGGGGCGATCGCTCAGGTGGATGAGCCGCAGCAGGGTGCTCTTGCCGGCACCCGAGTGACCGGTGAGGAACAGCATCTCGCCTGCATCGACTTCAAAGCTGATGTCCTTCAGCGCCTCCTGGCCGCCGGCGTAGTGCTTGCTGACGTGTTCGAAGCGGAGCAGGGTCATGAGAGCGGCGGTGCGGTTCGGCGTGCGGCGCACGTTAGCATCGGCACTGCGGTGATGCTATCCGACCAGGGTGTTGAGCGAGAGGATCGGAAGGAGGATCGCCAGCACGATGAACAGCACCAGCGCGCCCACCAGCAGGATCACGCCCGGGCCCAGCACGGCGGTGGCGATGCCCAGCGCGGTATCCAGCTCGCGCTCCTGCTGGGCGGAAGCGTCGAACAGCATGGCGTCGAGCCGACCGCTCTTCTCGCCGCTGGCGATGAGGCGCAGCATCACCGGCGGGAACTGGCCGCTTTCCCGCAGCGAGTGCGCCAGTCCGCGCCCTTCCCTGACCCGCACGGCCACCTTCGCCACGGCGTCGCGCAGGGCGCTGTTGCCGATCACCTGGGCGGCAATCTGGATCGCTTCCAGCAGTGGCACTGCGCTGGATACCAGCAGCGCCAGGGTGCGCGAGAAGCGCGCCATCTCGGTGGCGCGGATCAGCCTTCCGAGCACCGGCACGCGCAGCAGCTCGCGCTGCAGGCGTTCGCGCACGGCCGGCACGCGCAGTGCCGCTGCGGTACCCAGGACAACCATGGCCAGCGCGGGCAGCAGCCAGATTCCGTGCCGCTGCATCATTTCGGAAAGGAAGATCAGCAGGCGCGTGGCGGCGGGCAGGTTCTGGTTGGCCTGGGTGAACACCTCGATGACCTGCGGCACGACCCAGATCATGAGTCCCGCGACCACGGCCAGCGCCACGCCGGTCAGCAGTACCGGGTAGGCCAGCGCCAGCAGGATCTTGGCGCGCAGGGCCTGGCGGCTTTCGGTGTAGTCGGCCAGGCGCGCAAGCACCGCATCCAGCCTTCCCGAAGCCTCGCCGGCGGCGAGGGTGGCGCGAAACAGCATGGGAAACGCACTTGGCGATTCGGACATGGCCTCGGCCAGCGTGCTGCCTTCCATCACCCGCGCGCGCAGCGGCACCAGATGGGTGCGCAGGCGCGCGTCGGCCTGTTCGGCGAGGGCTTCCAGCGCCTCGTCGATGGGCAGGCCCGAGGCGATGAGCGTGGCAAGCTGGCGCGTCATGGTGGCCAGTTGCGCGGCGCTCAGGCGTCCGCCGGAAGTGCGTCCGGTGCGCCCTTCGGCCAGTTCGGAAACCTCCAGCGCGTGCAGGCCGCGCTCGCGCAGCGTGGCGCGCGCGGCGCGCGCGGTGTCGGCCTGCAGCACGCCTTTCCGGCTGCGGCCGTCGGTAGCCAGTGCGTGATAGGCGAAGGCGGGCATGACTGAGGAAGTCTATCCGGGTTGGCCGTCGAACAGGGCGCCGGTAAGGCCGGGCTGGCCAAGCACGATTGGGCGATAATGCCCGCATGACCCTTCTCAGCGTGAACCTCAACAAGATCGCGGTGCTGCGCAATTCGCGCGGCGGCGCACGGCCCGACATCGTGAAGGCGGCTCGCGCGGTGATCGCCGCCGGCGCCCAGGGCCTGACCCTGCACCCGCGCCCCGACCTGCGTCACGTCCGGCCGGACGATGTCCGGGCGCTTTCCAGGCTGGTGGGGCGCGGCATCGAGTACAACCTCGAAGGCAATCCCTTTGCCCCGCCGCGCGGCGACTATCCGGGGTTTCTCGCGCTGGTGGCGCAGGTTCGCCCCGATCAGGCCACCCTGGTTCCCGATTCGGACGACCAGCTCACCTCCGACCACGGCTTTGATCTGGCGCGCGACTGGGAGCGCCTTGAGCCGCTGGTAGCGCAGCTGCGCGAGTGCGGTGCGCGGGTCAGCGTGTTCGTGGACCCCGGCCTCACGCGTGGTTTCGAGGAAGCGCACCGGATCGGGATTTCCCGCGTGGAGATCTACACCGGCCCGTATGCCGCCGCCTTTGCCGCAGGCTCGGCCGAGTCGGCGCTGGCCGACTGTCTGGCTACGGCGCGCGCGGCGCAGGCGGCCGGGCTGGAGGTCAATGCCGGACATGACCTGGACCAGGCCAACCTCGGCCCGTTCCTGCGCGCGGTACCGCAGGTGGCGGAAGTCTCCATCGGTCACGCGTTGATCGACGACGCCCTGTACGAGGGGCTCGAGCGAACCGTGCGTCGGTATCTCGCCGCCATCGCGGCAGCCAGCCACGTCGGTCGCGCAGGGCCGACCTGCGGATGCGGCGATGGTGCCCGCCTCGGCGAGTAGGGCGGGGCTACGCCTTCGACGAGGTGCTCGCCACACGGCAGAACGCCGCCCGAAGGCGGCGTTCTGATTTGTGCGTTGACGCGCGAGACCTTACATCGTTTCCACGAAACCGATCTTGATCATTCCGGCATTCTTGGCCTTCGAAAGCACGTCGGCCAGCACCTCGTAACGCACCTCGGGGCTGGTTTCCAGCTCCAGGGTCGGCTGCGGGTCGCGCGAGGCTTCCACCATGAGCGAGGGCACCAGGGCCGACTTCGGCAGCGGGCTGTTGTCCCAGAAAAGTTCGGCGGTGTCGCTGATGCGCAAGCGGATCGGCGGCGGGGGTTCCTTTTCCGGTTCGACCTTGTTCTTGCTGGGCTGCGGCAGGTCGATCTGGATCTGGAAGGACGGCATCGGTGCCGTGACCATGAAGATGATCAGCAGCACGAGCATCACGTCGATGAGCGGCGTGACGTTCATGTACACCATCGTGTTGCTGCTACCGGCGTTGCTGAAGGCCATGTGTGTGTCCTGTCCTTATTCCTGGCTCAGTGCTCGTTGGTGGCCACGAAGCCGACCTTGGCGATGCCCACGCTCTTGGCCGTTTTCACGACATTCTGGACGATCCGGTACTTGGTGGTCCGGTCGGCGCGAATGTCGATGCGCGGCTGTGGCTGCTTCTGGGCTTCCAGGGCGAGCTGGGATTCCAGCATCTGCTGGCTGATCGGCTCGTCGTTCCAGAAGACTTCGCCATCTTCCTTGATGGCCAGCGTGATCGGGCGACCTGTTTCCTCCGGCTTCACGTTCAAGGTGGCTTCGGGAAGCTTGATCTGGATCTTGTGGGCCATCAGCGGTGCCGTGATCATGAAGATGATCAGCAGCACCAGCATGACGTCCACCAGCGGCGTGACGTTGATTTCCGCCATTGGCGCGCCGCTACCGCCACCGCCGCTGCTCATTCCCATTTCTTCAGCTCCATCCTGTCACGGGCTCGGTTCTGTCAGCGCTTGGGCGCTGCATCGCCCACGCGGGCACCGGTGGCAAAGAAATCGTGCAGATCGTGCGCAAAGGCATCGAAACGCGCGTTCGTCTGGCTGTTGACTCGCACGAAGGCGTTGAACGCGATCACCGCCGGGATGGCGACGAACAGGCCCAGCGCGGTCATGATGAGTGCTTCACCCACCGGACCTGCCACGGCGTCGATCGAGGCTTGACCGGTGGCGCCGATGCGGATCAGGGCGCCGTAGATGCCCCACACCGTACCCAGCAGACCGACGAACGGCGCGGTCGAACCGGAGGTGGCGAGCCAGGTCTGGCCACTTTCCAGACGGGCGCTTTCGCGGGTCACGGCCTGACGCAGGGCGCGGTCGATGAACTCCGAGCGGCTCAGCGATTCGGCCAGGCGGCTGCCTTCGCTGCGCTGATGGTGCAACGCGGCCTGGGCGGCTTCCAGAGCGATCTTGGAGAACGGCTCCTTCTTGGGCTGCTCTTCCATCAGGCGGATGGCTTCGGCCGGGTTGGGCGTGTCCCAGAAGGTGCGGATCACGCGCTCGGCGCGGGCGCGAACCACGCTGTTCTTGAGGAAGTTGACGATCGTGTAGTACCAGGAGCCGACCGACATGACGACCAGGGTGACAAGCACCACCCAGGACACCACGAATTCGCCGGGCTTGCCGACCATTTCCTGGAAAAGATGGGAGAAACCCATCTGAGACAGCGCATCGGCATCCGATGCGCCGGCAAATCCGGGCGCCTGAGCGGCGGAGTTGACAGCAGAGGCCGCGGTCTGGTCTGCCGGCGAGGTGGAAGCTGCATCTTGTTGCATAACGCCTGTCCCTTCTTAGAGATCACTGAGCTTGAACGAAATGGGTACGAGTACCCAGCTTTGGATGGCCTTGCCGTCACGCATGCCAGGATTGAACTTCCATTCCCGTACCGCATCCATGGCGGCGCGGTCGAGCAGACGGGAGCGGCTGGACTTCTCGATTTCGATCTGTGCCGGGCTGCCGTCGATTCCAACCAGGACGCGCAGGACGACTTCGCCCTCCTGGCGCTGGCGCACCGCCTGCGGCGGATAGCGCGGCGGGCGATAGCGGCGATAGCTGGTGTCCTCGCTGGCCCCGTAGTTGGCTGCCGGCGCGGGCGGCGCAGGCGGTGCCGGCGGCGGTGCGGCCACCGACATCGGGGTCGGATCGTCGAGGATCACGGGGGGCGGTGCCGCAGGCGTGGGCGGCGGCGGCGCGGCGCGCTCGATGATCTTCGGCGGCGGGCGCTTGGGCGGCTCCGGCGGCGGCGGCGGCGGCGGCGGCGGGGGCGGCGGTGGCTCGATGAAGGTCACTTCGACCGTCTCGGGCGCGTCTTCCGCGGACTGGGGCGGCGCGGTCGGCGTCAGCATCAGCATGAACGCCGACACATGCAGCGCGATCGCGAAGGAAAAGCCGGCCACGCGAGCCCAGCTGAACTTGCGGGCGGCGTCATCGTCGAAGCCGTAATGTGAGTCGTATTGCGTCATGCGTGACTTGAAACCTAGGGGGTTCGGTCACCCGTTGCAGCGGGGCGTCCGGAGATTCCGGATTTGCTGCGGCGGGAATGTTCTAGCTTATACCAAGCGGACTTGCTGTGCCTACGGTTAACGCCCTGCGTTCTTCTTCAGCCACTCTTCAGCGGTCTGTTTGGTTTCGGGAAACTTCGCCGCCTCGCGGTATGCGGCGATCAGTCCGGCACGGTTGCCGAGACCATGTTCGGCCCGGCCGATGATGACCCAGGCATCGCCGGGGCGACGGATCCCTTTGGCAAGGGCGTCCTGCGCCATCTTCCTGGACTCGGCGTAGCGCTCTTCATTGCTCAGCAAGCGCGACAGGTTGAGCGCCATTTCGCCGTCGGTAGCCAACGGCACGCCCTTCTGATATGCGTCGATGGCCTGGGGGATCTGGTCGCTGAAATAATAGGCCTGACCCAGCGCCGTGTAGATGTCCACCCCCGGCTTCAGGATGTTCTTGCCCAGCCCGTCGTTGATGACGTCGATGGCCTTGGCCTCATGGCCCTCCATGTTGGAGTAAAGGGCATAGAGCTGGCGGTAGCCCTTCTCGTCGAGCAGGCCGCGCCCGCGACCGGTCTCCAGCAGACCGGTGGCCTTGTCGTACTGGTCGTTCTGCGCATACATGGTGGCCACGTTGAAGAGCAGGCGCGCATCGTCGGGCTTCTTCGCCAGCAATTCCTCGCCCAGCGCCGTCGCCTGGTCGAACTTCTCGGCGTTGATGTAGGAGGCCAGAAGCATCTGCACCCAGTTGTCATGGGCACCGCCATCGAGCTCGATGGCGCGCTTCAGGACAGTCGCCGCTTCGTCATAGCGCTCGGTCTGATACAGGATGCCGCCCTTGAGCGCGAGGGTCTGGGGATCTTCCTTGCGGGTTTCGCTGAGCACGCGATCCAGCGTGGCCAGGGCGTCGTCGAATTTGTCTTCCTGATACTGGAGCTGGCCCAGCTGCAGCATGATCTGGAAGTGGGCGTTGTTGTCCAGGCCGTTGGCTTCGAGGGACTTGCGGTAGGCCTCGATGGCACCGGGATAGTCGTTGAGCTCCGCCTTGGCGATGCCGATCAGCTGGTAGGCCCAGGACTTCTCGTAGGCGCCCGCCGATTTGTTGTTGCCGACGGACTCGCCCACGGACACGACTTCGGAAAACTTCTCTTCCTCGTAGGCCTTCATCAGCTTGGCCATGTCGCGCTGCATGCGAGGGGCCGCCTTCTGGCTGGGTTCCTCGCGGGTGGCGTTCGGGAAGAGCTGCTCCTTCTTGGCCTCCTGCTGTCCGCGCCTGCCGCGCTGCGCTTCGGCGGGAGCCGCGGCAACGAGGCTGAGCGCCACGAGGAGGAAGAGGGTCTTGATGAGGGTCGTGGGGTTCATGGCCGTTTCGTCCGGAAATGGGGCGCTGGCGCGTGCGTTCTGGTGCGAGCAACGAAGCCTAACGGCAAACCGCTGCCGTTCTCAACCGTACAGCGCGGAAAACTGCGAAACACATTGGAACTATGAGCAGCGCGGCGCGGCGCGGCGACGCGCGGCCTCGTATTCAGGCAGCAGCGCCGGGGCTGCCGTGGAGAGCGCCTGCGCCCGGGCCCGGGAGTCCGGGTGGGTGGATAGCAGACGCGGCGGGTTCGGGCTTGCGGCACTGGCCTGGATCATGTTCTCCCAAAGTCGCGCGGCTTCACGCGGATCGAAGCCGGCCTTGGCCATGAGTTCCTGGCCGATGCGGTCGGCTTCCGATTCGTGCAGGCGCGAATAGGGCAGGAGCACGCCGACCTGGGTGCCCGCGCCCAGCAGGGCGACGAGTTGCTTGACCTGATCGGGTGAGGCATTGCGTCCGGCGTAGGCGCCGACCAGACCCATGCCCGCCTCGGCCAGCACGCTCTGGGACAGGCGCTCGGCCGAATGGCGCGCGATGACGTGTCCGATTTCGTGGCCGATCACCGCGGCAAGCTGGTCCTGGTTGGTCGCCACCTTGAACAGTCCGGTGTTGATGCCGACCTTGCCGCCAGGGAGGGCGAAGGCGTTGGCGGAGTCGATCGCGAACAGTTGGGTTTCCCAGTCCAGCGTTTGCCACTGCGTCGGCAGCTGGGCAACGAGGTGGCGCACGATGCAGGAGACCGTTTCGGCCTTATGCCGGTCGGTGGAAAGCTTGTCGCTGGCCTTCATCTGCTGGAAGGTGGCCAGACCCATGCGGTTGACGTCCGCATCGGACACCATCAGCAGCTGCTTGCGCCCGGTGGGAGACGTGGCGCAGGCGGTGAGCAGCAGCAGGCCCATGCCTGCCAGAACCAGACGCCACGACATCGCGAAACCTCCCTTGGTGAGGTGTTTGATCATACGGCCTGCGGCCTGCCGTTGCAGCAGCGCGGTGAACGTGCGAACACGAATGCGCCGGGCATGAAATCGCCCGGATCAGCCCAGGGTCGGGAAGTTCTTGCGCGCGAAATCGACGCGTTCCTGCGGATCCTTCGACAGCGCGCCGCGTTCGGCCAGCGCCTCGACCTTGGCCAGGCGGTGGCCGAGGCCGTTGCCGTTGGCGATCTGGATGGCGAGACCCGGGCGGGCGTTGAGTTCCAGGATCATCGGGCCGAGGTTGCGATCCAGCACGAAGTCCACGCCGATGTAGCCCAGTTCGGAGAGTTCGTAGCAGCGCGAGGCCATTTCCATCAGATCGTCCCAGCGCGGGATTTTCAGGCCCACGATGCTGTGCTCGGTGTCCGGGTGCTCGCGGATCACCTCGGTGCCCCAGACGCCGCGCTTGGTGACCCCGGTGGGAAGGTCGATGCCCACGCCGATCGCGCCCTGATGCAGGTTGGCCTTGCCGTCGGACATGCGCGTGGGCAGTCGGATCATGGCCATCACCGGATAGCCCAGGAACACGATGATGCGCACGTCCGGCACGCCGCGGAAGCTCACCCGGTCGAAGATCGGATCGAACTGCACGCAGTACTCGACCAGGAGGTGGTCGGGCTGGCCGCCGAGCGAGAACAGGCCCGAGAGCCCGTTGGAAAGATGGTGGTTGAACTCCTCGCGCGCCATGAGCTGGCCGTTGGAGCGGCGATACTTTTCTCCGCGCCTGCCGCTGATGACGAGGATGCCGTCGCCGCCCGAGCCGTGCGCGGGCTTGACCACGAACTGCTCGCGCGAAGCGAGGGTTTCGTGCAGCTGGGCGATCTCGTGCTCGGCGCGCACCACGGCATAGAGCTCGGGCACCGGCAATCCGGCCTTGAGCGCCAGCTGCTTGGTGATGAGCTTGTCATCCACGCGCGGATAGAACTTGCGCTGGTTGTAGCGCAACACATAGTTGGCGTTGCGCTCGCCGATCCCGATCAGGCCGATCTCGCGCAGGCGGCGGGCGGTGCGGAACAGTCCGTACATGGCGACTCAGGCCGTGGTGGCAGCGCTGTCCGCGGGCGGCGGCTCAGGCGGCGGCGGGTCGCGCGGCTTCTCCGACTCGCGCGCCAGGTTGCGGAAGCGGAACAGTTCCGAAAGCCGGTAGCCCGAATAGCGGCCCAGCATCAGGGTCAAGGACAGCAGCACCAGCAGCGCTTCAGGGAAGACGAAGACGAAGTGCTCGATCGGATCCCAGCTCATCACCAGATAGGCGAACGAGGCCACCAGCAGGGTGCCGAAGGCCTCGCGCAGCGCCGGGCCGCCGCCGCGCTCGTCCCAGGCCACGGAAATGCGCTCGATGGTCATGGCCATGATGACCATGGGGAACAGCGCCACTGACAGGCCCACTTCCACGCCGAGGCGGTTGGAGATCACCGACACGGCCGCCATCAGGAGCACCACGAGGATGAGCACGGCGGTCAGTCGCGGTACCAGCAGGAGTCGCAATCGCTCCATGTAGAAGCGCACCAGCAGGCCCGATCCGATCACCACCACGAACAGCACGACGCCGGCGACCAGCGCGGTTTCGCGGAAGGCCAGCGCGATCAGCACCGGCATGAAGGTGCCGTAGGTTTTCACTCCCACGAGATTGCGCAGGATCAGCATGATGAAGGCGCCGATCGGCACCAGCAGCAGCGTTCGGTAGACCTCCTGCGCCTGCAGCGGCAGGCTGAGCAGCGAGTAGTTGACCAGGTTGGCGTTCTGCACTTCCAGACGACGCTCGGCCACCGCCATGGCGTCGGCCAGATTGCGCGACACCGTGTAGTTCACATGCGCCGCGGGGGTGTCCTCGACGCTCAGGATGTCCGGCCCGCCGCGCGACCACAGGAAGAGGTCGCGCGGCCAGCCTTCCGCGGCGGTGCGCGGGTCGATGGTGGCCCAGCGCACGCCGTTGTGGACCTGGAGCCACGGCAGCATCGCTTCGTCACGGTGGGTTTCCCCCAGGGTGAAACCGTAGACCACCCGCGCGGGTATCTGGCGGACGCTCAGGAGCTGTGCGAGGAAGGCGGCGCGCTGGGCCGGATCCTGGAGCTCTTCGGAAAGCAGGGCGACTTCCTGGCTGGGGTTCTCGGCACCGAAACGGCGCACCAGTTCCTGGGCAAAGGTGACGATGTCGGCCGATCCCTCGCGCACCTGGCCCAGCAGGGTCTGTGCGGCGGTTGCGTATGGCTCTTCCAGCGTCGGCGCGGCGCCCTTCCTGGGCGGATCGTCGAACACGACCTCGGCCTCCTGGCCACGCACCACGGTGGCGCGGTAGTAGAGCACCTGCCGGCCGCTGGCGCGGCGGATCGTCCACTGCGCCTCGCGCTCGCCGTTGCGGGGTTCTTCCAGCAGCGAGTAGCCGCGCGCGATAAAGCGTTCATCCAGGATGGTGAACCCGGGCGGATCGGTCGGCAGGACCAGGTTGACCTTGTTGGCGGCGCGGCGCGGCGCGAACTCCACCCGCGCCTGTACCGACCAGACTTCCACTTCGGTCGCGGGCTGGAGCGGAAAGTTGAGGACTTTCCATTTGTAGGCGATCGCCGACAGTCCGGCGATCGCGATCAGTGCGGCAAGCAGGTAAAGCTGGGCTTTCTTCATGGCGGAAGGCTACGCTCAGACGTCCAGGTTCGCTACGCGCAAGGCGTTTTCTTCGATGAATTCGCGGCGCGGTTCCACGACATCGCCCATCAGGGTCGAGAAGATGCGGTCGGCAGCGACGCCGTCCTCGATCCGCACCCGCAGCAGGCGGCGGGTTTCCGGGTTGACCGTCGTATCCCACAGCTGCTCCGGGTTCATTTCACCCAGGCCCTTGAAGCGCTGCACGGTGCGGCCGCGGCGCGCCTCGTCCATCAGGAAGGCGTGCACTTGGGTGAAATCCTCCACCGCAAGGCTGCGTCCGCCGCGTCGCACCATCGCACCGGGCTGGATCAGGTTCGCCAGATGGATCGCCGCTTCCATGATCGGGCGCAGTTCCCCGCTTTCGAACAGGCCCGCGGGGAAGGTCTGGGTGACCTCCAGCCCGTGGTGCTGGCGCTGCACCACCAGCGCGCCGGGATGGGTTTCGCTGGCAATCTGCGCGTTCGCCCGGTAGCGGGGTTTTCCCAGCCCCTGGGTCGCCAATTGGCGCTCCAGCGCCTGCGTCCAGCCGGCCATGGCCGCGGCGTCGGCAAAGCTTTCCGCGTGCAGCGCCGGCAGGTGCAGCATGGCCTGCAGCACCTGCGGGTCGAAGCGGTGCGCCAGACGCCCGATTGCAAACTGGGCGGCCGCATACAGGCTCATCAGCCGCTCCAGCGCAACTCCAGAAACTGGTGGAATATCAACAGCATAGAAGAATTCCGCGCCATCCACGGCATTGCTGGTCAGGTAGGCATCCAGCGCCGCATCGTCCTTGAGATAGATCTCGTTCTTGCCCTGCTTGAGCTTGTAGAGCGGCGGCAGTCCGATGTAGACGTGGCCGCGCTCGATCAGCTCGGGCATCTGGCGATAGAAGAAGGTCAGCAGCAGGGTGCGGATGTGCGAGCCGTCCACGTCGGCGTCGGTCATGATGATGATGCGGTGGTAGCGCAGTTTGTCGGGGTTGTACTCGTCCTTGCCGATGCCGGTGCCCAGCGCGGTGATGAGGGTGCCGACTTCGGCGCTGGAAAGCATGCGGTCGAAGCGCGCGCGTTCCACGTTGAGGATCTTGCCGCGCAGCGGCAGCACCGCCTGGGTCTTGCGATTGCGGCCCTGCTTGGCCGAACCGCCGGCCGAATCGCCCTCGACGATGAAGAGCTCGGACAGGGCCGGATCCTTTTCCGAGCAATCGGCCAGTTTTCCGGGAAGCCCGGCGATGTCCAGCGCGCCCTTGCGGCGGGTCAGCTCGCGCGCCTTGCGCGCGGCCTCGCGCGCGCGCGCGGCGTCCACCACTTTTTCGCAGATGGCGCGGGCTTCGGCCGGATGCTCCTGGAGGAACTCGGCGAGCTTCTCGCCGAACACCGCTTCGACCACCGGCTTTACTTCCGAGCTGACCAGTTTCTCCTTGGTCTGCGAGGAAAAGCTCGGATCCGGCGCTTTCACCGAAAGCACCGCGATCATGCCCTCGCGCATGTCGTCACCGGAGAGGTTGATCTTGGCCTGCTTGGCGATGCCGCTTTGCTCGATGTAGTTGCTCAGCGTGCGGGTCAGCGCGGCGCGGAAGCCGGCCAGGTGGGTGCTGCCATCCTTCTGCGGGATGTTGTTGGTGAAGCAGAACATCGTTTCCTGATAGGCGTCGGTCCACTGCAGGGCCACGTCCACCACGATGCCGTTCTGCTGTCCGGTCACGGCGATGACGTTGGAATGCAGCGGCGACTTGAGTTGTGCAAGGTGCTCGACGAAGCTGCGGATGCCGCCTTCGTACTGGAACACGTCCCGCCGCGGCTCGCCACGTTCGTCGAGCAGCTCGATCCTGACGCCCGAATTGAGGAAGGAAAGCTCGCGCAGCCGCCGCGCGAGGATTTCGTACTGGAACTCCACCAGGGTGAAGATTTCCGCCGCCGGGCGGAATCGGATGCGGGTACCGTGCCGATCGGACGGCTCCATCTTCTTCAGCGGATACAGCGGCTCGCCGAAGGCGTATTCCTGCTGCCAGTGGAATCCGTCACGCCAGATGTCCATCCACAGGTGCTCGGACAGCGCATTCACCACCGACACACCCACGCCGTGCAGGCCGCCGGAAACCTTGTAGCTGTTGTCGTCGAACTTTCCGCCCGCGTGCAGCACGGTCATGATGACCTGGGCCGCCGAGACCTGCTCTTCCTTGTGGATGTCGGTCGGAATGCCGCGCCCGTTGTCGGTGATGGCCACCGAACCATCGTCCATCAGCACGACATTGACCTGATCGCAATAGCCGGCCAGGGCTTCGTCGATGGCGTTGTCCACCACCTCGAACACCATGTGGTGCAGCCCGGTGCCGTCGTGGACGTCGCCGATGTACATGCCGGGGCGCTTGCGTACGGCTTCCAGCCCACGCAGCACGGTGATCTTGCTGGAATCGTAGGCGCTCTGGTCGCCGGGTTGCTTTTGTTCGCTCATGGACTCGCCACTGCTGCCCGCTTCACGCTTTTGGCGAAACGGGCGATCGTTTGGGGATGGCTCAGTATAGCAGTGCGCCAATCTGGCCCTGTTCCACGTGGAACCGCCCCGAAGGCCGCGTCGAAACCTGCGCAAGTGCGGGCGCAACGGTGGAAGAAATGAAGGATTGCGCCGGCACTTCACCCAGCCAGTCAAGGGTTTTGGCCAGATGCACCGGATCCAGTTCGGATGGCAAATCATCCAGCACCAGCACGGGCCACTGCCCGCGCACTGCGGCAAAGGCTTCCGCCTGGGCGAGGAGCAGCGAAAGCACGACGAGCTTTTCCTGACCGCGTGAAAGCATTTCGCGTACCGGTGCGGGCGCAAAGGACAGACTCCAGTCCGCACGGTGCGGACCGCTGGTGGTGTGTCCAAGCAACTGATCCCGAGCTCGCGCGACCCGCAGCGATTGCCGCAGGCTGTCCTCCTCGGCAACATCGCTGCGACTCCAGCCGGGCGAATGGCGCACCGAGACCGGCCCCAGTTCTGGAATGAATCTCTCCAGCATGGCGTTCAGGCCAGGCTGAAGCCGGTGCATCCAACGCTCGCGGAAACGGGTCAACTGTGCCCCTTGATCCGCCAGTTCGGCTTCCCAGGCCTCGATGGTTTCGGAGGGTTTCTCCTGCTTCAGCAGCGCATTGCGCTGCCGCAGCGCGCGCTGATAGCGGCGCCAGACCGGAATGAAACCGGGTTCCACGTGGAACAATGCCCAATCCAGGTAGCGGCGGCGATGTTCCGATCCTCCGGAAATCAAGGCGTGACTTCCCGGTTCGAAGCAGAGAACCGCCAATTCCAGAAACAGCCGGGTCAGCGTTTCGACCGGTTGCCCGTCGATGCGCGCCGCCCAGCCGCGCAGGCTCCGAGACAGGCCTACGCCGGTCCGGCGTTCTTCCGGCTCCACCAGCAATTCCCCGTAAATCCGAAGCTCGCTCTGACCTCGCCGGATCAGCGCGTCCCGCACACCGCCGCGAAAGGATCGCCCGCTGGAGAGCAGAGCAATGGCTTCCAGCACCGTGGTTTTTCCGGCGCCGTTGCCGCCGACAAGCAGATTGATGCCGGCGGCCGGTTCGATCCGCGCATGTTCGAAGATGCGAAGGTTTTCAATCTGCAAGCTTGCAATGCGCATGCTGCGACCCCCGGTGACGGCCGGTCGGCCTGGGACTTCAAAGAGCGAGGGCGCGTCGGCGCGCGGTACGGAACCGGCGCGCCTGATTGCGTTTCTTTCAGATGCGCAACGGCATCACGACGTGACGACAGCGGTCGCTGCCGCCTTCCCGCACCAGCGCGCTGGAATTGGCGTCGCGCAGGTTGAGGGTGACTTCCTCGGCTCGCAGCGCGTTGAGCGCATCGAGCAGGTACATGACGTTGAAGCCCACCGCGATCTGGTCCACGTTGCTCTTGGCTTCTACTTCTTCGACGGCTTCTTCCTGTTCGGGATTGTGCGCGATCAGGCGCAGCTCCCGGCGCAAACTCGATCCGGACGCCGCGGTACTTTTCGTTGGAAAGGATGGCAACGCGCTGCAGCGCTGCACGAAGCACCTCGCGATCGAGCCGCGCTTCCTTGTCGGCACCGATCGGGATCACGGCCTCGTAGTCCGGGAAACGGCCGTCGATCAGTTTGGAAGTGAAGATCACATCTTCGCGGCGCACCCGCAGGTGACTGCGCCCGATCTCGAGCGCGATTTCCCGATCGCCGCCTTCCAACAGCCGCTGCAATTCGAGCACGCCCTTGCGCGGCAGGATCATTTGGCGTCTCGCGTTGATCTCCGAACCCAGCGGGGCTTCGCACAGCGCCAATCGATGACCGTCCGTGGCGACGCAGCGCAACAGTGAATCGCGAAGGTCGAACAGGAGGCCGTTCAGATAGAAGCGGACGTCCTGCTGAGCCATCGCGAAAGCGGTGCGTTCGATCAGTTCGCGCAAACTGCCTTCCTGGAGGACGATGGTTTCCACCACATCGAGGCTTTCGGTCGAGGGGAAATCCCGCGCCGGCAAGGTCGAAAGGGTGAAACGGCTGCGTCCCGTCTGGATCGCCATGCGATCGCCCGAGAGGGAAAACTTCAGCAGGCTGCCGTCGGGAAGAGCGCGCACGATGTCAAAGAGCTTGCGCGCCGGAATCGTGGTTTCGCCAGGTTCGCTGCCGGCTTCCAGCGAGGTGCGTGCAACCAGTTCGACTTCGGAATCGGAACCGGTGACGGACAGGCCGCGTTCGTCGACAACGAACAACAGGTTGCCCAGCACAGGCAGGGTCTGCCGGCGTTCGACCACGTTGACGACCTGCTGCAGCGGCTTGAGAAGAACTTCGCGTTGGATGGCAAATCGCATGCGGCTGTCCCCAATAACAGTGTTTTAAAAGAAAATTTTGGTGGCGGTGGGTGCGCTGAATTGCGGTAATTTTATTGCAAGACAATGTTTACAAAGGGTTTTCTATCCATCTTTGCGCGTGGCAAGTCGTGGGAGAAACGTGTGGACAACTGTGGATGGATCCGGCGCTTTCGTTTTTCCCAAGGACTACCCACAGCTTGTGAACAGCTTGCGCGGCTACATGATGCCCGCCTTGCGGGTGGGCGTCACTCGGTCAGTTTGCGGTAGAGCTTGTCCCAGTCCTCGCGCAGCACCCCGTCCGTATCGCGCAGCTTGCGGATCTGGCGGCAGGCGTGCAGCACCGTGGTGTGGTCGCGCCCGCCGAAGCCGTCGCCGATTTCCGGCAGGCTGTGCGTGGTCAGTTCCTTGGCCAGGCTCATGGCGATCTGGCGAGGACGGGCGAGGGCCTTGGTGCGACGCTTGGACAGGAGATCGGCCATGCGCAGCTGGTAGTAGTCGGCTACCGCCTTCTGGATGTTGGCGATCGAGATGGTCTGCCTGTGCACCCGCACGATGTCGCGCAGGGTTTCCGCCGCGAACGCGAGCGTGATGGGCGTATTGGTGAGGTTGGAGCGCGCCGCCAGCGTGTTGAGCGCTCCTTCCAGGTCGCGCACGTTGGAACCGATGTCATTGGCCACCTTGAAGGCCACATCCTCCGGCAGGGCGATCTGGCGCTGGCGCGCCTTGCTGAGGAGGATGGCCGCGCGGGTCTCGAAATCCGGCGGTTCGATCGATACGGGCAGGCCCCAGCCCAGGCGCGACTTGAGGCGCGGCTCCAGGTTCTCCACCTCTCGCGGATAGCGGTCGCAGGTCAGGATCATCTGCTGCTTGCCGTCGAACAGCGCGTTGAAGGTGTGGAAGAACTCTTCCTGGGTGGTGTTCTTCCCGGCGAAAAACTGGATGTCGTCCAGGAGCAGCGCGTCCACGCGCTGGAACTGGCGCTTGAACTGGTCCATGGTCTTTTCCTGCAGCGCCTTCATCATCGCGGAAAAGAACTGCTCCGAACGCAGGTAGAGAACCTTCATGCCGGGGCGCTGCGCGCGCATCAGGTTGCCTGCCGCGTGCATCAGGTGGGTCTTGCCCAGCCCGGTGGCGCCGTACAGTACCAGCGGGTTGTAGGCCTGTCCGGGGTTCTGCGCCACCTGCCAGGCCGCCGAGCGGGCGAGCTGGTTGGACTTGCCTTCGACATAGTTGTCGAAGGTGTAGGCGGCTTCGAGCTGGGTCACGAAGCCGTCGTCCGCGGCCGCTGCGCGACCCTTGGCGCGGCTGGCGCGGGCAGGAGGCTGGGCGCGCTGAAGGCTGCCGACCTCGATCCGCACCGCGGCCTGCGGCCGCTCCGAAACCAGGCGCAGCAGGGCTTCGATGCGGTCCAGGTAGCGCGCGCGTACCGTTTCCATGACGAAGGCATTGGGCGCATAGAGCACCAGCGCCTGGTCGGTCGCATCGGCATCGGCCTGCAGCGGCTTGAGCCAGGTGATGAAATCCTCGGCCGGAAGTTCGGATTCGAGACGGGAAATACACAATGGCCAAGCGGCAAGCATGCGGGACAATGCTCCGCGCAGGGCGCGGCGGGCGCTCCTGCGTCATGGGGGGAAAGGTGGATGTTCGAGTCTACCTCGGTTGCGCAGCGCGGTCGCGTTCGCGCTGCAGGGGTCGCCGTGGCCCGAGCGGGCGCGGCGGATCACGGTGCGGACTTGGCTTGACGTTCCGGAGGGTCGAAGCGTAAGATTGCGGGTTCTTTCGCCCCACAATACTTTGGTGTCGCCATGAAGCGCACGTTCCAGCCCAGCAATCTCAAGCGCGCCCGTACCCACGGTTTCCGCGCCCGCATGAAGACCGCCGGTGGCCGCAAGGTCATCAACGCTCGCCGCGCCAAGGGCCGCAAGCGTCTGGCGCCGTAAGCACGCCGATTCCTGCCTTCCTGGGGAGGGCAGGTCTGCGGGGAGGAGCCGTGCCGTGACGCACGCGCATCGTTTTCCGAGGAGCGCCCGCGTCCTCACCGCCGCTGAATTCACCCGCGCATTTGCCGCCGGCCGCAAGGCCAATGGGCGGCTTTTTCGCTGCATCTTCCTGGCGCAGCAGGAAGAGCACGGCGACTCTTCCTCGGCTCGTCTCGGCATGGCGATTTCGCGCAAGGTCGACAAGCGAGCGGTCGAACGCAACCGCAGCCGCCGCCTGATCCGCGAATGGTTTCGCCACCGGAATGCGCATTGGCCGGCCGGATCCCTGATCGTCACCGGAAGGCCCGAAGCCTCGGGCGTCTCCGCCGACCAGCTCCACGCCGACCTGGATGCCATCGCGCGCAAGCTCGGATTGAAGGCTGCGACGCCAGCCACCACAATGCCTGATTCTGCACGCACCCCGCCCCTGGGCGAGGGCTCCTGAACTCCTTCCCTGTGCCGGAAGACGCTTTCGTCCGGCCGCACGCTCTCGACCGCCCATGTCCCAGACCCGCACCTTCCTCCTGATCGCCTGGCTCCTCGTCGCCTTCCTGCTCTGGGATGCCTGGCAAAAGGATTACGTCCTCCGCGGCAATACGCCGCCCGCCGCGGCGGCCTCGACCAGCGGGGATCCGTCGATTCCGGCGCCGGCCGATGCGGCTTCCGTGCCGGCCGTGCCGGGCAGTCAGGCCAGTGCCGACGAACTTCCGGAAACCGCCGCGCCCGCGGCGGCGGGCGTGGTGCTTGCCAACGATCTTCTGCGGCTGACCTTCGACGGCAACGGAGGCACCCTGCGTTCGGCCGAGCTGCTGGCCTATCCGCGCCAGGCCGACGACGCCAAGGTTCCTGTCGAACTGCTCAGTCAGGAAGCGGCACAGTATTTCGTGCTGCAGAACGGACTGGTAGGCCAGCCCGCCGCGCCCACGCACGAGGACCGGATGATCGCCCAGAGCGGCGACCAGACCCTGGGCGAAGGTGCAGAATCGGTCGACCTTCCCTTCCTCTGGACCGGTGCCGACGGAATCACCGTCGAGCGGCGCTATCGGCTGGTCCGCGGCAGCTATCTGCTGGAAATCGTCGACACGGTCCGCAACGGCAGCGCCGCTCCCTGGACCGGTGCGGCCTATCACCAGATGGTGCGGGTGCAGCCGCCGGCCGCCAAGGGTGGATTCACCAATCCCGAACGCCTGAGCTTCGTGGGCGGCGCGCTGTACAGCCCGCAGGACAAGTTCGAGAAGCTCAAGTTCGACGAATTCGACGCCAAGACGCCGCTGCGCCGCGAAGTCACCGACGGCTGGATCGCGATGCTCCAGCACTACTTCGTCGCGGCCATCATTCCGGAGCCGGGGACGGCCAACACCTTCAGCAGCGCGACCCTGCCCAACGGCCGCTACCTGCTGCGCGACCTCGGTGCAACCTTGAGCGTGGTCCCGGGCGGTGAAGCGGACACCCGCGTGCGCGTCTACCTCGGTCCCAAGCTGCGCAGCGATCTGGAAGCCATCACGCCGGGTCTCGGCCTGACCATGGACTACGGCATCTTCACCGTCATCGCCCAGCCCATCCACTGGCTGCTGGCGCTGCTGCACGGTCTGGTCGGCAACTGGGGCTGGGCCATCGTGCTGCTGGTGGTGCTGATCAAGGCGGCGATGTTCAAGCTGTCCGAGGCGCAGTACAAGAGTTTCGCCAAGATGCGCCGGGTGCAGCCGCGCATCGAGGCGCTCAAGGAGCGTTTCGGTGACGATCGCCAGAAGTTCCAGGTCGCGATGATGGAGATGTACAAGAAGGAAAAGATCAATCCGCTCGGCGGCTGTCTGCCGATCCTGGTGCAGATCCCGGTCTTCCTTTCGCTGTACTGGGTGCTGGTGGAAGCGGTCGAGCTGCGCCACGCGCCGTGGATCCTGTGGATCCAGAACCTTTCCGCGCCCGATCCCTATTTCATCCTGCCGGTGATCAACCTCGTCACGATGTGGGCCACCCAGAAGCTTTCTCCGGCACCGGGCATGGATCCGATGCAGAAGAAGATGATGCAGGCCATGCCGATCGTGTTCGGCGTCATGTTCGCCTTCTTCCCGGCGGGTCTGGTGCTCTACTGGACCACCAACGGCGTGCTGGGACTGCTGCAGCAGTGGTTCATCATGCGCCGTCACGGCGAGCCCGCGCCCGCGCCGGCCAAGTGAGGAAACGCGGGTGGCAGACGATCGGCGTGAAACGATCGCCGCCATCGCCACCGCCCGGGGCGCCGGCGGGATAGGCATCATCCGCCTGTCCGGCCCGCGGGTGCCGGAGCTGGCGCGGCATCTGCTCGGCCGCAGCCCGCAGCCAAGACACGCGCACTACGCGCACCTGCGCGACGCACAGGGCGAGCTCATCGACAGCGGCCTGCTGCTGTATTTCCCGGCGCCGGCCTCGTTCACCGGCGAAGACGTACTGGAATTGCAGCTGCACGGCAGCCCGCCGGTGCTGCAGCGGCTGCTGCGCGAACTGCACCGACTGGGCGCGCGACCGGCCCGGGCGGGCGAATTCACCGAGCGCGCCTTTATCAACGGCAAGCTCGATCTGGTCCAGGCCGAGGCGGTCGCCGACCTGATCGCGGCCGGCTCCGAAGCCGCCGCACGCGCCGCCCAGCGCAGCCTGCAAGGCGAGTTCTCGCTGCGGGTGCAGGCCCTGGTCGAGGCCACGATCGCGCTGCGGGTGCGGGTGGAAGCGGCCATCGATTTTGCCGACGAGGAAATCGAATCGCTCGCGCCGCAGGCGCTGGGCCGCGCGCTCGATGAACTGGACGCGCGCCTGGAGGCGCTCGCGCAGCAGGCCCGACAGGGCCAGCGACTGGCCGACGGCCTGCACGTGGCGCTGCTGGGCCGACCCAACGTCGGCAAGTCCAGCCTGCTCAACGCGCTGGCCGCCGACGAGCGCGCCATCGTGACCTCGCGGCCGGGCACCACGCGCGATGTGCTGCGCGAGACGGTGCGCATCGACGGCGTCGAACTCACCCTGGCCGACACCGCCGGCCTGCGCGAAACCTGCGATCCGATCGAGCACGAGGGCATCCGCCGTGCCCGTGCCGAAGCCGGGCGCGCCGACCTCGTCCTGCTCGTGCTCGGTGAGCGCGATGAAGGGGCCGAAGAGGCGTTGCCCGAGCGGATCGACCGCATCGTGGTGCACAACAAGATCGATCTGTCCGGAGCCGCCGCCCGCATCGAACGCCGCGAAGGGATCGAGCACGTCTATCTGTCGGCGCACAGCGGCGAGGGGCTGGCGCTGCTGAAGGCCTGCATGGCGGCGCGGATGCAGGTCGATGCCGAGGGCAGCTTCAGCGCACGCGAGCGCCACGTCCTGGCGCTGGCCCGAGCGCGCGAGGAGCTGGCGCAGGCGCGTTCGGCGCACCAGCGTCTGGTCTCGCCGGAGCTGACCGCTGAACATTTGCGGCGGGTGCAGCAGGCGCTGGGTGAAATCACCGGCGCATTCAGCACGGAAGACCTGCTGGGTCGCATCTTTGCAAACTTTTGCATTGGCAAGTAGTTCGCCGCGATTTTGACCGGGCCGTACCGGCCCGTGGCGCCCGAAGCGGGGAAAGTCCACATCTGGCGCGGGCTGCCGCGGGTGTGGAAGCATCAGGAATTCTCCGGAAAGCGGCCGCACTCAGGAAAGTCTCCGCGCAAATGCGCAAGGAGGCTGCTTTGCAGGGCCGAAGCGTTTGACTTATGGTGCGTTTGCGCACAAGTTGTGCGCCATTCCCGCCTGCGGCGACCGGTGAGCCGAAGGCTTGCGGCCCGGCGGGTGCAAGCAATGTTCAACGATCGGGGAATCCTTCATGCAAATCCCATCCACGATGCGAGCAGGCCATCTGGGCGCCGTCGCCGCGCTTGTCTTGGCCCTGTCCCTTGGTGCATGCGGCGGCGGGGAAGAAGCGCCGCCCCCACCGCCCCCGGCTGCGACGCCGGCCGCCCCCGCCCCAGCCGCCGAGCAGGTTGCTCCGGCCGCGGAAGGGGAATCGATGGTCGTCCAGCCCTCGGTGGTCGACACGCTGTCGGTGGACGAACTGCTGGCGCGTGCCGAACAGGCGGTCAAGGAAAGCCAGCTTTTCGTCCCGGCCGGCGAAAGCGCCTTCGAGATGTATCTGCGCGTGCTCGAACAGGAGCCGCTGCAGGTTCGCGCCAAGAACGCGTTGGTCGATCTGTTTCCCTACGCCGTTCTCTACGTGGAACAGCGCACGGCGGCAGGCGATCTGGCCGAGAGCGAGCGGGTGCTTGCGATGATGGAAGCGGCAGACGAGAAAGCCCCGGCGCTGCCGCGCCTGCAACGCGGCGTTGGCCAATTGCGCGATCGGGTGGCCGCAGAAACCCAGCGCGCCGCGGATCGTGCGGCAGCACAGGCTCAAGCGGCCGCCCAGGCCGCTGCGGCACCGCCTCCGGTGGCAACCCCCAGCCCAACGCCTGCCGCAGCGGTGCCTAGCGAAACACCCTCCGCTGCCCCGGCTGCGCCGGAACCTGCTCCGGTTGCCGCCGCACCCGCGCCCGAGCCCGTGGCGGCACCGGTTGCTCCCGCTCCTGCGCCGCCGCCTGTCGCGGCTCCGGCTCCGGCGGCAGCGCCCACGATCGTATCCCAGGTGCAGCCGCGCTATCCGCCGGTGGCCCTGCGTCGCCGCATCGAAGGTTCGGTCGAAGTCGCCTTCACCATCATGCCCGACGGCAGCGTCGCCAACGTGCGCGTGGTCGACTCCAGGCCGTCCAACACCTTTGACCGGGAAGTCATCAACGCGATGGAGCGCTGGCGTTTCACCGCCACCGGACGGCAGGTGGAAAGCCGTCGCGTGTTCGACTTCAAGCTGCCCTGAGTTCCCGGGCATCGCCCAGAAAAAACCCCGCGAATCGCGGGGTTTTTTTTCACTTGACGGTTCAAGTCTCAAGCGGGATTTCTTGTCGAAGATCCGCAGCGCCAGCCTGGTTCCCTCCAACAGGGCGCCCGCGCCGAGCGTGGTCTGGTGCGACAGGCACGGCACAGGCAGGAAATCATGCGTGCCTGCGCGAAGCCGCATCCGCGCACCTTGGCTGCCGCGGCACGGCAGACTTCAGCGCGCTTCGCGCTCCAGTGCTTCGAGGATTTTTTTTCCTGCCCGCCCGTCCGCGGGGCGCATCCCCAGGCGTAGCTGTTCGAGCACGATGGCGCGGCGGGTGCGGGTGCCGATCAGGCCGTCGGCCTCGCCGATGTCGTGGCCGCGCGCCAGCAGGAGCCGCTGCAGGCGCTGGCGCGCATCGCGGTCGATGCCGGGGTCGTCCGTAGGCCAGGCAGTCCTCGGCGGCGCGTCGTCGCGCAGGCGGTCTGCGAGCAGCACGATGGCGAGCGCGTAGCTGTCGGCGGCGTTGTAGGAGCGGATCGCGCGGTAGTTCGCCGCCACCAGCCAGACCGGGCCGTTCCGCCCGGCCGGCGCCAGCAGCGCGGCGCGCCCCTGGCCCGGCGGCAGCGCGGCGCCGTCGATGCGTCGCACCCCGCGTGCGCGCCAGTCGTCCAGCGTACGCGACGAGGAGAGGTCGAGCGAAGCCGGAATGCGAACTTCCCAGCCCCAGCGCTCGCCGCGCCGCCAGCCCGCGCGATGCAGATAGTTCGCCGTCGAGGCCAGCGCATCGGGAATGCTCGCCACCAGGTCGCGGCGACCGTCGCCGTCGAAATCCACCGCGATCCGCGCGTAGGTGCTCGGCATGAACTGGGTGTGGCCGAAGGCGCCGGCCCAGGAACCGCGCAGCCCTTCGGGCGCAAGGTCGCCGGCGTGCAGGAGCTTCAGGAGCGCCAGCAGTTCGCCGCGGAAGAATGCCTGCCGGCGCCCTTCGCACGACAGCGTGGCCAGCGAAGACAGAAGCGGACGCGTGCCGAACTGCTGGCCGTAGTCGCTTTCCACGCCCCACACCGCCACCACGGTATGGCGATCGACGCCGTAGGCCGCCTCCACCCTCGCCAGAAGTTCGTCGTGCTGCGCCAGCATCTGCCGGCCCTGCCGCACCCGGCGCTCGTCGACCAGGGCGGCGAGATAGTCCCAGATCGGCGTAGTGAACTCCGGCTGCGCGTCCAGCAGCTCCAGCACCGAGGGATCGGGCGCCAGATCGCGGGTGAAACGATCGAAGGCCGCCGCGGGCACGCCTTCCCCCGCAGACTGCGCGCGAAGGCGGGAAAGGCAGGCGGAAAACGCCGGGTCATCGGCCGCCGGAGCCGGGCCACCGGCGAGCAGGGCCAGCAGCAACGGAAGGGAGTGCATCGCTTTCATTCGCGCATTGTCGCCTGCCCGGAGCAGGATGCGTGCGCCGGAAACTCCACGCGCCGGAAAGCGCGAAGGGCCGCATGGCGGCCCTTCGCGTTTCCGCTTCGTTGGACGATGGCGCTCAGGCCATGCGCTTGGCCAGGGTGCGGCCGAGATCGCCCGGCGACTTGACCGTGGTGACGCCGGCCTTTTCCAGCGCCGCGAACTTGCCTTCCGCCGTGCCCGAGCCGCCCGAGGCGATCGCACCGGCGTGGCCCATGCGCTTGCCCTTGGGGGCCGAGGCGCCGGCGATGAAGCCGACCACGGGCTTGGTGACGTATTCGGCGATGAACTCGGCCGCTTCTTCCTCGGCGCTGCCGCCGATCTCGCCGACCATGATGATGCCCTCGGTCTGCGGATCGTCCTGGAACAGGCGCAGGGCGTCGATGAAGTTCATGCCCTGGATCGGGTCGCCGCCGATGCCGATGCAGCTGGACTGGCCCAGACCCGCGTCGGTGGTCTGCTTGACCGCCTCGTAGGTGAGCGTGCCCGAGCGCGACACGATGCCGACCTTGCCCGGCTTGTGGATGTGGCCCGGCATGATGCCGATCTTGCACTCGCCAGGGGTGATGATGCCGGGGCAGTTGGGGCCGATCAGCACCACGTCGTCGTAGCCGGCGAGGGTGTTCTTGACGCGCAGCATGTCCAGCACCGGGATGCCCTCGGTGATGCAGACGATCACCTGGATGCCGGCGTCTGCCGCCTCCAGGATGGCATCGGCCGCGAACGGCGGCGGCACGTAGATCACCGAGGCGTTGGCGCCGGTGTCCTCGACGGCATCGGCCACGGTGTTGAAGACCGGCAGGCCGATGTGGTCGGTGCCGCCCTTGCCCGGCGTCACGCCGCCGACGACCTTGGTGCCGTATTCCACCATCTGGGTGGCATGGAAGGTGCCCTGCTGGCCGGTGAAGCCCTGCACGATCACCCGGGTGTTCTTGTTGACCAAAACGCTCATGGGGTTCGTCCTCAGGCAGCGATCGCGGCGACGGCTTTCTTCGCGCCGTCGTTGATGTCGTCGGCCGGCTGGATGGCCAGGCCGGAGTTCTTGAGCAGTTCCTTGCCCTTTTCGACGTTGGTGCCTTCCAGGCGCACGATCACCGGCACCTTGACGTCCACTTCCTTGACCGCGGCGATGATGCCCTCGGCGATCATGTCGCAGCGCACGATGCCGCCGAAGATGTTGACGAAGATCGCCTTCACCTTGTCGGAGGAAAGGATCAGCTTGAACGCCTCGGTGACGCGCTCCTTGGTGGCGCCGCCGCCCACGTCGAGGAAGTTCGCCGGCTCGCCGCCTTCGAGCTTGATGACGTCCATCGTGGCCATGGCCAGACCCGCGCCGTTGACCATGCAGCCGATGTTGCCGTCCATGGTGACGTAGTTGAGGTCGTGCTGGCTGGCCTTGACCTCGGTCTCGTCCTCCTGGCGCACATCGCGCATGGCGACGAGCTCTGGGTGACGGAAGCCGGCGTTGTCGTCGGAGTTGACCTTGCCGTCGAGCACCGCCAGATCGCCGTTGGTGAGGATCGCCAGCGGATTGAGTTCGACCAGCGCCAGGTCCTTTTCGTTGAACAGCTTGAACAGGCCGAGCATCAGCTTGGTGAGCTGGCCCACCTGCTTGGCGTTGAGGCCCATGGCAAAGCCGACCTGGCGGCACTGGAAGGGCTGCAGGCCCTGGACGTAGTTGACGTGCAGGGTCTGGATCTTCTCGGGCGTCTCGGCCGCGACCTGCTCGATGTCCACGCCGCCTTCGCTGGAAGTGATGAAGGTGATGGACTTGGTGGAGCGGTCCACCAGCAGGGAGAGGTACAGTTCCTTGGCGATGTCGGTGGCCTGGGTCACCAGCACGGTGTCGATCGGCAGGGCGACGCCGGCGCTCTGGTAGGTGGCCATCTTCGTGCCGAGCATGGCGCTGGCGTACTGCTTGACCTCGTCGAGCGTCTTGGCGAGCTTCACGCCGCCGGCCTTGCCGCGGCCGCCTGCGTGGATCTGCGCCTTGACGACCCAGAAGTCGCCGCCGATGGCCTTGGCCGCCTCGACGGCCTCGTCTGGCGTGCGTGCGATCTTGCCGGCCGGGACCGGGATGCCGAACTGGGCAAACAGCTCCTTGGCCTGATACTCGTGGAAATTCATGCGTCACCCTGTGGGGAGGAGGGAGGAAGGTGGGCGGCCGCGCCGCCTGCCGCGTTGCGCGAAACGGCCGCAGCGGGCCGCCTATTTTGATGGACCGACCCGGCAAAGGCAAAACGCGGCATACTTTGGACCCGACTGCGCAGGGCGCAAGCCGGTCCAGTGCGGATGCGTCAGGCAAAGGGAGCAGGCGCAATGAACGCAGCGGTTCGCGAACAGATCGAGGACGAAGACCGGCGCTATTCCGGTGACGAGGCCCTGCTGCGCGAGCAGTATTTCTTCACCTTGTACCGGATCCTGGTGGCGGCGTGGTTCGCGCTGCTGGCCTTCGGCTCCCTGCCCGAGGAATGGGTCACCCTCAATCACCCCAGGCTGGCGGCCTGGACGGCGGCGAGCTACCTCGTCGCGGCGCTGGGACTGCTGCTGCACGGGCGGCTCTCGGGCTATCCGCTTGCCGGACAGGTGATCGTGGGCGTGGTGCTGGACGTGCTTGCCACGGTGCTGATGGTGCATTCGGTGGCGCACCTGCAGACCGGCATCGCCATGGCGCTGATCGTCAATTTCGGCGCGGCCGCCGTGCTGTTGCCGCTGCGCACGACCCTGACCCTGGCCATCGCCGCCGGAGCCCTGCTGCTGTGCCAGTACCTGCTCTCGCGCGGTGCCGCAGGCGTGGACAGCCGTACCCTGATCGAGATTCTGGTGTGCGCGCTGGGCTACATCGCCATGGCCCGGCTGGGCGACATGATCGGCCGGCAAATGCGCGACACCCACGTCCTGGCGCAGCAGCGCGGCGAGGAAGTCGCCAGCCTCGCGCAGATCAACGAGCTCATCATCCGGCGCATGCGCACCGGCGTGCTGGTGGTGGACGTGGCCGGCATCGTGCATCTGCACAACGAGGCCGCCTGGCAGCTCCTGGGGCAGCCCAAGACCGATCGCCTGACGCTGGGCGACGCCGCGCCGGAGCTGGCGCAGCGCCTGTTCCAGTGGCGCATGGAGGACGACCGCAACGAGGGCAAGCCGCTGCGCCTGGGGCCGGACCAGCTCGACCTGATCCCGCGCTTTGCCGGTCTGGGCGTGAGCAGCGAGCTGTTCGTGATCTTCCTCGACGACACTTCGATGGTCACCCGCCGCGCCGAGGAGCTGACCCTGGCCAACCTCGGCCGCCTCTCGGCCAGCATCGCGCACGAGATCCGCAATCCGCTGGCGGCGATCAGCTATTCGGCGCAGCTTCTGGAAGAATCGCCGGACCTTCCGGAGGCCGACCGGAGGCTGGTGGAGATCGTGCTCAACCACTGCCAACGCATGAACGGCATCATCGAGAACGTGCTGGCGCTGTCGCGGCGCGAGCGCTCGCGACCGGAGTCGATCGACGTGACGCAATGGGTCGCGCGCTTCGTCGAGGAATACAAATCCGGCCACTACATCGACACCACCGAACTTCGTGCCGCCGCGCAGTCTTCCCCGCTGCTGGCGATGGTGGACCCGCAGCACCTGGACCAGGTGGTGAGCTGTCTGGTGCAGAACGCGATGATCCACGGGCACCTGCCCGGCGAGCCGGCGCGCATCACCGTGGCGGCGCGCCGCCTGCGCGAGAGCGAGGCCATCGTGATCGAAGTGCTCGATCGCGGGCCGGGCATCCCGGCCAAGGTTGCGACAACGATCTTCGAGCCCTTCGTCACCACCCACGAACACGGCAACGGGCTGGGGCTCTACATCGCCCGCCAGCTGTGCGAGGCCAACCAGGCCACGCTCGAATACCTGCCGATGGCGGGCGGGAGCTGTTTCCGCATCACCCTGCCGCACGCCCAGCGGCTGGAGAACCTGCCGGGCATGAAGCCCGCCGCGGGGCGGATCAGCGCGGCAGCCGCGACGGCTCCACCACCCTGAATTCGCCCTCGATGACGCCCGGTTCGGAGGTGCGAGCCGGCGCGGCGGGCGCAGCGCCCAGAGATCGCAGCAGGCGCCGCAGCGCGTAGGCGGTGAGCGCGACGGCCGCGATGGCCAGGCCGATCAGGCCGAACACGCCGAGCAGCAGCAGGCCGGCCAGACCCAGCGCGAAACGCGCCAGCGGGTGGCGCGGAGGCCGGAGCGAGAAGAACAGCGGTCGCATGGCGAAGTTCCTTGCATGGCAGAATGAACGGGCCGAACGCCCAGTATCGGGGTCGTTCCAGACCGCCACAAGTGACCGGAGCCGGTTCGTGAGCCACGTTTTCCTTTCAGTCATCGACGCGCTGCCGGACGGCGCCGCCGCCGGCTTCGACGCCGAGGTGAATGGCGAGCAGGTGCCGCTTCTGGCGCTGCGACGCGGCGCGGAGGTGCGCGTGTTCCACAACGTCTGTCCGCACGCAGGCAGGCGCCTCGAGGTGGCGCCGGGCCGCTTCATCATCGACGCCGGCACCGTCATGTGCGCGGCCCACGGCGCCTGCTTCACCATTCCGGCCGGCGACTGCATCGCCGGTCCCTGCCGCGGGCAACGCCTGCGCGAGGTGCCGAGCGAGGTTCGCGACGGGGCGCTGTGGGTCGACGCCGGGCGCTAGGGAAAG
>Ga0116141_10000558_pt1 | contig 30078 bp, 29 predicted proteins | sample AD_UKC097_MetaG_FD_89744 | JGI IMG/M metagenome (GOLD analysis project Ga0116141, IMG submission 89744) | Active sludge microbial communities of municipal wastewater-treating anaerobic digesters from USA - AD_UKC097_MetaG | ecosystem: Engineered > Bioreactor > Anaerobic > Digestate | place: USA...
ATAACCCTGGACGGAGCGAAAAGGGACGGGTATCTCCGGACCAAGCAATTCTTCTCGACACTGCCCCAGGAGACCGTGATCATCTGGAACGGCTCCCCATCCATGGAATCATTCTATTCGCGCCTGTGGACCGAGGGTCTGGTGGATACCGCCGGCGGCAAGGGCAGGAGCCTGTGGATGGCATCAGGTTATCTTCTCGCCCGCAGGGACACGGACGTGATCGCCGTCCACGACGCCGATATCCTCACCTACGAACGGTCGCTGCTCGCAAGGCTCATCTACCCCCTCGTGCACCCGAGCATGGAATATGAATTCACCAAGGGATACTATGCCCGGGTCACCAACCGACTCCATGGAAGGGTCATGCGGCTGTTCGTCATCCCCCTCATACGTGCCCTGAAAACCACCCTGGGGGGGCTCCCCTACCTGGAGTACTTGGACTCGTTCCGCCATCCCATCTCCGGCGAATTCGCCTGCTGTGCCGAACTCATGCGCGTGTGCAGAATGCCTGCGACCTGGGGACTTGAGATCGGCATGCTCGAAGAGGTGTACCGGAATTGTGCCCAGCGACGAGTCTGTCAGGTGGACCTGTCCATCGAGTACGAGCACCTGCACCTCGACCTCTCGGACATGGACCCTTCGAAAGGCCTCCACAGGATGTGCATCGATATCGCGTGCACCCTGTTCCATGCCCTCGCCATCGAGGGGATCTCCTTCACGGAGGCATTCTTCAGATCGCTGAAGGTCTCCTACCAGCTCATCGCACAGGACATGATAAGGTTCTACGAGGATGACGCGGCCATCAACGGTCTCCTCTTCGACCGTCACTCGGAAGAGGTCGCGGTGGATACCTTCACCAAGGGCCTGGACATAGCCTTCATGGAGTTTCTCGAAGATCCCACCGTGGTCCGCTTTATCCCGAGCTGGTCCAGGGCGAGTTCCTCCCTGCCCGGCATCACCTCCGAACTGGTGGACATCGTCGAAAGCAGGACAGTGTGAGGCCCGCGAACGGCTTCACCGGGGGAAACCTTGACCTGACCTGCACACCTGTATATGGTACTCACCAATTATAGAGCGAGGCAGGGTCGTTCTTGACGATCAAGACGGATGTGATCATCATCGGAGGGGGGTCCACCGGCTGCGGGATAGCCCGCGATCTAGCTCTCCGCGGGATCCCCCACTACCTGGTGGAACGGGGCGACTTCGCCTCGGGCGCCACCGGCGCATGCCATGGTCTGCTGCACAGCGGAGGCCGATACGTGGTGAAGGACCGTGAAGCGGCCCGCGAGTGCATCACCGAGAATGCCATCCTCCGCAGGATAGCCAGGAAGTGCGTTGAACCCACCGGCGGTCTCTTCATACGTCTGCCGGGTGACTCGAAGCGATACCGCGACGAATTCCTCGCAAGCTGCGATGAGGCGGGTATCGAAACCGCCATCCTCTCACCAACCAAGGCCCTGGATCTGGTGCCGACGCTGAACCCGACCCTGGAAGAGGCCATCAGCGTCCCGGACTGTTCCATCGACCCGTTCAGGCTGTGCATGCTCAACGCCTACACGTCGCGCCACCGGGGGGGAGGTATCCTGACACACCACGAGGTCGTCGAGGTCATCCAGGAAAAGGGACGCTGCGTCGGCGTCAAGGCGCGGGAACGCCTCACATCCCAGGTCAAGGAGATCAGGGGAAGGGTCCTCATCAATGCCACCGGCGCCTGGGGCGACAGGGTCGCCAGGCTCGGCGGCGTATCCGTTCCCATGTCCCTGTCCAAGGGCAGCCTCATCATAACGAACCACCGGCTCACCAACATGGTCATCAACAGGCTCAGGCCACCCTCGGACGGGGACATCATCGTGCCCAACGAAGCCGTGTGTCTTGCCGGTACCACATCCATCCCGGTCTCCAATCCGAACAATCTCGAGATCGATCCGGCCGAGGTCGACATCGTGGCGACCCAGGCCGAGCAGATGATTCCCGTTTTCGGGACGACCCGACTCATCAGGGCATACACCGGCGTCAGGCCATTGCTCAGGGTATCCGCCAGGGATGCGCGTTCCATCTCCCGGGGGTTCAAGGTCATCGATCATGCAAACGGCATGTTCAGTGTCCTGGGAGGCAAACTGACCACGTACCGCCTCATGGCGGAGAAGACGGTGGATGCCGTCATGGCCCACTTCGGCCTGAAGGCCGCATGCAGGACCGCGGAGCTGGCGCTGGAAGGCCAGGACGAGCTCAGCGGGTATCCGCTTTCCAAGCAGCTCTCGACCATGGATGACATCGTGTGCGAGTGCGAACTCGTGGCCAGGCGTACCGTGGAGCATGCCATCAATACCATGGGCACCCAGTATGTGGGAGACATCCAGCACCGCACGCGGCTCGGCATGGGGCCCTGCCAGGGCGGTTTCTGCACGTACCGGGCACTGGGCATCATGCAGGAGATAGGCCGGGTGAGCCCCGATGCCTCCATCACCATCCTGAAGGAATTCCTCCAGAGACGCTTCAAGGGGATCAGGCCGGCGTTGTGGGGCGACCAGCTCCGTGAGGAGCAGCTCATCGAGAGCATCTACCTGGGCATCCTCAACATGGGTGTGCGCCATGAATGATTCCCTGCACGACGTGGTGGTCATCGGCGGAGGGATGTCCGGTCTGACGGCCGCGATCCACCTAGCGGGCAAGGGTCTAAGGACCGCCCTCGTCTCCTGGGGTGATCCGGTGTGCAGCCTGTCCACGGGCTGCATCGACGTGCTCGATATCGGGAAGCGCCCCCTCGAGGCCATGGGGGAACTGCCCGAAGGGCACCCCTATCGCCTGGTCGGCAGAAAGGGCATTGAAGATGCCTTGAAGATGTTCAGGGATCTCATGGCCGAGGGCCCCTCGCCCTATGTGGGAACGACCAGGAGAAACCGCGAAATCCTGACCCCCATCGGCACCTTCAAGACCACGTGCCTGGTGCCACGGACCATGGAGGCTTCTCAGGGATGCAGGGATGAGCACCTCCATGTAATCTCCTTCCACGGAATACGGGACTTCTACCCCTCGTACATCACGTCGAGACTTCCGAACACCAGCTTCTCGATCTATGATGCGGGGGCGTCGTCGACACTGGCCATAGCGACCAGGTTCGAAGAGGAAGGGTTCGTGGATGACTTCTGCACCTGGCTCTCTGGTCTCGAGATCCCTCCCGGAAGGGTCGCCGTCCCGGCCGTGCTCGGCCTGAGAAATCCCGTGTCCCTCATGAACGCCATATCGGCCCGTATCGGACGCGACGTCTTCGAGATCCCCACCCTGCCACCGTCCATTCCCGGACTGAGGCTCTTCCGTGCGCTGAAGGCGGCATTCCAGAACCGGGGCGGTGACGTGTTCTGGGGCAACGCGATCTCCAGTGTGGAGACACGCGGAGACATGGTGGAGGCCGTAACCCTGGCAGCTTCGGGAAGGCCGTCACGTGTCCAGGGCCGGGTATTCATCCTCGCCACGGGTTCCTTCGTGAGCGGGGGCCTCTTTGCAACCCGGGACGCGGTCAAGGAGATCGTGTTCGGTCTCCCCGTCGATATCCCGGGACCACGGAACGACTGGTTCTGGAACGACTTCTTCACCGGCCATCCCATCGAGGGCTCGGGCATCGAGGTGGATTCTTGCTTCAGGCCCGTCATGAGCGGGCTGAAGAATCTCTTTGTGTGCGGAAGCATTCTGGCCCGCAGCGAGATCATGAAGTACCGATGCGGCCACGGCATGGCGCTGGCCACCGGACTCAAGGCGGCAAAGATGTGCGAGAGGATGCTCCTATGACCTTTGAGCACTGCATGCGCTGCACCATCTGCGTGGAGAACTGTCCGATATACAAGGTCGAGCCCCGCTTTCCGGGGCCGAAACAATCCGGCCCGGACGCCCAGCGGTTTCGCCTCGACGGGGAAAAATCGGTGGACGAGTGGGTGAAGTACTGCTGCCAGTGCCGCAGGTGCCAGGTGTCATGCCCGTACGGGGTGGAAGTTGCCGAGATCATCCTGAAGGCCCAGCTCAAATACGGCAACGAACACTTGAGCCCGATAACCGCCCACATCTTTGCCAACGCCTTCCACTTCAACAAGCTGGGGTCGACCCTCGCTCCTCTAGTCAACAGGATTGAATCATGGCCCATCGCCAGGGGCTTCCTGGGCATGCTCGGAATATCGGGGGAAATCGATCTCCCGGCATTCAGCTTCATCAACCTCGAGCGCGGCAGGAGGAGGAAGGGCAAGGGCAGGAAGGTGGTCTTCTTCTATGGTTGTCACCTGGGGTTCAACCGCCCGGACATCGGCAGGAAAATACGCGACCTGCTGGTCTCCGTTGGCTGCCGGGTCGTCATGCCTCGCCAGACCTGCTGCGGGCTTCCCGCTCTCGGCAACGGAGATCTGGACATAGCGAGGAAATTTGCCCAGAAAAACGCCGCTATCCTCACGAAATACATCGACCGCGGATTCGATGTCGTGTATGCCTGCACCTCATGCGGGCTGACCCTCATGCGGGATTACCCGGGAATCCTGGATGTACCCGGTGGAAAGAAGATCGCGGAGAACACCTACAACGTCTACGAGTACCTGCTGCCCCTCTTGCAGGGCGCAGGCGAGGAAGGGGGGCTTGGAAGGCTCGATCGCACCATAGCCTACCACATCCCCTGCCACCTGCGGGCTCTGGGCATCGGGTACCCGGCTGCCAGGCTGTTCGCTCTGATCGAGGGTCTTACCTTCCATGTGCTGGACGACAACTGCTGTGGGATGGCAGGAACCTATGGATTCAAGAAGCGTAATCAGGATGCCTCCCGCAGGCTGGGCGTCATCGCTGCCGGTCCCATACGGGACCTGGGGGTGGACGCCGTGGTCTCGGACTGCGGGGCATGCCGTATGCAACTAGGCCACTTCGCGGATCTGCCCGCCCTTGACCCTGTGGAAATCATCACCGAGGCCATCGCCCATAGGGCCTCGGGGAACGAAGCCCGGGCCGGGGGATTGAAAAATCTGCTCAACCATCTGACATGAAAAGGAGATACCCATGAAAAAGATCGTCATCATCCTCGCCCTGTGCCTTGCCATGATCTCTCTTCCCAACGTTTCCAGGGCTGCATCGTCGTCCCTCGAGGTCGTCCTGGTCGATTCCCTGTGGGGGGCTGGCATCGGTGCGCTGGCAGGAACGGCATCGCTCGCCTTCATGGACCATCGCAGCGATCACTATGAGCGTATCTACCAGGGGGCGGCCGTGGGGTTGTTCATCGGTCTCGCGTTCGGAGTCTATGAGCTGTCCCCCATGTTCTACTCGTACACGACCCCGTCAGGAAAGAAGGAAACGGTGTACGGGCTCACCCTGAGCATGCCGTTGAACTAGGCGTCACCCAGGTACACCCCCTGCCGGAAACCCGGGCAGGAGCGCAGGGTGACGGGAAAGGAGGTCCCCATGAAAAGGTCTCTTCTCATTCTTGCCTTCATAGCCGCTCTCGGAGTGCCTCCCCTCGCAGCGCAGGCCGCCGATGCGGGACCTGTGTTCACCACCCCTCTCCTGGGGATGAGCATAGGCGCCATGGCAGGATTCCTGGCGAGCCTCGTCACGGGCGATCCCGAGGAGCATTCCGGCTACATAGGCATCGGCGCAGGGGTAGGTCTCGCTGCAGGCCTCGCGTTGGGCATCAGCTCGATGGAGCACGCATCGGCAGGATTCTACCGGAGGGAATCAGGAAGGGAGCATCTCTACGGGTTCAGCATCTCGATCCCACTGAGATGGGCGTCTCGCGGCAATTCCTGATTCGTCGTCTTTACACCCCCAGCCCCTTGTCCAGCTCGATGGTCCTCGTGAGCGCCTGATTCTCCGCATGGCGCACGAGGGCCAGATCGATAAGCGTGGTGACGAGATCGACGTAGGCTATGCCGGATGCCTCCCAGAGTTTGGGATACATGGAGATGCTCGTGAAGCCCGGGATCGGGTTGATCTCGTTGAGGTAGAAAGTTTCCGGAGATACCAGAAAATCTATGCGGGCCATGCCGGACCCGCCGATGGCCACGAACGCCTCCACGGCTGCGAACTGCATGTCCTCGGTCATCGCCTTGCTGATCTTCGCGGGGATTATGAGCTCGCTCGCGTTGTCCACATACTTGGCATCGAAGTCGTAGAAATCACCGCTGGGGATGACCTGACCGGGGATGGATGCCCGGGGCTCGTTATTCCCCAGGACCGCGATCTCCACCTCCAGGGCCTTTTCCACCGAATCCTCCACCACGGCCTTGGTTGAAAAGCTCAGGGCGTAATCCAGCCCCTTGACTGCCCCGTCCATGTCCGTGACCTTGGTGACGCCGATGCTCGATCCCATGGTGGCGGGTTTTATGAACAGGGGGAACTTCAGGGTCTGCCCGATCTCTCTGAGGACCTCGTCTTGGTCCGTGGTCCACATCCATCTAGTCACGCTGGTGCCCTTCACCACCGGGATACCGTGCTGGGCCAGGACCCTCTTGGTCATGTCCTTGTCCATGGCTATGGCGGAGGCCATGGTATCGCACCCCACGTAGGCGATCCCGGCGAGTTCGAAGAGTCCCTGAATGGTGCCGTCTTCCCCCCGGGGCCCGTGCAGGACCGGGAAGATGACATCCACCGATGTCAGGCGACCGGACTCGAGGTGAAGAAACCCCCTTTTGTCAGGGTCGGTGGAAAGCACGACCGGTTCCACCCCCTGCCTCCCCCCCCTGCTGAGCGCATCGAAGGCCCCCTCTCCGAGGAGCCACTTGCCGTTCTTGTCGATGCCCACGAAGATGGGATCGAACCGTTCCGTGTCAATGCTTCGCGCAACGGACGATGCGGAAACGACGGATACATCGTGCTCGGTGGAGACGCCCCCGAAGATGAGGCCTACCTTCGTCTTCTGGCCTTTCAATGATCTCGACCTCCGCTCATGCGCCATACTTGGTCAGCTTGTCCGCGTGGGCCATGGCCAGCGGCATGAGGTCCACGTGGCGGACATGTCCGAGTCCCCCGGCCATGCACGCCCGCTCGCCGAATTCGGCCACGGTGTCCGTACGGATGTTGTCCGCATGGAAGAGCACCGGCAGCTCGTGCCAGGAATGCGATTTCTGGACCGCCGGGGTGGAGTGGTCGCCGGTAATGAGGAGGACGTTCGGCTTGAGGGCCATGATCTCGGGGATGATGGCATCCGTCTCCTCGATGACCTTCACCTTGGCGTCGAAGTTCCCGTCCTCTCCCGCAGAGTCGGTCTTCTTGACGTGGAAAAAGAAGAAGTCATGGGTGTTCCAGGCATCCCTGAGCGTCCTGAGCTCGGTGGCCAGGGTGTCTCCCGCATCGAGCACGTCCATGCCCACCAGGCGCGCTAGTCCCTTGTACATGGGGTACGTGGCGATGGCGCAGGCCTCCAGGCCGTACACCTCCTTGTAGGATGGCAACCCGGGATCCTTGGCGATGCCGCGCAGGGTGCATCCGTTGGCCGGTCTCTCGTCCCTGAGCACGGCAAAGGCCTTGTCGATCCAGGCGTTCAGGAGCTCGGCGCTCTTCCTTGCACCGGCGTGGAGGGGCTCCACCTTCAGGGGCTTGAGCCCGGTCTTCTGGGGATCGGTCTCGCTCAGGCCCTCCTCGAGCCCGTCGCCCTCGAGGATCAGGGCGAACCGGTAATCCTTGACCGGCTCCACAATGATGCTCACCCCGTCGAGCGTTATGTTCTTGAGTTTCCCGACGAGCTCGGCGCACTTCTCGGTGGGGATCCTTCCCGCCCTGCGGTCGGTGATCACACCGCTCGCCGGGTCCAGTGTGCAGAAGTTGCCCCTGGCCGCCAGACTCTTCGGGTTCAGTGAAAGCCCTATCCCCAGGGCCTCGAGCACCCCCCTGCCGATGGTGTATTCCAGCGGGTCATAGCCGAAGAGGCCCAGGTGGCCGGGGCCGCTGCCCGGGGTGATGCCCGGGGCGATGGGTGTCGACAGCCCGCAGACGGAGTCCCTGCATAGACTGTCCATATTCGGCGTACGGGCCGTCTCGAGCTCGGTCTTGCCTTTTTCACCCGGCAGGCCGCCGAGACCGTCGAGCACGAGCATGACGATCTTCTTGTCGGATGGGGTCCGGAGCTCTTTCATCAGGTCGATCTGTTTCATGCGCCACTCCTTGGTATGGGGAAGAGTCTGCACCGAGCTCGGTGCACGTGGTTCAGGAACGTTCTACCACCTTGAGAGAAAAATTCAAGGACGTTCAGGTGATGCCCCGCTCGAACGCCCCCTGAACGCACCGGGCCGCCCCCTCCATGGTCTTCTCCCTGCCCACGCTCTTGGCGAGGTGGTGGCCGAAGGTGAGGTTCTGGGACAGCCAGGCCATGGCTGTCTTGAAGCGCTTGAGCGCCACGTCGGCGGAAAAGTGCACGGAAAGGAGCCGGTGCAGGTCAAGCATGACGTCTCTGAGCTGTGGTGGCGGGGGCTGGTCTTCCCCGGCCAGGAGAGCCTTGATGTCTCGGAACATCCACGGCTGGACGATGGCCTGCCTGCCCACCATGACCCCGTCGCAACCGGTCTCGGCGAACATGTTCAGGGCGTCACCGGCCGTCCTGACATCCCCGTTGCCCACCACGGGGACCCTGACGTGGCCCTTCAGCGCGGCGATGTACTCCCACCTGGCACTGCGTGCCATGCCGTCGTCCATGGTGCGTGCATGGATCACGATGAAATCCGCGCCGCTCTCCACCAGCATGTCCGCGAAATCGCACATGGCCTGCACATCCGGTTTGTAGCCGATCCGCATCTTGACGGAGAGCGACCTGGTCACCACCTTTCTGACTTCGGAGAGGACCGCATGTGCCCGCACGGCATCCTTCATGAGCCCGGCCCCCCAGCCGTGGCAGGTGACCTTCTTGAGCCAGCACCCCATGTTCACGTCGATCCCGAAAGGGGAAAAGCCATTCAGTCTGGCCGCAGACTCCCTCATCCTATCCAGGTCGTTGCCTGCGATCTGGAAAATGAGGTCGTCCAGTCTCGTCCACTTCAGGTACACCGAGGTGCCCGGTTTCTCGACCGGGACGATGCGTGCATTGAGCATCTCGGAGTAGAGAAGGTCGCACCCGGAAAAAGAACGCACCAGGTCCTGAATGGCCACATGGCTCAGGTCCACCATGGGGGCCATGAACAGGGCGTTCTTGGGAAACAGGGGCATGAAAACGCTATGCCTTGGGGTCCCTCAGCACCACCAGGGCATCCACGGCAACAGGCATGTCTTCGTGGATGATCATGGGGTTGATGTCGATCTCGGCCACCTCATCGACCTCGAGCCCTATCCTTCCGAGGTTGAGCAGGGCCTTGGCAAGCACCTCGCGGTTCACGGCCGGCTTGCCCCGGAACTCGTCGAGGAGCTTCTTCGCCTTGATCTCGTCCATCATTTCGTATGCGTCCCTCATCTCCAGGGGCGCGACCCTGAAGGTGACGTCCTTGAGGACCTCGGTAAAAATGCCGCCAAGGCCGAACATGACGCAGGGGCCGAACTGGGGGTCGCGGATGAGGCCGGCCACGAGTTCCTGCTCGCCCTTGACCATCTGCTGGACGAGGATGCCGTCGAGCTGGCCCTTGCCGCGCTCCTCGAGGGCCTTGTAGGCCTTCTGGAGGGCGTCGTCACTGTCGATGCCGAGCTCTATGAGCCGGTGTTCGGTCTTGTGGGTGAGCGTCCGGGAAGAACCCTTGAGAACCACCGGGTAGCCTATCTGGTGGGCGAACGAGAGGGCATCCTTGATGCTCGTCGCAACGAATTCCTTGGTCACCGGGATGGCATAGGCGTTCAGAAGCTGCTTGGACTCGTATTCGTTGAGCGCCTTATCGCCCCGCTTGAGAGCGTCTTCAATGATCTTCATAGTATCTCCCTGTCCTGACTGTCATGTCGTATGTATTCCTAGCAGAAAATACAAACCCTGTGAATGGATATCTGAAAAGACCTATGAGGAACGGGGAAAGCCACGGCCCCCATACGACCATTGGCATTGCCTCCTCTGTGCTGTATAATGTGCATTCAACGGACATCCAGACGAGGGGGAGATGGACGGTGCATTCGCGTCCCTTTCCTTCCGGATAACCGGTCCGATGCGAAAGGAGAGACTATGCCAAAGGACCGCTGGGTCTTACTGCGCAGGGTGGATCAGTATGATCCCGTCAAGATGGCGTCGGTCGTGTCAGAAGGGTTCGAACTCCTGGGACGTACCCCACGGGGCAGGGTGTTGATCAAGCCCAACGTGGTCTTTGCCAACAAGCGTTACTCGATGCATGCATTCACGCACCCTTCCCTGGTGGGCACCACGGTGGACCATCTCCGCCGTTACCCCATCTCGGACCTGACTGTGGGAGAATCCGGTGGGTTCGCCATCCCCACCAGGCTTGTCTTCAAGGAAGCAGGGTACTATGAAATGGGCCTCAAGCACAAGGTGCCCGTGGTGGACTTCAACGAAGACCGCTCCGTGAAGGTGTCCCTGTCCCGGGCGAGATACCACACCACGCTGCACTGCCCGCGGCTCATCCATGACGCGGATTTCAAGATCTGGATGCCCAAGCTGAAGTTCCACATCTGCTGCGAGATCACCAATGCCCTGAAGCTCAACATCGGAAGCCTGCTCCACAAGGAGCGCATGCTCTACCATGACGACCGGCTCAACGAGAAGATCGTGGACATCTTGGAGATCGGCTACCCGGACATGGTCATCAGCGATGCCATCACCATCGGGCACGGCTTCGAGTCCTGCGCCAAGCCCTTCCACCTGGGGCTCGCCATGATCAGCAACGACCCCATCGCCGCCGATGTCGTGGCCGCCCAGATCCTCGGGTACAAGCCCTCCGATGTCCGCCACCTCAAAATCGCCTCCGAGCGTGGGTACGGATCCATCGAACCCGACTCGGTGTCGGTGCACGGCGATATCTCCATCGCCGAACTCGCCGCCAGGACCTCGGGGGTCGTGAGCGAGTTTCAGGATATCCAGAAGGTGGAAACCCCCATCCGTTTCTACGAGGGGATCGGGCCAAACACCCATGAAATATGCTACGGCGGCTGCATGGCGGCGGTCAAGGGGTGCCTGGGAACCATCGATGCCCGGAGGCCCGGATCGCTCAAACGTGCGTCGGGGGGTGCAATCGTCACCGGCATCTTCGAGGGGGATGTGGATGCGGGCGACGGGACATGCGTGCTCATCGGGGACTGCACCGAGGTCAGGGGAAACCTGCGGGCGAAAAAGGTCAAGCGCGTGAAGGGCTGTCCCATCGGGGCGGTCCAGCTCACCACCGTGCTGCCTTTCACGTTCGACATGCCTTCGCCCCTGTTCGACCCGCGGGACACGCCTCTCGTTGTATTGAACACCATCCTCAAGGGTGCCCAGAAGGTCCTGCATGGCGCATTCTGACATCTTTGCCTGAACCATGAACCTCGTGGTCACCGAGATCTTCCTTTCGCTCCAGGGCGAAGGCCCCCTGATCGGCCTGCCCTCGGTGTTCGTCCGCCTGGGCGGATGCATCGAACCCCTGTGCCCGTGGTGTGACACCAGCTATGCCTGGCACGAGTTCTCTGAAATGCAGGGTGACGAAATTCTCCACAGGATCGAGCGGTACAGGTGCAGGGACATCGTGATAACCGGCGGGGAGCCGTTCCTGCAGTGGGAGACCGGGCTGGAAGACCTGCACCGTGAACTCGTAAAAAGGCGCTACCGCATCCTCTATGAGACGAGCGGCAAGGCGGGCATTCCCGACCTGGCGAACGCGACCGTTGTCCTGAGCCCCAAACACATCGAGGGGAGGTGGCACGTATCAGGAAAAACCGTGGGAAAGGCGGACTATCTCAAGTTCATTGCCGATGACAGGGCCTCCCTTGACGAGATCGGACGGTTCATCACAGACAACGCCACCCCTGCAGAGAAGGTCTTCGTCATGCCCATGGGATCCACCAGGGAGGAACAGCTGGCGAGGATGGCTTCCGTTTTCGCCTTCTGCAGGGACAGCGGGTTCCGGATGACACCGAGGCTCCATATCCTGATATTCGACGATCAGCGGGGGGTATGATGGAAGATGCCGTTATCCTGCTTTCTGGAGGTATGGATTCAGGGGTGCTCCTTGCCTGGTCAAGGCCGCGGTATGCGGCTGTCCATGCCTTGAGCTTCGACTACGGGTCCAAGCATGCAGCCAAGGAGGTCTACATGGCCCGCCGGCTTGCCCAGGAGTACGGCGCAACGTTCACCGAGGTGGGGCTCCCTTTCATCAATGCACTGTTCACCTCGAGCCTGCTGCAGTCCGGAGAAGCGATACCTGACGGCCCGTACCGCCCGGACTCGATATCTTCCACGGTGGTGCCCTTCAGGAACGGGATCATGCTCGCCATCGCAACGGGATACGCGGAGACGCACCGGATAGGCACCGTCCTCATCGCATCCCACACCGGTGACCATCCCGTCTATCCTGACTGCACGAGCGAGTTCACAGACGCCATGTCCCAGGCCTCGACCTTCGGGACCTTCACCAAGGTGATGGTCAAAGCCCCCTTCTCCGGATTCGACAAACGCGGGATCGCACGGATCGGCAGGGACCTGGGCTTCGATTTCACCATGACGTGGTCGTGCTACAAGGGCCTCGACCTCCACTGCGGCACCTGCGCCACCTGCCTCGAACGGAAGTACGCACTGGAATTCGATGCGGGAATTGATCCCACGAGGTACCTCTCGTGAGCAGGCTGCCGCTGGGCAAGAAGGTGAATCAGCCCGTCAGGCGTGACCCTTCCGTGCTGTGCGCCATACAGAGAAAACCGTGCCCGATACCGGTACACGGCTATGACCTCTGGAGGTCTTACGAGCTTTCCTGGCTCGACGAAAAGGGCAAGCCCGAAGCAGGCATCCTTGATCTCGCATATCCCGTACAGAGCGGGTTCATCGTGGAATCGAAATCGCTCAAGCTTTACCTGGGCGGTCTCTCGTACGAACGGTTTTCCTCCAGAGAAGAACTGAGGCAAGTGATCGGGCAGGACCTCGGCAGCATTCTAAAGACAGGGTGGTTGTCGATAAACGTGGCGGATCTCGTTTCTCCCCAGGACGCACCATCCTGGAAAGAGCTCGGGGGAACCTGTCTGGACACCCAGGACATAACCATAGACACGTACACCAGAACACCTGACCTCCTGTCCTGCGGACAGGGGCAGACGGAAGAGGCCCTTACCTCGAATCTTCTCAAGACCTCGTGCCCCATAACGGGGCAGCCGGACTGGGCAACGGTGGAGGTACGCTACCGCGGCAGGGTCATCGACCACGCATCCCTGCTCAGGTACATCTGCTCCTACCGGGACCACAGGGGGTTTGCGGAAGAGGTGAGCGAGCTCATCTACGTGGATCTCATGGAACGATGCTCCCTGGATACGCTACGCGTTACCTGCTTCTATACCCGCAGGGGTGGCATCGACATCACGGCGCACCGGCGATCGGACCCGGTCGGCCAGGACGGGGTGGAGCATACACGGCTCATCCGCCAGTAGCTTCTGCGATGGAGAAGATATCCCGCCGAGCCTCAGGCGGGATGTCCGGGAGGAATGGGGTAAAAGAGCAACGTTGTGCGTTCTAGTGTGTCCATATCGAAACTGTTCCCTTGACGTCTGCATGCAATCCGTAAATGGAGAGGCTGCCGAGGCTCGGGCCTGTGGTGTCGTTCCCGATCCGTATGGCACCGATGGTGAACTGGTCGATGTCGATGGTCATGTCGATCACGTGGGTTCCGAGGCCCAGCGACCCGAGTCCCATGAGGCCAAGACCGGTCATGCCGAAGCCCGGCATCGCCATCTCCTTGAGGAAGTTCGAGTCGACATTATAGGTCCCCCTCGAGTCCACCGAACCGATGATGGTGATGTCGCTGTAGTTCAGGAGACCACCCACCACCGACATACTGTCAAAGTGTTGGTCAATGGCGATCCCTGCCTGACCGATGACTTCGCCGAGCTGATCATCGGACAGGGGCACCAGCTGTGCCGATGCAGGGTATGGGAGCATGAGCAGCCCGACCATACAGAGAGCAGCACAGAAGCTCTTGTTCTTCATGAAAAACTCCTTTCTGATGAGGTTCTCCAGGCAACCCGGCTGTCCAATCGTGCGTGGACCCGTGGCTTTCCGGCCCAGGGTTACCCCTGGTGTGGCAGTGATAGACTGTTCTGCAGAATCCTTCTCAGGCGGCCCGGCTGTCCGTCCGGCTGACCGGGAGAGGACCCGTGGCTTTCCGTCCCACAGTTGCCTGTGGTTTGGCGTGTGCAAGGAGTCGATCTCCGGAGCCCCCAAACCATGAGCATCCCTGTCGACCCCTCTCGTACTGACCGTGAGGTGCTGAACGCTGCTCCTGTTACTCTTTTACCCATGTGCGGTCTCTGCAGCCAAAGAGCGCACATGGCACTTCCCGCAGATTGTCAAAGAACGGTCCGGGCATCATCGCCCAACTCTCACGTATCCTATCGATCGGAACCCGTGAGAACATGAATGTGATTCAAGTGGACCCGGGCCACACCAGCTTTTTCTCCTCACCGCCGGGGAAGACAGGTATCGAGGCGTTCTCTCCGCTGTTCGGCTCCACTCCGGCCATGGGCTGACAGGTTACAGAATGGTAATCGACCCGACCCTGCACGAGGGGTCATGTCTGCTTGACGAAACGCTCCCGGGCCGCAACCCTGCTCGCCTGGGCTGCATTGCCCATCCTTTCCCAGATCCTTTTCGAGGCGCCATAATACCGAACCGCGCCCTGGACGTTGCCCTCGTGGCGAAAGAGATTCCCACAGGATTCGAGAATCCATGCGTGGTGAGGTTTCATGCCGGAGGCCCGGGAAAGACGCCAGGCCTTCACGAGTGCGTCGCTCGCCGGGATCGTTTCCCCCATGAGCACACAGGCCTCGGCATACATCCTCAAGGCCCATATGAGCTGGTCACCGTTGCCGTATCGTTCATTCCACTCGATGCACTCAAGAGCAGCCCGGGATGCTCCCTGGGCGTCACCCATGAGGAGCCTGGCCTCGGACAGCGTGTTGAGGGCATAGGGAACCCTGTTGGCGAAGCCCTCCCTGAGACCTGGCAGCGCTTGGCCGGCACGGTCATGGGCTTCGCAGACACGGCCTTCTTCGAGGGCGATCCAGGCCGTGTAGAGTTCCTTGAGATATCCGGCGCCAAGGATGTTGGAGCCCAGGACATCGAGCCGTGCAAGGTCTGCCCGGGCTCCCGGAATGTCTCCGAAGTAACGGGCCCTGAAATAGATCGAGCCCTGTATCCTCAGGTAAGACAGCCCTCCCGCCATTCTGCCGAGCTTCTTCTCCCGGATCGAAACCTCGTCGTGGACCCTGCGCGCCTGCTCGAACCTCCCCAAAAGACAGCAGATGTGGGCAAGCCACATATCAGCCATGAGGTCGATATCCATGTAATCGGCGCTCAATTCCTTGGTTCGTGAATACCACGCGTCCGCACTCTTCATGTCGGCCTTCCAGACCGTTGCCGCCAGGGTGCTCAGGGCATTGATCGCACGGAGAAACAAGTCGGACGACTCCAGGACGGGCCTGGCCGACTCCAGCAGTTCCAGCGCGACCAGCGGCCTGCCGAGAAAGGTGTGGGTATAGGCAACGGCGGTCCGTGCGGCGGCAGTGAGCAGAGGGTCTTCGCTGCACAGCAAGAGTCCGTACTCATAAGCATGGAGAGCCTTTCCAAATAGACCCAGCTGTGAATAGAGATTGATGAGGCGTATGAAGGAATAGGCCTCTTCCTTTCTCATCCCCATGTTCCGATAGTGGATCGCAAGGGCCTCGAGCGCAGTGATTGCCCGGGCGGGGTTGAAGACACGACAGCAGTTCCAGATACCCTCCCTCACGTCCCGGAGCATCTCCGTGCGACCCGGAAGGTTCGCCTGTGACTCAAGGATACGCTCAGCAGCGAAATACTGCATCGAGGCCTCGACCCATGCACCCGACACCCGGCACCGTACGGCGTCATCAAGGCAGCACTGAACGGCCTTTTCATACTCCTGTGCCCTGGTGAAATGATAGGCAAGCACCCCGCTCACACTACCTTCGACAGGACCCGTGGACCCTTCCAGGGCCCGGCCGATCTGCCCGTGGATCGCCCTGCGTTCTTTCTTCAGGAGCGACCTGCCGGCCACGTCGCGGATTATGTCATGTCTGAAAATGTACTCCCCCCCGCCCTCCTGGTGGATGAAGCCATGTCTGACGAGACTATCGAGGCCCTCCTCAAGCTCGAGCGCCTGTGAACTTACTGAAGCCAGCAGTCCCTCATGGAAAGTCCTCCCGATCAGCGATGCTTCCTGAAGAATACGCCTGGATGAGGCGTCAAGGCTATCGATGCGTGAGGCTATGAGGCCATGGAGCGATGCTGGGATTTCCCAGGGAGCGGCCTCACGTCCCTGAAGGGTCACGCCTGCCCCCTTTTCCAGGAGATAGTTTACCATCTCTTCCAGGAAAAACGGATTTCCCCCAGTTGCGTGAGTCATGGACAACACCATCTCATCGGGAACGGACGGGACATCGAGCATGGACGAGAGCATGCGGCCCACATCCTCCTGTGAAAGATCTTTCAGGTTGATCCTTGTCGCCGCAAACCCCGGGACCCAGTGTGGCCTGTGGGAAAAAACCATCAGCCAGGGGCTCTCCTGCCCCCATGAGTTCACCAGATAGGCAATAAGGTCGAGGGTGCTCTGGTCGGCCCAGTGGATGTCCTCGATGCACACGACCAGCGGCATCCTAGAAGAGACCTCCCGGAAGAGCCAATGCACGGCGTCGATGAGCCTCTCCCTGATGATCCGCCGTGATCCATGGCCTCCTGCCGGGGACCCTCCAAAGACCGCCATCAGGCACCTGACGTGATCGGCATGCTCAGCACCGCCCGGGGTACTCCACGAATTCTCCTTCACCTTCCTGCCTAGGCCGACCAGCTCCATTGCAGGCGGAATGAGCTTGTAGAGGGGGAAGTACGGGATGGATCCCGCATGGTCGACGCATGATGCCATGAGAAAGGACGAGCCTGTTCCGAGGCGATCTCTGAATTCCCCTATGAGTCTGCTCTTGCCTACTCCTGCCTCTCCATTGATACAGATCACCCCTTTCCGTTTCGCGGCGATACCTCGAGCCCCAGAAAGAAGGATGGAAAGCTCATGCTCCCGCCCCACCAGCTGCGAGGTCAGGCCGCCTTCACGATGAACGGCCACCGGCGTCTTCTTTTCGTCCAGCACGCTGTACACGTGGACAGGTGTCTGGATGCCTTTGAACATCCGGTTTCCCTTCCATTCGATATTGAAATACCTCATCACGGTGGAGACCAAGGCTTCACCGATGAGTATCTCCCCTTCGGATGCGAGGTCACAGAGCCGGGACGCAATATTGATGGGTCTTCCGAGGGTGCCGTGGGGTGAGGCTGCGCTCACATTGAAATCCACGATAACTTCCCCGGTGTTGATGCCCGTGTGCAGTCTCAGGGGGGCAGGGGGCCGCAGGCCCCGGGGAAGATCGATGTGCTCCACCGCCCGGTGCGCCTGCCGGGCTGCAAGAACCGCCCTGACGGGATCGTCTTCTTTCACCCTGTGCAGGCCGAATATGGCGACCACCGCATTGCCGATGTACTTCTCGATGGTGCCATCATAGCGGGTAATGGCCGTTGTGACCTCCCCCATGATCCTGGCCATGCACTCCCTGAGGTCTTCCGGGTCGAGCCGTTCGGCAAGGGGGGAATAACCGCACAGATCCGTGCAGAGAATCGTCACGAGGCGGTTCTCCGCGCCGGAGGAATGTGATGGAAGGTCGACCCCGCAGAGACGGCAATAACGATCGGCTCGGGTTACTGAACCGCCGCACTTCGGGCAGAACATCATGTGCTCCCTCCACATCTCAACGACGTGACTCCCGGTCACTCGTCAGCTTGTACAAAGGAGGGAATGCATACGAACTTCGCAGCACACGAAAGATCAACTATGAAGATGCTTCCTTGACTATACCCTATCCGAGACGCAGATGCCAGAGCGATGAAGCGGAACGTATTGAGGCCGGGGCACGATGTACCCCGGCGGGCCTTCATTGCATGAACTGCTCCTGCACCTGTCTCACCAGAAGAGTTTCGCTACGATGAGAAATGCGATGAACATGACTGCGAGAGCCGTCTGATGCTCGGTGTTCTCGATGGCCTGGGCAAAGGACCAGAGATGCTTGCTCCCCTCAGGGTAGGGATCGAGCCGGGGGAAGAAGTAGCTGACCTCCCGCTTGTATTTCAGGAACTCCTCGCCGAACCTCCGTTCCAGCCTCCCCCATTCAATCTCCTGCTTTCTGGGGACATAGGATATGAAGAAGACGAGGCTCGCCAGTATCCACACGACCGGATTCAGGGCCATGATGCACAGTCCCGTGCCGATCATGTAGCTGCCCAGGTACAGTGGTGACTGAAGGTGGGCGTAGGGACCGGATGTCGTGAGTTCCTCGTTCTTCCGGAGATGACCGGTGGCCCAGAATCGGAGAGCCTCTCCAGCGACGACAGGGATGAAGCCGATCAGGCAGGACCACCACCTGGGGTTAGAGAAGAGCACGAGCAGCGCAATGGTCCCGAAGAGTACCATTGTCCTGCTGGTAACCTTTTCGAGCTTACGCTCCATATCCATTGGCACCACCTCCCCATCTGCGATCGACATCGCTTTGTATCCGTTTCGGCTGCACCACGTCAAGCCAAACCTGTCATCCCCCCAGGAGCGGCTTCTTTGCCTGCTTGCGTATCTCCTTCTCATCGGCCCACTCGATGAGGCCGTTCTGGATGTTCACGAGGTTCAGCGTGAACTTGTAGTACACATCCTTGAGGCGGCCCGCAGATTTTCTGATGGAGGCGAGCTCTCCATAGAGAAAGTAGTCCGCACCCACGAGCTTACCGATGGACCGGGCGGTGGCGGGGTCCACCATTCCGGAACTCGCCTGAAACTCGAGCTGATTCACCAGCTCGTCCTTGACCTCGGCGATGGCGGTAAACTTCACCTTGCCCGACCTGAGCAGGGTCACCCTGATCTTGTCGGTCACCGCCTTGGTGTCGATGTGCTCGTCGGTCCTGTTCCGCACGGTCTGCACGTAGAATACCGGCTGTTTCCCAGAGGCGAGGATCGGGCTTGCGAGCAGCGAATTCACCATCTTCTCGGCGATCATCTGCAGGTCCGTCGATCCGAAATCCGTGGTCACGGTCTCCACCTGGTCGGGGCTGCCGTAACTCACGGCCGGGGTGCTGGCACACCCTGCCGCCACTATCACGAGCGCTGCCAGACCAAGGATCACTATTGTCTTCTTCATGCTTCATCTCCCTCCTGTTTCCCGTTTACGACCCTGTGGAGGTCACCGGGTGGGGTTTGCGGACCATGAGCTTGAACGATGCGGCATCCGGCGCGGGTGCTGAAGAGCGGAACCACTTCGCCTCCTTTGCCCCCAGGACCGCCGGAAGCCATGAGGTCACCTGCGACAGCTCGAATCCCTGCGCATCATACCAGATGAAACGATATTCAAAGGCCACGTCACGGTCGCTTCCATTGGCGAGGTTCACCTGGGCCTCGTACATCCCCGCCGCGGCCAGGGGTTTGATGCTCACCTCGCCGAAGCTGACGGTCCTCTCGATGAACCTGTCGTTGATCTCGATCTGCCTTGAGCTCACGCCTGCAGGTCCCGCCTGAACGGACAGGATGTTCGGCGCCGTGCCCGCGCAGGCGAACACCATCACTGCAATCAGCACCAGAAATGCCTTATGGGTACTCATCGGTGTGCCTCCTTTCCTTTAATATGATTTCGTGTGGATGCTCAATCCCGCATCCGTGTGCCTGACCAGTACGATCACGTGCCGCGCGCCAGGGGGAATCGCGATGGTCTCCGGCCGGGTTCCCGGGAAGGCCTGGACGGAGATCTCCGACACGGCGCGGGGGACGAAGAGCCGGGCGGCCTGAATCTGCTTGGGCAGCGTGGACCACGTCCTCAGGTCGGCCTGCTCGGTCACCATGGAAAACAGCGATCCCAGAAGCGCCCCCGTACCGCCGTGCTCCCGGGCCATACCGCCGACGGCCCGTGCCTTCAGGTAAGACCTGGCAACCTGCTTCACGAACAGGGTTGGGAATGTGTCCAGGAGGTTGCGTGCCGCAATGGCATCGATGTCGCATACCGTCGCGGTCTCTTCCCCTTCTGCGCCCGCCCTGATCACTGCGCCGGAGATCCCCGACGGGCTGAATCGGTACACCGGCATGGATGCAATCACAAACCCCCGACTGATGGGTATGGGCAGGCTCAGGGGTTCCTTGACCGGGGCAAGACCATGGCTGAAAAGGACAAACACATCCACTGACCCTTCGGGTGCGTGTTCGGCTTTCCCGAACGCTTTTTCCCAGCGTTCGAGGTCCTCCTTGAAACCGGCTTTCCTGCTCAACCGCACCAGGTCCATGCGGATGGAGCGGGATGAGGGGTACGCCTCGTAGGCCTTCTTCATGTCGATATACGCCTCATCCGGCTCATTGTTCAGCTCATAGACGAGGGCCGAAACGTAGGACGCAAGGGCATTGTGATAGACACTGACGACCCTGTCCGAGTTCTCCTTCAGGGTGTCGTATCCGCTTTTATCCGCCTGCTCCAGGGTCTGCTCCCATTGGTTGAAGCCCTCCTCGGTACGCGCCTTTTCGAGTTCCTTCTGATGCCTGGCGGAGAGTTCCTCCTGCCGCTGGTAGGACCGTCTCACCTCTACACGGGCACCATCGAGATCACCCCTCATGAGATAGTTTACCGCATTGAGCGCATGCAGCATGATCTTTTCGAAGTCCTCGCCCTCATAGGGCATGACCTGCTCGTTGATGAGCAGGGTGCCGGCCTGGGCGGCGGTCCTGCTGGCGGAAATGACCGCCTTGTCTTCATGCTCCCTGATCCTGCTGGCGGTTTCTTCGAACTCGAGGGAACTCTCTTCGAAGAGGCCCTGGCCCTGGAGAATGGTTGCCCGTTCCATGCGGATCAGGACCTCGTTGCCGCCTCGTGCCGTCTCTTCGGGGAAAACGGAAAGCGCGGTCCCGTAGTCCCCGGACATGATCGATGCACGTGCCGGCGCCGCCTTGAGGGTATAGTTCTGGAGGCTCGAGCAGCCGCTGCACGCGATCAGGAGGCAAAGAACGGTGAAAGTCGCTCTCTTCGATATCTTCACGTAGTACCAACGCCCTCTCCGCGAAAGAAACCCCCTTTCAGGGGATCACCTGAAGCACCGGGGAAAAGACGGCCCGTTCAGAACGCAATACCGAGGCCGGCCATGACCCCTCGGCGATTGTGGTACCCCACACCGATATTAAACCACTCCATCACGTAGCGTACCCCGAGCAACCAGGAGGCATGGCTGTCCGTTTCGGAGTCCTTCCCCCCAACCCGTCCGGCTGCACGGTGTCCTGGCTTGCGTACCCGATGCCCGCAACGCCGAAAAAGGCAGGGGTGATCTCGGCCCCGAAGGTCGCATGGACCTCCTGTTCATTGCCGTCGTTGTACGTCTTCGTGATCCTATCGGGGGGGTCTTCGTCGGTGTCAGCAACGCTGATGCCGAGCCCCACGCTGAAGGCGCCGCCGGCTGGATGATAGGGGGAAAGAAAGATGCCCCCCATTTCGATACCGTAGCTGGGTCCCTCGACCTCGCCCCCTGAACCGTACGTGGCGAGGACATACCCGGCCCCGTGGGACATAACGGGAAAGAGCAGGAATACCATCGATGAGAAAATAATCTTCTTCATGTCTTGACCTCCGGTGAGATCGTTTCTATTGTTATTATACCACAGCCATTGCATGGGATTGACATGATATTACCACAGCACCATACCATCACGAAAGGCATCGCATATGTATGATGTGATCATTGTCGGCGGAGGCCCGGGCGGTCTGACGTCAGGCATCTATGCATCACGGGCGAACATGAAGACGCTGCTCATCAGGAGCGCCTTCAAACCGAGCCTCATAACCACCACGGACCTCATCGAGAACTATCCCGGCTTTCCCGAAGGGATCGGCGGGTTCGAACTCGTTGAGCGCTTCACCCAGCAGGCCCTCAGGTTCGGCACCGAGATCATGGACGACGATCTCTCCACCATCGCGGCGACCAGGGTCGACGGCCATGCGGGCTGGCAAATGAGCACCTCCTCGGGCGAGTTCAAGACCCTGTCCGTGATCTTGTCGACCGGCACCGAGTATGCCCACCTCAACGTCCCCGGGGAAGCGGAATTCACCGGCAGGGGGGTGTCCTACTGCGCCACCTGCGACGGCCCCTTCTACAAGGGCGGGGCGCTCGCGGTGGTGGGCGGTGGGGATACGGCCGTCCAGGAGGCCCTGTATCTGACGAACTTCGCCGCGAAGGTGACCATCATCCACCGCAGAGACAGGCTGCGGGCCACTGCCGTACTGCAGGACAGGGCCCTGTCCAACGGGAAGATCTCCTTTGCGTGGAATTCGGTCGTGGAGGAGATCGCCGGCGACTCCGCAGTAAAATCCATCAGGATCAGGGATGTGCACGATCCCCGGCGCATAAAGACCCTGGACGTCGACGGCGTATTCATATTCACCGGGAACATCCCCAACACCGAGGTCTTAGAGGTCTCGTGGACATGGACCATGCCGGATATATCACGGTCGACGCCCACATGAGGACATCCGTCCCCGGTATCTTCGCCTGCGGGGACTGCACGAGAAAGCTTCTTCGCCAGGTGGTGACCGCCTGTGGCGACGGTGCCACTGCAGCCTTCGCCGCAAACGAGTACGTGAGCGGGCTCAAGGGGACATCGTACGGCGGATACAAGGCCTGATACTATGAAGACAGGAGGAAACCATGGCTGATGAGAAATTCGTGAAGGATCCTGACCACCCCATTACCCTGACGGATCAGGACCTGGACCAGGCATTGACAACCTACCCCTTCCTCGTGGTGGACTGCTGGGCCGAATGGTGCGGGCCGTGCAAAATGCTGGGGCCGATCCTGGAGAACCTGGCCAAGAAGCATACCGGCCAGATCGTCTTCGCCAAGCTCGACGTGGACAAGAACCCTGACACGGCGCGCAAGTTCGGGATCAGGTCCATACCCAATCTCCTGGTCTTCAAGAACGGCCAGAAGGTGGGCGACATAGTCGGGGCCATGCCCGAGGCCCGGCTCATCGAGCGCATCAACGCCCTAAAGGGATGAGCCGGCACTCCTAGAAGAGCTTTCTGCTGTCGAGCAGGATAGTGACCGGGCCATGGTTGACGATCGAGATCTCCATCATGGCCTGGAACTGTCCGGTCTCCACAGTTCCTGCAAAGACTCCTTTCACCAGCGCGAGAAAATCCTCGAACTTTTTCCTGGCGCTTTCGGGGGGTTCAGCCCGTGAGTACGAGGGCCTCCTGCCCTTCCGGGCATCGCCAAGCAGCGTGAACTGGGAGATGAGCAGGAGGTCGCCTGCCGCCGCAGTGATATCGCAGTTCATGATCCCCGCCGCGTCGTCGAAGACCCTCAGTCCCACGATCTTTCTGGCGATATAGTCAAGGTCGTCGGGACCGTCGTCGACCTCGATGCCGATGAGGCAGCACAGGCCCATTCCGATGCGGGAGACCTCGACACCCTGCACGGTCACCCCGGCGCTCGTCACCCTCTGGACAACGGCCCTCATGGCGCCTATTCCTTTGCGCTCATGCACTATCTGATGATGGTCATGGTCATGACTATGCCTTCCCGGTAAATACCGATGCTCATCTTGACACCCTTGAGGGTGCCGATGACCTGTTCGAATTCCTTGAGGTTCCTCGTATTCCTGCTGTTTATGGAGAGGATGACATCGCCGGGCTTGAGGCCCGTCCTAGCGGCAGCCGAGTTGTTGGCCACATCGATCACCATGACACCCTGTACCTTCGCATCGACCTCCATGGTCTCCCGCGTGGCCGGAGAGAGATCGGCCACCGTGGCACCTTCCAGAAACCGGTTGTCCTTTATCAGTATCTGATGTTCTGGCACCTGGGCCCTGGCGAGGTCGCCTATGACCACCGGGAATACCCTCTCCTTCCCGTCCCGGATAACCTTCACCTTCACCATGGTACCAGGCATGACCTCGGAAATCAGGAACCGCATGGTTGCCGAGTTGTTCACTGGTTGACCGTCGATCGCGACAATGACGTCTCCCCTCTTTATGCCCGACTTTTCCGAGGGCGACCCCTTCATCACCTCGTTGATGAGTGCACCCTTGACGGAAGCGAGGCCCAGGGACTGGGCAAGCTCCGGGGTAATCTCCTGTACCATGACCCCGAGCCACCCTCTGACGACCTTGCCGTACTTGTCGATGCTCTTCTTGATGCTCATGGCGAGGTTGACTGGAATAGCGAACCCAATACCCACGTTGCCCCCGGTGCGGGAGAGAATGGCCGTGTTGATCCCGATGAGCTCACCCCTCATGTTCACGAGGGCCCCTCCGGAATTGCCGGGATTGATGGCCGCATCGGTCTGGATGAAATTTTCATAGTCGGTGATGCCGAGGCCCGATCTCCCTAGTGCACTGATGATGCCCATGGTCACGGTCTGTTCAAGACCGAAGGGGTTGCCGACCGCCAGGACGAAATCACCTATGCGCAGCTTGGAAGAATCCCCTATCTTAATGGCTGGCAGCCCTGTCTTGCTGATCTTGATGACGGCGAGATCGCTCTTGGGGTCCGTTCCCACGATGACAGCCTGAAAGACCCTGGCATCGGACAGTCTCACCTCCACCTTGTCGGCGCCTCCCACCACGTGGTTGTTGGTCACGATATAGCCGTCCGAGGACACGATGACCCCCGAGCCCAAGGCTCGCTGGACCCGCTCCCGTGGTATTCCGCCGCCGAAGAATTCCCTGAAGAAGGGATCCGAGAAGAGGGGAGACTGCTGCGCCACCGTCTTCATGGACGATATATTCACCACCGAGGGGAGAACCTCCGCCGCGATATCGGCTACCCAGTCCCCCTCATAGGGGTTGGGCTGCTCGGCTGAAGCGATACCTGAGATACAGAACACCAGGGCTGTGAAGACCACGCACACCTTCGTCCTCGCCATAGCTGTCCCTCCTTTTCCTGGTGCGCACATAACACAGAAAACACCGGCTATCAATGCATTCGTACTTGAATGAATGGGGTCAATTCCTGTATAGATCGAATGCCATGGGCATGAACAGCACCCGCGGTTTCCATAGAGAGATCCCCGTTGACCTCATGAAGGAACTCACCATCTGCGAAACCCTGGCGAGCCCTGCCAGCCCTTATGCCCGGGCCCTCGGATACTCAAAAAGTTACGGGGCCATGCTGGGTGATTCCCTCCTGGAATCCGGGGTGCTCAACCCCGGGGCGACGATCCTCGAAATCGGGGGCGGCTACGGCAGCCTCATGGAGGGACTCCTCTCATCCCACGGCGCCCTGGTACACAGGGTCTTCATGATGGACCTCTCTCCCCGGCTGCTGAAAAGGCAGCGGCAGAGGCTGAGAGACCATTCGGAAAAGGTTGCCTTCATACAGGCGGACGTCCATGAAATGCCGGTTGTCAGGGGAAGCCTCGACCTCATCATCGTGAACGAGGTCATCGGCGATCTCGATACGGCGACCGAGATCGATCCCCACGACCTGCCGCCCGATGCCCTTTCCCTCGTAGATGCCTATGGACTGGACATGCCCGGAGAAAAACCCTTCAATCTGAATATCGGCGCCATCAGGATGGTGGAGGCCCTGTGCAGTTTCGGTGTCCCCGTCTTCATCAGCGAGCACTCGAGTGACCCCATCATACCCGATGCTATGCCGTATCTTGCCCGGGGCCTCTCGCTGGATTCCTTCCCCAGGGAGATACGGCTCCATGCCCACAGCGAGTACACAATCCGGTTCTCCCATCTTGTCAGGGTGGCGCGAGCGCAGGGCAGGATCACTCGAAGCGGTGCTCTCGTCGACATGCTGGGCGGTGAAATGCTCCCCTGCTGGCGGTTTGTCTTCTCCAGCCGGGCCTGCTCCACCGACAAGCAGGACCTCATATACGAGTTTCTGGACCATGTCCGGGAATACCGGTGGCTCACCATTCTCTGAAAGGACACCTCGCCCACCGATCTTCCGAAACCGCTCGAGTTTCCCATTTACTCCTGTGGAGAATTCCTCTATACCATCCTTCTACCTGATCAAACCGGAGACGCTCGAGGTCATATATGACACAGGACAATCATTCGGACGACGACACGACAACCATGGCGGAGCTGCTCGAGGCCTATGACAGGGAGCAGCAGGCATCCATCCAGGTGGGGGACCGGATCAAGGGCAGAATACTGTCCATCGGCAGGGAGCACATCTTCGTTGATACCGGGCATAAGCTCGACGGAGTCATCGAGCGTGCCGAACTGGCGGGCGAGGACGGGTCCATTCCCTTCGAGGTCGGCGACACCATCGATGCCTTCGTCATGTCGAAGAAGGGCGGTGAGATAAGGCTGAGCAAGGCCATCTCGGGCATCGGCGGGCTGGCCATTCTCCAGGAAGCCCTGGAAAAAGGCGTGCCCATCGAGGGCAAGGTTCTGGAACAGGTCAAGGGCGGCTACCGGGTGGAAGTGGTCAAGAGAAGGGCATTCTGCCCCTTCAGCCAGATGGACCTGTACCGGGTTGAAGACCCGAACATACACGTCGGCAGGACATACCTCTTCCTCATCACCGAACTCGAGGAAGACGCCAGCAACATAATCGTCTCCCGCAGGACCCTGCCCGAGCAGGAGCGCCTGGCGGCGAAGGAGGCATTCTTCGGCACCATGCAGGCCGGTGCCGTGCTCGAGGGGACGGTATCCAGGATCATGCCCTACGGCGCCCTGGTGGAGCTCGCGGAAGGGATCGAGGGCATGGTGCACGTGTCCGAGATGAGCTGGTCCAGGACCCTCTCCCCCGAGGACATCCTCCATATCGGGGAGAAGATCGAGGTCAAGGTCCTTTCCGTGGAGGACGATGAGAAGTCCGGCAGGAACGGATCTCGCTGTCCATGAAGCAGCTCGAGGAAGACCCATGGAACACAGTGCTGAACCGTTTCAAACCCGGCGACCGCCTGCGTGCGAAGGTCACCCGCATCGCCGACTTCGGGGTGTTCGTGGAGATAGCCCCCGGCCTCGAGGGCCTCGTGCACATATCGGAAATGAGCTACACGAAGCGGGTGAAAAGGCCCGAAGACCTGGTAGGCCCCGGTGACGAGGTGGACGTCATGATCAAGGACATCTCGCCGGAATCCAGAAAGATCTCCCTATCCATGAAGGAGGCCGAGGGAGACCCGTGGATCGGCATCGCGCAGAGGTACAGGCCGGAGCAGGTGGTGTCCGGAGTCCTGGAGAAAAAGGAGCGTTTCGGCTACTTCGTCAGGCTCGAACCCGGCGTCACCGGGCTCCTGCCGAGATCGGTCATGGCCCAGCACCATGACGCGGCGGCGCTGGACAAAATGCGCGAGGGCGATGCCATCACCGTTACCGTCGAACGGGTCGACGCCGACCAGCGGAAGATCTCCCTTGCCCCGGGCGACAGAAACGAGGAGGGGGACTGGACCAGGTTCACCAGGACAGGGGAGGCAAAGGGGTCGTTCAGCTCCCTCGGAGACAAGCTGCAGAAGGCCCTGGACAAAAAAAAGAAATAACCTCTTCCCCCTTCGCATCACGATATGAACAGGTCCTTCGTGGCGAAGTTGGGATCGCTCGTCACGTTCAGCCCGAGCTTGCGCAGTCCGGCCTCATCTCCCGGCGTGGGCATGTGGGTAATGTGCACCTCGCAGCCCTTGAGCTCCTTGACCTTTTCCAGGGCAAGCCGCGCCGCCGGGTTCGTGGTGGCGGAGATGCTCAGCGCCACGAGGGTCTCCTCCAGATCCAGGCTTACGCTCTTCTCGTTGAGGATCTCGGTCTTGAAGTTGCGCACCGACTCGGTGATGACGGGCGGGAGCAGGTCAAGCCGGGGGGGTATCTCCGCCAGATGCTTGACTGCCTTGAGTATCAGGCTTGATGCCGCATGCATGAAGGGAGAGTTGCACCCCGTGATGATGGTGCCGTCCCTGAGTTCCACTGCCGAACCGCAGTAGATCCCTTCATTGCCTTTTTCCGGGTTGTGCACGGCGCTGGTGGCTGCTTCCCGCGCCGGTCCCACGACACTGCGGTCTTCGGGCTTGAGGTCGAACTCCTTCACCAGGAGCTCAACCCGCTGGAGCGTCCCCTTCTCGGCGAAGCCCAGGGCGTATTCGTACTGGTAGCGGAAGTAGCGCCTGAGAATCTCCTGCCTGGCCGCCTCCTGCACCTCCTCGTCGTCCATGATGGCGAACCCGGCCCGGTTCACGCCCATATCGGTAGGTGAACGGTAAAAGGCCTCCATGCCGGTGATACGCTCAAGGATGCGCCTGAGTACGGGGAACGCCTCCACGTCGCGGTTATAGTTCACCGCGGTCTTTCCGTACGCTTCCAGGTGGAAGGGATCGATGAGATTGAAGTCCCCGATATCGGCGGTGGCGGCTTCGTAGGCCACATTGGGGGTGCTTGAGCGGCAGGTTCCAGATGGGGAAGGTCTCGAACTTGGCATAACCCGAGTGCACCCCGTGTTGGTGGTCGTGGTAGAACTGGGAGAGGCACGTGGCAAGCTTGCCGCTGCCTGGTCCGGGACCCGTTACGATGACCAGGGGCTTGTCGGTCTCGATGTACTCGTTGGCACCGTATCCCTCCTCGCTCACGATGAGGTCCACGTCCGTGGGATATCCCTTGGTGTAGAGGTGGGTGTAGACCCTGATGCCTCTCCGCTCGAGCTTGTTCTTGAACAGGTTCGCAGAAGGCTGGCCCTCGAACCGGGTGATGACGACCCCGACCACATGAATGCCCCATCCTTTGAGATCGTCGATGAGCTTCATGGCATCGGAGTCGTACGTGATACCGAAATCGGCCCGGATCTTCTTGCGCTCGATATCACCCGCAAAGATACACAGGATGATGTCTGCCTTGTCTCGCAGCCCGTGCAGGAGCCTCATCTTCACGTTCGGGTCATAGCCGGGCAGGACCCGTGCGGCATGGTAGTCGTACATGAGCTTGCCCCCGAACTCGAGGTAAAGCTTGTTGTCGAACCGTTGTACCCGCTCGAGGATACACCGCGTCTGTTCCTGCAGATAACGCTCGTTGTCGAAGCCGATCCGTGAAGCCATAACTCCCCCGCGCAGATGTCATTCCCTTGGTAGGAAATCCGTTGTGCAAGACATGATCGATTCAGTGCGGGATAGAAAATACACCAAGGATATTCATGTCACAAGGACATTCTTTGGAAGATTTCCGAACACGCTGACAGGCAGGACCGAGGTCTTCATGTCCGACTGCGATATATCTTCACGGTGTTCGCTTTTCGGTTGATTCTCGTTTCACTTTGTATTATAGTATGTCAATAATACGATAACATGTCTGGACCGATCATGGAAACAAAAGGGAACCTCATCTCGCCCATACGCAAGTCACCGGCCATACCCACGCTGGTGGCTGAGCAGATCATCGACCTTATACGCAGGGGCAAGATCAAGCCGGGAGACAGGCTCCCCTCGGAACAGGAAATGACCGAACGCTTCCGCATCAGCCGTATATCCCTGAGGGAGGCCATGAAACTGCTCGAGGCGAAGGGTTACGTGGTATCGCGGCACAGGAAAGGCAAGTATGCCAACTCCCCGTCCCAATCCTCGAGGAGCACCATCGAGGATATCCTGCAGGTGGATCACGCCAAGATCTGGGAACTCCTGTGCGTGCGGAGGATCCTTGACTCCGAGGCGGCGAGGCTCGCCTGCCGGCATGCGACGAGGAAAGACCTCGATGGCCTCCGTCGGGTCTACGACCGCGCGGTGGCCATCGGCGAAGACAGGGTGCTCCACGACGTCCAGGAGGGCGGCAAGCTCTATACTGAATTCTTCAACGCCCTGCTGGCATCCACGAAAAACACCCTGTTCATGCATATCCGCAAGTCCGTGAACTCGATCCTCATCGGTGCGCTCCCCTACAGCAGAAAGAAGCTCTCATCCATCGAGGGGAGTTCCCGCACCATCGTGAACCAGCTCCACGCGATCTACGGGGCCATCGAAGCGCGAAA
>Ga0116141_10000564_pt1 | contig 30020 bp, 34 predicted proteins | sample AD_UKC097_MetaG_FD_89744 | JGI IMG/M metagenome (GOLD analysis project Ga0116141, IMG submission 89744) | Active sludge microbial communities of municipal wastewater-treating anaerobic digesters from USA - AD_UKC097_MetaG | ecosystem: Engineered > Bioreactor > Anaerobic > Digestate | place: USA...
GTTCTCGCAGGAGATGGAGTGCGAATTCCTGGGTGGATCCAATACGCTCATCTCGGGAACTAAGCTCAAGAGTATCGTTGTAGATAGACCTTTAGCAACTACATCCACCACGAGATTCTACGATCACCCGGAACCCGGACATTCCTACGTGATATCCGTGGATACAGGAAGAGGAACGGGCAACGATTATTCTGCGTTTGTGGTGATCGACGTCAGCAGTCTACCATATAAGCCGGTTGCTATATATGCAGACAACACAGTGAGCCCAATGATCTTCCCAGGATTGATCCACAGCATGGCGCAAAAATACAACAAAGCTGCCGTTCTTGTTGAGACCAACGACATGGGAGAAGCGGTTGCTATGGCACTCCACTATGATCTGGAGTATGAGGAAACGATCATGTCTACAGATGGTGTCATTTCCTCCTTTGGTGGAAGAACTCTGGGTCTGAAAACAACCAAACGCACAAAATCCATGGGTTGCTCCGCGTTGAAGGTGTTGGTTGAGACGGATCAGCTTCTGGTTCGAGATTACGACATCCTTTATGAGCTCTCAAACTTCACGGTCAAGGGTCCTTCGTATGCTGCGGAAAACGGAAACGACGACCTCGTCATGTGTATGGTCCTCTTCGCTTACCTCACAACCCAGGAAGCGATGGAAAATCTGACTAGCGATTCTGCAAAAGCACGGATCTTGCAGCTAAAACAGCAAAAAGCAGAAGATGAAATGATACCAATTGGCTTCTTTTCAGACGGAACAGAGGTGGTAGAAGAAATTCTTCACTTCTGAAAAAGGACACACGGCAAACTTTCTAATAGCATAAATATCATTAGGTATCCGTTTGAACACTTTCAGCGCTGAACCTCAGCAAATTTTGATACTCGTAAACTTTAAAGGTAAAACACAATGCCAATTCAACTTTCCCCATCAGTCGTAGTCGTAGAAAAAGATCTGACTAATGTGGTTCCAGCGGTTGCCGTATCGGTCGGCGCGACGATTGTCGACGCAGCTTGGGGCCCAGTCATGGATGTAACCACTATTGACTCAGAGAACACTCTAGTTCAGCGTTTCTCGCGCCCAAATTCTCTCAATGCGTCAAGCTGGTTTACCGCAGCAAACTTCTTGGCTTATTCCAGCAATTTGTTGGTTGTTCGTCCTGAGACTACAAACCAAAGAAACGCCGTGGCGACGTTGACGGGAACTGTCTCCGCATTGACGCTCGGTTCTGGCGGTTCTGGATATCACGCCGGAACAACCACAGTAGCAATTGATGCTCCGAACACAGCCGGCGGAATCCAAGCAACTGCAACGGTACGATTGACCAACAAGGTCGGTTCTATCGCAGTTGATGAAGGTGGAACGGGCTACACCTCTGCAACAGTTGTATTCAGCGCACCAACAGAAGCTTGGGGTGTGACGGCAACGGCTACCGCAACTGTTTCCGGCGGTGCAGTTACGGGATTGACGCTGACTAACCCAGGTAAGGGTTACACAACCACACCAACGGCAACGGTCGTAGGAAACGGTACAGCGGCAACCATTACCGTAACAATGCAAACGGGTGTTGTTGAGTCGGTCACTTTGACCAACCCAGGAACCGGATATTCCGCAGTTTCTCCTCCGTCGGTAACGATCACAGATACAAACCTAACCCCAGGCACAAGCGTAGCAATTACTGCTACTGTGGTTGACGGTGGTGTGAAGATCTTGAACATCGACAACTACGAGGCAAACTATGACGCGGGTGAGGGTGTTGTTGGTGAATTTGCTGCCAAGTACCCAGGATCTCTCGGAAATAGCTTGACAGTCTCTATTGCAGACTCGACAACCTACGCTACATGGGCATACAAAGACCAATTTGAAGGCGCTCCTGGATCGTCCGATTGGGCAGTTTCCAACGGCGCATCGAATGATGAGTTACACTTGGTTGTTGTTGACCATAGCGGAAAGTGGTCCGGAGTTGCGGGTTCTGTGCTCGAGGCATTTGGCTTTGTGTCAAAAGCATCCGACGCTAAGAAAGCTGACGGAAGCACTTCCTACTACAAGAACGTAATCAACGCAAATTCCAAGTACATCTGGTGGATGGATCACCCATCGACAGGTACCAACTGGGGTACAGCAGCTGACTTTCAGGCATACACTTCGATCGGCGCATCTCCAATCACCAGAGTTCTCTCCGGTGGTATCGACGACTTTGCATCAACCGATGGTCAAAAGATGACGGCATTTGCACTGTTTGGTAATGATGAACAGTGGGACGTTAATTTGATCGCCGTGGGTAAGGCAAGCGCAACCGTGGCAAACTACGTTATTCAAAACGTCGCAGAGGTTCGCAAGGACTGCCTGGCATTCGTCTCCCCTGACAAGGATGGAGAAGTTATCGCCGGAACGACAAGCGACCAAGCTGAAGATATCATTGCGTTCCGTAATGAGTTGCCTTCCAGCTCCTACGCAGTTTTGGATACCGGATACAAGTATCAATACGACCGTTATAACGACGCCTACCGTTGGGTTCCGTTGAACGGCGACGTTGCTGGTCTGTGCGCTAGAACCGACGAAACGAACGATCCATGGTGGTCTCCAGCCGGTCTCAACCGCGGACAAATCAAGAACGTTGTTAAGTTGGCATACAGCCCACGCAAAACCGACAGAGACAATCTCTACAAAAATGGAGTAAACCCAGTCGTGGCATTCCCAGGACAAGGTGTGGTTCTTTACGGTGACAAGACGTTGCTCTCCAAGCCAAGCGCATTCGACCGAATCAACGTTCGTCGTTTGTTCATCGTGTTGGAAAAGGCAATTGCTACAGCAGCAAAATATCAACTGTTCGAATTCAACGACGGATTCACACGTGCTCAGTTCCGCAATATGGTTGAGCCATACTTGCGTGATGTCAAGGGACGCCGCGGTCTTTATGATTTCAAGGTTGTTTGCGACGAGACCAACAACACAGGCGAAGTCATCGACAATAACAGATTTGTCGCTGATATCTACTTGAAGCCAGCGCGATCGATTAACTTCATTACGTTGAACTTCATCGCAACTCGTAGCGGTGCGGACTTTACGGAAATTGCTGGGTAAATTGATGGGGATCTTCCCCATCTTTTACCGCATAAATAACCAAACACTTAGAAAGATCTAAACAATGACCGATATTTCAGCATTCAAAGCGCAAATGATCAGCGGTGGAGCTCGTGCAAACCAGTTCCAATGTATGATTACATTGCCAAGCATTATCCCTAATGCGTCAATCGCAGGCCAAAAATTACAATTCTTGGCAAAGAGCGCTTCGCTACCTGCATCAAACGTTAGCGACATCCCAATCTCATATCGAGGCCGCCCTGTGCACTTTGCTGGGGAAAGAGAATTTGAGCCATGGACAATCGAAATCTACAACGATAACGACTTCATCGTTCGAAATGCTCTAGAGGCTTGGGTTGATACAATCCAAAACGCAGAGAGCACTAATGGTGCTATCAATCCTGGCATGTACCAGGTGGATATGTCTGTTATCCAATTGGACAGAAACGATAACTTCGTCAAGGAATATGTGTTTTTTGACGCATGGCCACTTAACATTGGGCAAATTCAGCTTGATTGGGAGACAAACAATCAAATTGAAACTTTCCCAGTAACATTCCAATACAACTTCTGGCGCAGCCCAACTTCGGAAGGCGTCCTGGTAGTTTAATCTAGATTGGTTGGGGGCTCGCCCCCAATTTTTTTGAATTTAACTCACGTTTAATATGGCAACTAGCATCTTCGGATTTACGATTGGTAAGAAAAAAGAAGAAGAGACCAAGTCAGTAGTCTCTCCAGCGACCGACGATGGTTCCATCGTCGTTGCGTCTAATGTCGGCGGGGTTTCCGGCGAATCTTATATTTTAGCTGTAGATCCGGACGGAATCATTAAGAATGAGATTGATCTCATTCGCCGTTATCGAGAACTTTCCAGATTCCCAGAGGTAGCAGAGGCAATCGAAGACATAGTCAATGAAGCAATTGTAATGGACGGGGACGATCCCCCGGTAACGTTAAATTTGGATGAGTTGAAGGTGTCGGAAGGTCTCAGGAAGAAGATTAAAGATGCCTTCAACGAAGTCCTTTCCAAGTACGATTTTAATGATGTTGGATATGAGATTTTTAAAAACTGGTACATAGATGGAAAAGTCTTCTACCAGGTAATTTTGGATGAGCTTAAGATTAAAGACGGCATCCAAGAGCTAAGGTATATTGACCCCAGAAAAATCAAAAAGGTCAAAAATATCAAAAAAGAGATGGCACCTGGAGGGGTAGAGATAGTTAAAAGTATAGACGAATACTATATCTACAACGACAAGGGAATTGTAGATGGAAGAACCAACGGCGTCAAGTTGGGGAAAGATTCCATCGTGTATTGTCACTCGGGAATTTTAGACTCTTCAAATGGAATGATTCTTAGCCATCTACACAAGGCGATCAAACCAGCGAACCAACTTAAGATGTTGGAGGAATCTGTAGTCATTTATAGATACACTAGAGCACCAGAACGCAGAGTATTCTACATTGACGTGGGCAATTTGCCTAAAGGTAAGGCAGAACAGTATGTCAGCACCATGATGAACAAGTTTAAGAACAAACTGTCATATGATGCTATTACCGGAGACGTGGTTGATTCAAAGCGCCACCTCTCGATGATGGAAGACTTTTGGATGCCCAGACGAGATGGTGGCAAGGGCACAGAAATTACAACTCTCCCAGGTGGGCAGGGGTTGGGGCAATTGGATGATTTGGATTATTTCCTCAACAAATTGTACCACTCATTGAACGTTCCTATCTCTAGGACTAAGCCGGACACAGGCTTCAGCATCGGAAAGAGCGATACCGTATCTCGAGATGAGATTAAGTTCAACAAGTTCATCGGAAAGCTTAGGGCTAAATTTAATGGAGTCCTGTTAGATCCTCTCAGAATTCAGCTGATTTCAAAGGGGATTATATCTTCTGATGATTGGGATCAAATCAAGGAAAAGATTCGAATCATCTATTCCCATGATAACTATTTCTCGGAGTTGAAGGAAAATGAAATCCTCAACACTCGAATACAAACCGCTTTGCAGGCAGATCCTTTAGTGGGGAAGTATTACTCAAAAGAGTGGATTCAAAAGAATGTTTTGCGTCTAACAGACGACGATATTGCTGAGATTGCAAAGCAGCAGGCAGAGCAGACTCTGCCGATAACAGCACCAGAAAATACAGAAGGCACTTATGCAGAAGATGCAAATCAAGAGGGATAACATGAAAAATCTAAGAAATTTAGTTGAAGCGATTTTAGCCGGAAACAGCTCTAAGATTCAAGAGGAGTTTAGTTTGGCGATGGGTCAAAAAGTTCATAGCGCCATTGATTCTTTGCGAGAAGATGTTTTGGATGCAATGTTCCCTACTGACGAGGAATACTTTATCGTCGATTTTGAATCTCTAGACGAAGGTGCCGGAAATTTAAGCGGTCTGAGCAATCATCTTATCAAAGCATTAACCAAATCCGCCGGTGCTGGAGAAAATTCTGAGGTAGAATCCTCTGGCAGAATCAAAAACGTTTCGACGCTTAAGCAGCACATCCATAAAGCATTGGAAGATGGACACGTGCCGATCGTTCATGTGGATGGGAAACCCGTTAAGGCAGCGGTTTCTTCTGGTAATGGATATGGCGCTAGAACAGAATACGACGTACATTCCACAGATTCGCAAGATATGCGGAGAGAGGCTAGGAAGTCTAAACCTTATCGCGCTGGCGGTAAAATGGTCTACCCACCCACTCATTATTACGATTCTCCGCATCATGGAAAGGGCGAGGCTATAGATTCTTTAATTCATTCTGCCACTAAGGGAGAAGCGGATGCGTTTAAGAATAAAAACATTGAGATCAAGGTTGTTAAGCGAGACAAGATGCGTACGAAAAAACACGCAGAACGTGTCTCAAATGCCCCAAAAATGCAGACCAATTATGTAAATAAAACAGCTGCGGAAAAAGAGAAGGGTTCTCATTTCGACGGAGACCGAAAGGTAGTATCCAAAACATCGGCAGGGGATGAGTTAGATGGAATTAAAAATTCTGCGTCGACAAAGTTGGCAGGAAAGAAACTAGCAGGCAAAACAGCTCCGAATGTTGACGCAGAAAGATTGCATGCTGAAATCGGAAAACATTTAGCATCCGGCAACGTCAAAGGAGCTAAACAAGCGATCGCAGATTTGTCGAATCACATTCAACAACACGGTCTAACGACCAATGCGGATAAAATTAAGGATTACGCAGACAATCTTAAGAAGCTTAAGGGTAGCTGGTCTCGCGATTATGCAAAACAAAGGTTAGCAGATCTTCGAAACGAGTCCGAGGATGATCAATCGATTGAAGAAGATCTTCAGCGCCTCATTGATCAGATCGCAGAATTTTCTTAAATTAACACATCCAATATAACAAGGCAATGAAATGCAAACAAGTAAAGATTTAGTTTTGGCTATTGACAGCGGAAATAGCACCGATATTCAAAATAGTTTCGATGCCATCATGAACAATAAGCTTCATCAGGCAATTGATGCATACCGATCGGCAGTTGTTGAGGATGTGTTTGGTGGTACCAATGAATCCGCGGATCTCGACCAACAAGAAAACGCTGAGGAATAAAAAATGGCAGTCACAGTAAAGGTCTTAAAGCTAACAAATACCAGTGCTGTGGTAAAAGTATCCGGAACAGACGGAACAGGCACCATTGCTCTTGCTACAGATTTGTTGCCAACGAATCAAGTGGTATCAGGCACTCCTAAGGTATCTATCGGCTACGCACAGTGGAACATCAGCCCCGGAGCTTCGGATACCATTACAGTCACAAGAAATTCCGTGAATATTCTCCATCTTTTCCAGAATGCTGGAGAATTGGATATGTCGGGCAATGGCGGGTACACAGACAACACAGAGGAAGCCAGTAACATCTCGGTTACCATTACGGGAACCGGAGATTTGTATCTAACGCTAAGAAAAACAGAAGGATACGTCACAAAAATTGAACCAGAATTCTATGGTCAATACGACAATCCAGCAGCAGTGGGGAGCTAATAAATGAAATTCCTAAGAGAGAGCTCAGAATACAGCGACGTTAAGCTGTTAGAAGAAGCATCGGAAGTTGGACCCAAGAAACTCTTCATTGAGGGTATTTTTGCTCAAGCAGAGAAGAAGAATCGCAATGGTCGAATCTACACAAAGCCCATCATGGAGTCTGCGGTAAATTCATATGTCGAGAACCACGTTTCTAAGAATCGTGCGTTAGGGGAACTGTCCCACCCAGAAAACAGACCACGTGTTCTCCCAGAAATGGCCAGCCATAGAATCACGGAACTCCGCATGGATGGAAACGATGTCTACGGCAAAGCCCTCATTTTGTCGACGCCGCAAGGAAACATCCTGAAGGGATTGCTTGATGGTGGAACCCAAATGGGCGTTAGCACACGAGGATTGGGCTCTGTTTCCGAACGAGCAGGAGCGACATACGTGGGCAATGACTATATGATCTCGGCAGTAGATGCGGTTATCGACCCTAGCGCATTGGATGCTTGGGTAAACGCAGTCAACGAATCTCAAGAGTGGCTCGTCACGGACGACGGGCAAATTCTCGAGAAGACGCAAAAAGAAATCAAGAAGAGCAAACTATCTGAGGAACGCAAGTTCCAATTGATGGAGCAGTTCTTCAAATCAATCCGAGCGTAACAGCCAGGTTGGTAATATCGATGGAAACACCTGAAAATCGGCGGCAAAATCTTGCTCGCTATAAATATCATTAAACCAATAGGAAAATACTATTATGGAAAACAACCTCGAATTACTTGAAGAACTGCGACAGAAAGCCGCAAAACTTCTTGAAGCAAAAGATCAGGTCGAAGAGACATCTACCAAAACTACTGCAGACGCAACACCAACAGAAGTCGTTGCTCCTACAGAAGACATTGATGTATCGGCAATTTTCGCTGGAGAAGATCTCTCGGAAGAATTTAAGACAAAAGCAACTGCTATTTTCGAAGCAGCAGTTGCTCAAAGAGTGAAAGCAATTGAAGAATCCTATGCTACTGCGCTGGATGAATACAAAGCTGAACACGACCAAAAATCGCTGACTGAGTCAGAGGAATTGGTTGAGGGACTAACTGAAAAAGTTGATGGATACCTCGACTACGTTGTCGAGCAGTGGATGACTGATAATGAAATTGCCCTGGAACGCGGCATCAAAGCCGATTTGTTCGAGAGCTTTATGAGCGGAATGAAATACTTGTTTGAAGAACACCACATTAATGTTCCAGAACAGGAGCTAGAAGTTCTTGATGAACTTCGTTCTGTCAATGAAGAGCTGGAGAGCAAAATGGACGAAATGCTCGAAGAAAATGTCGCATTGAGAAAAGAGCTGAAGGATATCGCAAAATACGTAAGCATCTCAGAGGCAGCTGAAGGGTTGTCGGAACTGGATACGGAACGTTTTGTGGAACTGGCAGAAGGCCTCTCATATGACACGGAAGACGGTTTTAAGAATAAGTTGGCAGCAATTCGCGAGAATTTCTTCCAGAAGACAGCTGAAAACCAAAAGCAACTATCGGAATCCGTCGTAACTGACGAGCCGGTTATTATTGAAGAAGAAACCCGCACACCACAAATTGATTCTTCGATCAACGCGTATGTTGCGGCACTGACTCGTAACAAAATTTAAAGGAAGACCATCATGGAAGAAACAAACATCCAAGCCCTCGTTAAGAAGTGGGCACCAGTATTGGAGCACGCAGATCTTGCTCCAATCAAAGACTCTGCTCGTAAAGCAGACACCGCAGTTCTCTTGGAAAACCAAGAACGCGAAATGCGCCGTGAGCGCCAGTCGTTGAATGAAGATGCACACAACAACGCAGCCGGTGCGATGCCCGACAGCGGTGGTGTCGCAAAGTACGACCCAGTACTGATCAGCTTGGTTCGCCGTGCTGCTCCTGCAATGATCGCTTATGACATTTGCGGCGTTCAGCCAATGACCCAACCAACTGGACTGATCTTCGCAATGAAGAGCAAGTACGGTACGCAAGGTGGTCCTGAAGCTCTGTTCAACGAAGCAGACACGGACTTTTCCGGTAAGGGTACACATCAAGGCGATCTAGATGCTGCGATGACCAAGACAACTGGTACGGGTATGACGACAGCTGAAGGTGAAACGCTTGGTTCTACCAGCGGTACCCCAGGTGGCACGTTCAATCAGATGGCATTCTCGATCGAGAAGACATCGGTTGTCGCACAAACACGCGCACTGAAGGCAGAATACACTGTCGAACTCGCACAAGACTTGAAGTCTGTGCATGGTCTGGACGCAGAAGCTGAATTGAGCAACATTCTTTCGCAAGAAATTACGAACGAAATGAACCGCGAAATCATGCGTACGGTTTACACCAGCGCTAAGGTTGGCGCTAACGCAGGTACAACCGCTGTACCAGGCGAGTTTGACTTGGACGTTGACTCCAATGGTCGTTGGTCGGTCGAGAAATTCAAAGGTCTCCTGTTCCAAATCGAACGCGAAGCAAACGTTGTCTATCAACAAACTCGCCGTGGTAAGGGTAACATCATCATCGCTTCTGCAGACGTAGCGTCGGCATTGGCAATGGCAGGTGTTTTGGACTACGCTCCAGCACTCTCCACAAACCTGACGGTCGATGAGGCTTCTAGCACTTTTGCTGGTGTTCTAAACGGACGCTACAAGGTGTACGTCGACCCATTCGTTGCAAACGGCACCGCCGACCAATTCCTGTTGGTTGGATACAAGGGAGCAAGCCGTATGGACGCAGGTATGTTCTTCTGCCCATACGTACCACTGCAAATGTATCGTGCTACGGATCCTAACACGTTCCAGCCGAAGATTGCGTTCCGTACTCGTTACGGTCTGGTTGCTAACCCGTTCACATCGAACGCAAGTGGCACCAACATCTATTACCGCAAGCTTGTGGTTAAGAACCTGCTGTAATTTTAATTCAGCGGACTACCTCAAAGGGCTCTTCGGAGCCCTTTTTCGCGTCTGGATTTCCTCACCCTAAGTGGTATTCTCGACTAAATAATCAAACAGACAAATAGGGGGTGCTATGACGGCACAACAAGGATTTCAGTACGAAATAAACGCCACAAACATACTCAAGCCCATGGGCTATGTTCCGAAGAATTTTAAGCCTGCCGGTGCGGGACATAATCAACCAGACCTAATGCTTCTCTACAAGAATAAGGAAGCTGGGTGTGAACTGAAAATATCCGCAGCGTCCGCGGGATCTCTGGTTCTCAAATACGACTCAAAGACAAAATCGTGGGGCTTTGGTGATATTAAGAGCGATGAGGATGAGAAGATATTCATCCGAGATCTAGCTAAAGAGATCAGATTGTTTGATTTAATTAACAAAAATTGGTCTGAGGTTCCATTTAAGAGAGATCGAGATAATCACTGGAACATCACTGCTGGGAAACTTACTCCAATGCAAAGATATGAAAGAGATCGAGATACTTTCAAAGATATTAAGGGTGAGATTCCAGCAACGAAAATCGAGCAGTATTACAATAAAAAAAACACCTATTATGTAAATATCGGCACCCACGGATTCTATACTATGGGAACCAAAAATCCATTATCTCTGAAAAACGTTCCTACGTTTGGATCGTCCGCCAAAGCAACGTACAGAGCCAGAGTGCAATATAAAGGATCTGGTAATTACCAATTCACATTTGAGATGCAATTTGGTATGAAAATCAAATCAAAATACAACATCGCTCCCGTGGATGGAAAAACAGTTACAATTCAAACAAATAAGATGGATATATCTTGCTTTCTATGAAATCATTTAAAGACTATCTTGCGGAGTCTCAAGATACAGGAAAAGGAAATTACGTCTCAATTGGATGTGAGATTCCCGAGATAATCAAAGACGATTTGGATTTTGACACAGGCAAACCAAACAAAGAGCCTACACTAATCCAAAATCAATATACGATGAGTGTCAGAAACGAGATGTTGATTCTCTAGCACAAATTAAACAAATGATTGCGAAACTCAAATGACAGTATCTACTTGCCCATATCCAGGGAATATCAATCCACTGTATCTAACAGGGTATCAATTTGTAATTAATAAACTCCCGGAATTGACGTATTTTGTTCAGGAAACAGAAATCCCGGGAATAGCTCTCGGACAGTCGCAAGTAGGAAACCCACTTATTGCATCCAAAATTCCCGGAGATACTATGGAATTTTCTGAGTTGCAATTACAATTTATTATAGATGAGGATCTTAAAAATTGGAATGCTATCTACTTCTGGATAACAGGATTGGGTTTCCCACAAAATCATGAGATGTATAGACGCTATATGCGCGCCTCAATCAACAAGAATCTATATTCCGAATCATCTAAGGGTGTATCGGATGGAACTCTCACGTTGCTGGGCAACTCTCAAAACATCAAGCAGATATTCACGTTTGTGGATATGTTTCCCATAAATCTCAGCGGATTGCGCTTAGATTCTTCCACTACGGATGTCACTCCAGCAGTCGGAACAGTCACTTTTGCCTACACATATTACAGCATAAATAAGGATGTGGAATAAAATATGAGGTGACTGATGACATTAGATGAGTTGCGTAAAGCGTGGGAAGTGGATTGTGAAATAGACAGAGATGACTTAGCGAGGGCGGCGGCATTGGCACCCAATTTACACGCCAAGTATCTCGGAGAATTAATGACCTACAGGCTGAGGATCACTAAACTCCAAAACGATATGATCACATATCGTACAAAACGCGCAAAATATTATCGCGGAGAAATGACGCGAGAAGAACTGGCAGAGGCGGGATGGCAACAATGGAATCTCAGAACTCTCAAAGGCGACGTTGATAATCTAATCGACGCAGATCCGGATTATCAGATTCTGGTATCTCGCGAGGCATTCTGCAAAACAACAATCTACTTCCTGGAATCTGTTCTCGGAGAAATTCGCTCCAGGAGTTTCCACGTGAAAAACATCATTGAATTCATGAAATTTAGGGCTGGGGCATGATAGAGTTTTTACAATATAATGAATCCAATCTGAAGATCATCTGCCCAGATTTTGGGGCGGAGCAAGATATATCTGAATTTTTCACGTTCTTTGCGGATGGATATAAGTTTCAACCAAAATTCAGAAGCGGACAATGGGACGGGAAAATCCGACTCTTCAACTCCAGATCCAAAACCCTACCAAAGGGATTGCTAAAAATCGCAATAGAATTTTGCAAGGATCGAGAGTATGATTTCTCCATAGATCCGCAACTAAACCCAAACTCTAATATTCAACCCCAAAATATCATCGAGTTTATCAAATCCATTCCGGTAACATCCAACGGAAAATCCATTGAGATTCGAGATTATCAACAAGAAGCAATTCTAAAAAGCTTCCACACGTACAGAAATATATTAATCTCTCCAACCTCCTCGGGTAAGAGTTTGATGTTATATTACAAGATTAGGTACCATATAGATGTCCTAAATCATAATGTGATTATCGTCGTCCCAACTACTCAGCTGGTGGAGCAAATGCTGAGTGATTTTAAGGATTATTCCGAACATAATGGGTGGGATGTAGAGGGTAATTGCCAGATTCTCTACGCCGGCAAGGAAAAGGTATTCAGCAAAAAGCTCATGATATCCACGTGGCAAAGTCTAAATGCCATGGGGAAGTCTGCTCCCAATATCCTCAACGACATCATAAAACGCGCCGAGGTTGTATGTTTTGACGAGACCCATCGCTACAGCGCATCCGTAGTTTTGGATGTCATGGGGAGGTTCACCCACACAAAGTGGCGCACAGGAACTACCGGTACACTCGATGACTCTAAGCTCAACAAGCTACAGTTGATTGGACTGATCGGGGAACCCTACCAAGTCATCACAACAAAGACGTTGATGAATGAGGGATCAATCTCCCCTCTCAAAATTAAGATGCTCCTGCTAACGTACCCAGACCATGTGAAGAAGGAACTCAAGGGGCTGGACTACAAGGCGGAGATCAACTATCTGGTGGGTAATGAGCAACGCACGGATTTCATTGTCAACCTCGCGAATGCTTGCACAGGGAACACGTTGATTCTATTCAGCTTTGTCACAAGGCACGGCTCTGTAATATACGAAAAGCTTCTCAAGAAAGTTGTGCCCGGAAGACTTGTCAAATTTGTGCATGGTGGCGTGGATGTCGATGAACGGGAAGAGATCCGAAGAATTGTGGAGTCCGAGACCAATGCCATCATCATTGCTACCTCGAGCATCTTCAGTACAGGAACAAATATCCCATCCATAGAGAACATCATCTTTGCAATGCCCACAAAATCTTCCGTTAGAGTTAGACAGAGTATAGGTCGAGGCCTCAGATTGAAATCAGGGAAATCCCATTGCACGCTCTTTGATATTAGCGATGATCTCTCATGGAAAACGTACAGAAACACCACCCTCAAACACATGCAGGAACGTGTGGTGATCTACGACAAGGAATCCTTTGATTACCAGCTCATTCGTACGCAGATACCCGGCATGGTGTACCGACTCACTGCGTGAGACTCGCCTACGGCTCGTGAGACTCTAGGGGATATAATAAAGGTAGGTACTTACACTAGCAGCACAGGGTAGCAGCACAAGCACAAGCACTTATGTATTGTAGCATTCTTCGGAAACCTTGTCAAATTTATTTTCACTTGATCTACTAAGAAATAGGTAAAATATTTCCATAGCACTGGAGTAAGTGATGACAAGGCTCTATGTCATTCTTTGAAATTTCTCAAACGACGTAAGGTGGTGGTACTATTCGCGAAAAACGTCAAGAAATCTTCTTTAGAATCAATAGGTTACAAGGTGATTTTTGGTGATTTCCTGTCGTTTTGGATTCCGCGGAATTCTTGACATTCCAGGAATAAATGTTACAATTAATTAAGATGATAATTATTTCCATATGACAAAATTACAATTTCCAGACCCCATTGATGCAAAAAATCCATCCCACTATGTCGACAACGCAAAATTCTATGAGGCACTTAAGGCTTATCGAGAAGAATGTCGCATCGCCAAAGAAGCCGGAGAAGAGAGACCAATAATCCCAAACTACATTGGAGCGTGCTTCTTGGCAATCGCCAAAGGAGTAGCAATGAAGCACAACTTCAGAAACTATTCCTACATCAAGGACATGCAAAGTGCTGGTGTGGAGGTTTGCATTAGACATGTCCTGTCGTTTGACCCAGACCGCGGAACAAATCCATTTTCCTACTACACAACCACCATCTGGTACGCATTCCTCAACATCATCAAGAATGAGAAGAAGGAATCTGCAATTAAGCGTCAAGTCTTTCTCAAGGGTGGATTTGACACTTTTGACATGCAAAGTCATGATGGAGATGATGAGTTCCGAATCTCATACATCGACTATCTAAAATCGTTCGGAGACGACTCTGGCGATACCCCACCACCAAAGAAGCCCAAGAAACCCAAAATCAAGCCCGGCGCTTTGGATTCCTTCATAGATTCCTCAAAATGAAGATGATTCTTCTTGGCGACCTGCACCTTGGTGCTAGGAATGGGAGTTCGCATTTCTCAACGTATTTCAACAAATTCTTCACAGATGTACTCTTCCCGTACATGAAGAAGAACAAAATCACCCACATCATCCAACTTGGAGATCTGTTTGACAACAGGACCAACCTCTCTTACAAAGCATTCCATGCATGTAAGGATATTTGGTTTAAGCAGATGGGGGAACACGGTTTCACGATGGAAGTTTTGATCGGAAATCACGATACCACATATCGCCATACTCTCGAGATCAACAGTCCGGAACTACTCCTCGGTGAGTACAAGCACATAGATGTTATTACATCTGCAACGCAGAAAAACTATGATGGGATGAACATAGACATCATCCCTTGGCTTTGCGATGAGAACATGGATAGCTCCATGAAATTCATGAATCGCGCAGACAGAAGCGAGATTTGTGTCGGACATTTTGAGATCTCAGGATTTCAAATGCAGAAGGGTGTAGATTCCCACGGTGGGATCTCCTCCAACATCTTCGATCAATATGCTCAAGTCTATAGCGGACATTACCACACCAAATCATCCAAAGGGCATATTCTCTACACGGGCATCCCTTACGAGATTACATGGAGCGATTATGCAGACCCGAAGGGATTTTATGTCCTGGATACAAAGACGAAAAAGCACACATTTGTACGAAATCCTTTGACGATGTTCGACAAGGTGATCTACAAAAGCGGATCTTCGGTGAACATCCCCGACCTGGCAGGCAAGATCATTAAGGTCATTGTTCAAGAAAAGAAGGACCCCATCGCATTCGAGCGATTCATGGATAGCATTCGTTTAGTTTCTCCATACGACATCACTATCGTCGAGGGGCAGGACTTTACCTCTGCGGGCAGTTTAGATGAGGAATTGGACGTGGAAGATACACCAGGAATCATCGCCAACTATATCACAGGAATCGAGACTACTGTGGATAAGGAATCGCTGCAATCCTATATCATGGGTCTTTACAATGAGGCGCTGACGTTAGATGATAGAATTTGAGAAAATAAGAGTCAAGAACTTCATGAGTTACGGAAACTCATGGACGGAAGTGGATTTACGTCAGGGTAAGGTTCTAGTACACGGCAAGAATGGTGTTGGGAAATCTAGCATTTGGTTGGATGGAATAACCTACGCAATTTATGGAAAACCATTCCGTAAGATCAACATTCCGCAACTTATCAATTCTGTCAATCAGAAGGATTGTCAAGTGGAGGTTGACTTCACCGTTGGCCAAAAATCATACACGGTTAAGCGTGGAATGCGCCCCGGGAAATTTGAAATCTGGGAAGGTGGAGTTCTCATCAAGCAGGAAGCAGCAGCGAAGGACTATCAGGGATATCTTGAGAAACAAATTCTCAAGATCAACCACAAAACCTTTACACAAGTTCTCATACTCGGATCTGCTGCGTTTACTCCCTTCATGCAACAGTCTGGACCAAATCGTCGCGAGATTATTGAAGAGATCTTGGATATCGGTGTGTTCAGCAGGATGCAGAGACTTCTTAGGGATCGTGTTACTGCTACACGCGAGGCACTTTCTACAGTGGACCTTAAGATCGAATTTGCAAAGAAGGAATCTATCGCTCAGAAGAAATTGATTGATACCTTAACCGCAAAGAAGGAAGAACACATTCACAACCTTCAAGAGCAGAAAGATGGGTTGCGAAAGCGATGGCAAGAGGAAAAGGATCGTCTGGATGCTCTCGAGAATGCCTACGATGTTGCTGTTGCCTCTCTAGAGGAATTTGACACAAATGCCTTTGAGGACATGTACCAAAATCTAGCGCAAGAGAAGCGAGACATGAAGACAATTCAAGATAAAGTGGAAAAGATCTTCTTACTTGAGAAATGTCCTACGTGTCATCAGGATGTTGGCGATGACCACAAACATGGCGTACAGACTAAACTGGAAATGGACCTCAAACTCTCTGCCCCAAAGATTCAATCGCTTGAGGAAGAGTTGGCTAAATTGAGAGACATCAAAACATCTCGAGATCAACAAAGCGAAGCTATCTCTGGATACCTTGCAGATATTAGAGTGCAAAAGGGTGAAGTTACATCCTTGGAGATTCAACTCACCAACATAGACGCTCAGATCAAGCAACAATCCGAATCGACGACTGTGGACGTTAGTGCGGAAAAGGAAAAACTGAAGGATTTAGCACAATCTGCTCTCAAGTTGCTAGAACGCAAGACAGAGCTTCTTCAGGAAAAATCTGTACAGGAAGTTAGCGTTATCCTCTTGAAGGACAGCGGTATCAAAGCCTCAATCGTCAAAGAATACCTCCCAATCCTAAATCGCCTCATCAACAAGTACCTCACAGAGTTTGACTTCTTTGTCAACTTTGAATTGGATGAGACGTTCGCTGAGACAATTAAGAGTCGTGGGAGAGATGACTTCAGCTACGCATCGTTCAGCGAGGGCGAGAAGAAGAGAATCGATCTTGCTATACTTTTATCGTTTAGGTACATTGCCTCAATGAAGAATTCTGCTAAAGTCAACCTCATCGTCGCAGATGAAATTGACGGCGGCTTGGATGATTTCTCGAAAGAGAAATTTGTAGAGTTGATCACAGGTTTGGATTGCAATGCCTGGGTCATCAGTCATGTGATTGCTGGAACTGAGTTGGCAAATCAATTTGAAAAATCGGCAGAGATCACCAAGATTGGCGATTTCTCGACCATTAACATTAGATAGGAGTGAGTATATGAGCAGAGCAGAAGAAGGTAGGAAATATGATGGAGGCAAACCAATGATGTCCCTAGTTCCTCCCCACGCACTGGAAGAGATGGCAAAGGTTCTTACGTTGGGCGCCAAGAAGTACGACGTGGACAACTGGAAGTACGTTGAGGATGGTAAGCAACGGTATCTGGATGCGATGCTTCGACACATCAACGCATACATCAAAGGTGAAAGGGATGATCCAGAGTTTGGTACCCATCACTTAGCTCATGCTGCTTGCTGTCTCTACTTCATTTTGGATGCGGATGTAAGCGGCGTTCCTCTGGAACCCAAAGCACAAAAGTCACAAGGTTCTGAGGTTGAGACCCTCTCTCTCACGCCGTCTATGCAATGGACCGGTGTGGAGTATGATTCTCCAATTGGTTTTACTGCGGCAGCCCATGCTCCGGATTACACCCAAATCATGTCATATAAAATTGACTTTCCTCCGAAGACAGTTTAAACTAACAGTTAACCCAAACATTTTTGACCCCAAGGATACATTATGAAACTAAGCAAAGAAACCCAAGCAATTCTCAAGAACTTCGCTGGCATCAACTCCAACATCATGCTCGCAAAGGGCAGCACACTCTCAACAATCAGCCCTCATCGGAACGTCCTAGTCTCGGTGAGCGTCCCCGAGACGTTTACGGTGGATTTCGGCATCTATGATCTGAATCAGTTCTTGGGTGTTCTCTCCCTCTTTGATGATCCGGACATTACGTTCTCGAGCACCGTTGCAACGATCAAAGAAGGGCGAACCTCAATCAAGTATTACAACGCAGACAAAGCGGTTCTACTTCTGCCGCCAGACAAGACGCTGAAGCTTCCTGCGGCCGATATCACATTGGACATTACAGCCGCAATGCTTGGTGCTGTACAGAAGACCGGCGGCGTCCTATCTTCCCCGGACCTCTCAATTGTTGGTGATGGAAAAGCGATGGTTCTCCGCGTCTCTGATCTGAAGAATAGTAGCAACAACACATATGAGCTCGAGATCGGTCCCACTACAGAGACATTCCAAGCGAACTTCAAAATTGACAACCTCAAGCTGATGCCGCAGGATTACAAGCTCGAGATCTCCTCGAAGAAGCTCTCAAAGTGGACGGCAAAAGTTGGCGACATGGTGGTGTTTGTGGCATTGGAATCCAGCTCGACTTTCTGATCAACCCCTTGGGAAAATACATTATGAGTTTAGAAACTGCGGTTTGGGCGGAAAAGTGGCGCCCGCAGACGGTGGATGATTGTATCATTCCCGACAAAGTGAAAAAGGAAATCAAGGAGCTTATGGCGGATGGAAACATCCCTCATTTGCTCATGAGTGGATCCGCGGGTACAGGCAAAACAACTTTGGCACGCGCCATCGTTAATGAGATGGGAGGAGAACTCCTTTTCATCAACGCATCTCTGGAGTCTGGAATCGACACAGTCCGTACGAAGGTGATGCAATATTCCTCAACGGTGTCGTTCAGCGGAAATCAGAAGTTTGTCTTGTTTGACGAGTTTGACGGTATGTCCCGTAACTCCATGGAGTCCTTGCGTGGGATTGTAGAGGAGTTTAAGAACGTGCGGTTCTTTTTCACGTGCAACTACAAAAACCGAATCATCGACGCTATCCAGTCCAGAACAACCGCGATTGACTTTAAGGTTTCGTCTGGGGATCGCAACAAATTGGCTCTGCAATTCTTCAAACGAGTTGTGGGGATCCTCGATAAAGAGGGAGTGACGTACGATAAGAAAGTTGTTGCTGAGCTTGTCAACAAGCACTTCCCGGACTTTCGTAGGACGTTGAATGAGTTGCAGCGTTACTCTGCGTCGGGCACAATTGACGCCGGCATTCTTGTCAACCAATCCAAGGAAAGTTTTGCTGAGCTATTCACTTTTCTCAAGGAAAAGAACTTCCCCGAGATGCGAAAGTGGGTTGGAAAGAACACAGACATTGAGGCAGCGACTCTCTTCCGCGATATATACGATAATGCGTGTGATTTGATTGAACCCAAGAGCATTCCTCAGATGGTTCTGATTCTTGCGGATTACCAAAACCGGACCGGCGATCCTGAGATTGTGGTTGCTGCGGCTATGACAGAACTTATGGCCAACGTGGCTTGGAAATAAAATGGATTGGTTTATTTTTATCGTGACGCTCATTAGCGTTGTTGTTGGGTACTCTGTTGGATACGCTCGCGGATCTAAGTTTGGTTGGTATTTCGCACAAACAGAGGGTCTCATGAAGTATCCTATCATTAACGTCAACATGGAACACATCCGGGACGATATCTATCGGTTCTACTACATGCTAGATGGGTCATTTATCATACAAGGCACTGTAGCCGAGGCGTCCGCGGAAATCCTAGGTGAGGTCGACGAAGGAGACATCCGTAAAATCATCTTTGCAAAGGTTCAGGCACATGAGCAACCCCTTTGATTATGTAAACAACATCTGCACCTCGACCAAGAGTATATGGGAAGAGCCCATGTCCGATAAGGAATATGCTCCTTATATGGTTAACAAGGCACTGAGCCAACACTACGACACCGTTCTCTTTGCTCAAGAAATGAACCAGAGATCGCACATCCCAAATCGTTGGCAGTATGATTTCTATAGACATGCCATCGCAGTGAAGAAGAAGAGGTTCGCAAAATGGCACAAGCCAGAAAAACTTGAGGTTGTGGAGGCTATTTCCAATCACTACCAGATCAACCGTCGTACCGCAGAGCAGTATATTTCTTTGGTAAATAAATCCGTTATTGACAATATAATGGAGACCTTATCAAAGGGCGGACGAAATGCAAAATCTACAGAATGACCGAAGTTATGAAGTAACTTGGACCCCAGAAATTATGCTGGAAATTACCCTTCCAGACCCAGAATCATTTTTGAAAATTAGAGAGACGTTGACGAGGATTGGCATTGCCTCAAAAACAGAGGATATCCTGTATCCTTCCTGTCACATTCTTCACAAGAGAGGGCGATACTTCATCCTCCACTTTAAGGAAATGTTCGCGTTGGAAGGGAAACCCTCTAGCCTATCATATGATGATCTAGCCAGAAGAAACACCATCGCACAACTTTTGGAACAGTGGGGACTTTGCCACATTATTGACAAATCTGGGTTGTCGTATGCGAACGTAGCGAACATCAAAATTGTTCCGTTTAAGGAAAAGAAACTTTGGGTGATAAAGCCAAAGTTTCGGATGATGTCGGACAGAAAGTATCCTGCGGTCAAGTGACGTGGAAAAAATCACCGCGATTGTGGTGTTCCCCGGTACACAAATCGGGGATTGGGTATTTCGGCTATCCATAACCAACTCCAAGAATATCATGATCTTTGCGTTTAACGCAAAAGAGCCGAAAGATTTGATCATCCGATTTTTTGTGGATGAGTCTCAAGCCCACACATTCGTCCTAGAATGTGTCAAGGGGATGCACTCCCCGTAATCAATTGAAAGTTTTATTATGCCCTTCTTTTTAGACATTGAAACAATTTCCACCAAAGCCAACGCAGCAATCCTATCTGTTGGATGCGTGTACGTGGATGCCATCCTGCCCACGACCACGTACGAAGATATTCTCAGCAATAGCATCTACGTCAAATTCGACGTTAAGGATCAGGTGGACCGCCTGCATAGACACGTTGAAAAGCGCACCGTCGACTGGTGGATGAAACAAGCTCCTATGGTTCGCGATTTTGCTATGAAGCCTACCTCCCGGGATGTCAAAGTAGAAATTGGTTTGGGTATCTTGGGAACGTGGATTAATGAAACAAGAGTGTCTCGTAACGAACAGTGTTGGATTCGCGGTTTCATGGACTCCACAACGCTGGAGGATTTGACAAGTCAACTTGAGCTCCCCTCCGTGTTCCCGTATAATAATTACAGGGATGTGCGGACGGCAATAGACTTGCTTTATCCGCATACCACATCTGGGTACGTTGAGGTTGATCCGACACGCTGCGTTGGCTTTGATGTCAGCAAGGTCATTAAGCACCATCCTGTGCATGACTCCGCGTACGATGCAGCTATGCTAATTTACGGAAAGCAAGAATGAGATTTTATACGAGCGTCTGCAGAATAGGAAACAACATTTGCGTCCGGGAACAAACGGACACAGGTCCCAACAAATACAAAGTCAAATATGAGCCCACTCTTTACACCACGTCTAACGCGGAGAGTGGGATCAAAACTCTGTACGGGGACGATGTTAAGCCGGTTAAGCCCGGCACAATGTCTGCTTGCCGAGACTATATTAAGCAATACAAGGATGTTGGTGGCTTTCGTGTTTTCGGACAAACCGATTACGTCTTGGCGTACATAAACGAATTCTACCCAGAGGAAATTCACTTTGACATCAAGCGCATCTCTGCTTGGGTGTTGGACATTGAGACGTTTCTACCTGAAGATGAGAATGGTAGAATCACCGGATTCCCGCACCCAGAGGATGCAGATGCTCCGATCAATCTGATTGCCTTGCAGGATCTACATACCCGTCAAGTCTATTCGTTTGGTTATCGGGAATTCACGGGTAAAGCTGACACCAAGTACATAAATTGCGGAACGGAGAAGGAGATGCTCAAGCAGGTCGTTCTTTTCTGGAACCAAAAGAGCGTTGAGATTTGTACCGGTTGGAACGTGGATGGATTCGACATCTTATTCCTTTACAACCGAATCGTAAAGGTTCTCGGTGTTGAGTGGGCAAACAAGCTCTCGCCCTGGGAAACTGTGGAGGTCAAGAAGTCGACATTCCGCGGCAAGGACCAATACAAGGTCATCATCTACGGTGTGACGGTTCTGGATTACATGGAGCTCTACAAAAAGTTCTCAATGTCCAAGCAGGAGTCGTACTCGCTGTCACACATCTCTCTGGAGGAATTGGGCGAGGACAAGCTGGACCACTCGGAGTACAAGAACTTCAACGACTTCGCTCGCCGCGGTTGGAATGAAAAGTTTGTTCCGAATAACGCGCGCGACTGTCAGCTGGTAGGAAAACTGGACGACAAGCTAAAGCTCCTGGAGCTGGCTATGACAATCTCATTTCTCGCAAAGATCAATTTTGACAACGTCTTTGGTCCTGTGCGTACTTGGGACGCCATCATCCACAATGCGCTTCTCAAGGAAAACAAAGTCATTCCCCTCAAAGATCAGGATGGTGATTCCCATGAGAGCATAGAGGGTGCGTATGTGAAGGATCCTAAGGTTGGGTTCATTCGCTGGCCCATCTCGATCGATGCGGAATCTCTGTACCCAAGCAATGCTATCATGCTTAACATGAGCCCCGAGACGTATCTGGGTATGGTGGAATGCTCACTGGAAATGATGCTCAAGGGAATCTCTCCAACTCCGGGAGAGATGGAATGTCTGTCTCCGATTGGAGCAAAGTTCCGCAAGGACTTTCAAGGAATCATTCCTAGACTGTTTGAGGGGTTGAAGATTACCCGTAAGGCGGTCAAGAAAGAGATGCTCCAGCTGAAACAACAGTATGAGATCGACAAAGACAAGACCCTCCCAAGTAAAATTTCAGCGTTGGATAACAAGCAACAGGCGCTGAAGATTCTCTTGAACTCCGCTTATGGCGCTCTGGGCAACAAGGGATTCCGATTTTACAATCCAAATATCGCAGAGTCCATCACGATTCTAGGTCAGTATGCTCTCAAGATCATCGAAGCGGAGTTGGATGCTATTCTTTGCAAGCGATTCAAGATGCCAGAGGGCACAAAATTTGTTGTCTATTGTGACACAGACTCAGTGTTCTTTGAGATGGGTCCTGTCGTTGACAAGTATTTCGCCGGTAAGGAAAAAGCAGTGATCGTCAAGGCTCTCGAGAAGATTGCTGTAGATATCATTCAACACGAAGTAGATCATCTCATGGAGAAGGTCTCCAAGATGACTAATGCCTATAAGAAAACGCTGTACTTCAAACTGGAAAACGTGGGCGACATCGCTCTGTGGGTGAGCAAGAAGAAGTACATCGTTCGTGTGCACTCCTCAGAGGGTGTAACCTACGCGAAGCCGAAATACAAGGTGATGGGATTGGATATTGTGAAGAGCTCCACACCCGCGTGGGTACGCACAAAGTTGAAGGGATCGTTGGATCTGATTTTCGACACCGACGAGAGTACGGTGCAGAAATTCCTAGCGGACTCCAGGGCAGATTTCATCAAACTCCCAGTCGACCAAATTGCGTTCCCCCGTGGCGCAAATAACATTGATTCTTTCGCAAATCCTGTTACAATATATAATAGCCGCTCTGAGGGTATAACGCCTATGCACGTTCGTGCTGCGCTACTATACAATTATCACGTGAAGAAATTGGGGTTGGACGGAACGTATCCACTGATTCCATCTGGATCGAAAATTCGTTTCGTCTACCTTAAGATGCCGAACGTGATTAATGAGAACATCATCGGATTTCCCGCGGATGAACATCTACCCGAGGAGTTGGGGTTAGATCAATACATCGACAGAGACCTACAGTTCGACAAAACGATGGTTGCCTCGATGCAGAACATTTTGGACGCGATTGGGTGGAATGCCGTAGAGGTATCTTCGCTTGACGCATTTTTTGGATAAGGAAAACACATGAGCGCACTACTAGAAAAACTTCGCAAGAATTCTACGATTAAGGAATCGGACATTCTCTCTCACTCAAAGTTCTTCAACAAAAAGGACATGATTCAGATGAGCATTCCCATCATGAACGTTGCTCTATCCGGGGAACTGGGTGGCGGATTTGTTCCGGGTCTCACGATGTGGGCGGGTCCCTCGAAGCACTTCAAGACGTTATTTAGCCTAATCATGGCAAAGGCGTATATGGATCGATATCCCGAAGCTGTGCTATTGTTTTACGATTCGGAATTCGGAACACCAAAATCCTACTTCACGTCCATCGGAATTGATATGGCAAGAGTCCTTCATGCTCCGCTGACAAACATTGAGCAATTGAAGTTTGACATCATGACTCAGTTTGAGGGTGTTGCTCGCGGAGATCGCCTAATGGTCGTCATTGATTCCATCGGAAACTTGGCTTCCAAGAAAGAAGTGGACGACGCTTTGGATGGCAAGTCTGTTGCGGATATGACGCGAGCAAAGCAGCTCAAGTCTCTGTTCCGCATGGTTACGCCGCACTTGAACCTCAAGGATATTCCTATGGTTGTGGTTAACCATACGTATAAGGAAATTGGTCTCTATCCAAAGGACATCGTCGGTGGTGGAACAGGAAGCTACTATGGAAGCGACAACATCTTCATCATCGGAAGACAACAAGAAAAAGACGGTACCGAATTGACCGGGTACAATTTCATTATCAATGTGGAAAAATCGAGATATGTTAAAGAAAAATCTAAAATACCTATCACTGTATCTTTTGATGGCGGCGTCAGCAAGTGGTCTGGCTTATTTGACCTTGCGATTGAATCAGGGCACATGATCAAACCCAAGAATGGGTGGTATCAAAGAGTCAACAAGGAGACGGGTGAGATTGAGGCAAAGAATTGGCGCGAGAAGGATACTGACTCTGCGGAATTTTGGATGCCCATCTTGAAGGACAAGATGTTCCGCGACTTTGTTAAGGACAAGTATCAACTGGCGTCTTCGTCGGTTATGTCCGATGAAGCAATGGATGATTCCATCAACGCAATGATTGGAGATCAAGATGAGTAAGCTGATTGCTGTCGTGGAACCCTCGGTTCCAGATTCAGATCCGCATTCATATCACATCGAAATCTTGGGTGGGAAATTCAAGGGGATCGTCTACAAGTTTGGTGGTGTTTCTATCACCGAGGAAAACGACGATGCCCAAATGCACTTCTCATATGACGTTGTGAGCGGAGCAATCCGAACAGAGGATAAGAGCGAGTTTGAGACCTTCATCGGAGATCGACTGATTGAGATGTTGGAGGAACAGCTTAAAGAACGCTCTGTTGTCTATAGCGGGGGCGTAGCCGATGCGGATTGAAGACCTCATCATTTCCTCATTGATGTACGATGAGGAATTTGCTAGGAAAGTCACGCCTCACGTTAAGCAGGAGTATTTTCAAGAGCGAGTTGATGGTATCCTGTTTGATGAAATCTCGGGGTTCTTCTTGAGATTCAACACCCCACCTACGCCCGATGTAATTCGTGTGCAGTTGTCTGGTCGCATGGGGATCACGGAGCAAGATTTGTCTACCGCAATTTCTCGAGTTACGGAGTACACAAACGAGAAACGTAAGTTGGATTGGCTTCTCGAGAAGACAGAGAAGTTTTGTAAGGATCGCGCAGTCTTCAATGCGATCATGCAATCTCTTACTATCATGGATGGTAAGGACAAGAACCACAACAAGGAAGCAATCCCGGGTCTTCTTCAAGATGCTCTATCTATATCATTTGATACTGCGGTGGGACACTCATACATCGACGACGCCGAGTCGCGGTTTGATTTCTACAATCGCTTAGATGAGTGTATCCCGTTTGACATTGACATGTTGAACACTATCACCAACGGCGGATTGCGTCGTAAGACGCTAACGCTTCTTTTGGCTGAGTCTGGTGGTGGTAAGAGCTTGGGTATGGCTCATATGGCTGCGGCTAATCTCCGCATGGGTCTCAACGTCCTCTATATCACATTGGAGTTGGCGGAGGAACGGTTAGCTGAACGTATTGATGCTAACCTCCTCAACGTTGATATCAATAAGATCAAGGACATGGGTAAGGATGCCTTTGCCACCAAGATCTCCAACATCGCGGCAAAGACCCACGGCAGATTGTTTATCAAGGAATATCCAACGGGTGCTGCTCACTGTGGGCATTTCCGCGGGTTGATTGAGGAACTGAAAGTCAAACAGAACTTTGTTCCGGATGTCATTTACGTGGACTACCTGGGCATCTGCGCCTCGTCTAGGATTAAGATGGGCGGATCAGTCAACTCCTATACGCTTCTCAAGAGTGTATCTGAAGAATTGCGAGCGCTTGCTATTGAAAATAATTGCCCGGTGGTTTCCGCAGGACAGTTGAATCGTGCTGGTTTTGGCAACAGCGATGTTGACCTCACCAATACATCCGAATCTATGGGTATCGTTATGTCCTCAGACATTATCCTTGCGATGATCAGAACAGAGGAATTGGATGAGCTATTTCAAGTGATGTTCAAACAGCTCAAGAATCGATTTGGTGATCCTAGTATCAATAGGCGATTTGTAGTTGGTATGAATCGAGCAAAGATGAAGCTATATAACTTAGAACCATCGGCTCAAAGTGGAATAATGCCTCAAGCGACATTCCAACCCACTAACAAACATCAAACGAAAAAGATCGATGATTTGGATGATCTACCGGTATCTAGATCTCCAGGAAGAGCTCCACCGGATCTAAGCGACTTCAAATTCTAAATTGACACAACCCTCGCGGTTGTGTTACAATACATTATGCACAACATTGAACAACTCATTCGAGCCAATTTTCCGTTTCCGGAATTCAACCCAGGACAGTATGATGCTATCGATCGTACGATCAGAGCGCTGCTGGCTAAAAAGAAACACGTCATCTTGGAAGCTCCAACCGGAATCGGTAAGTCCGCTATAGCAACCACCGTACATCGTGTTCTGCGAAAGATGAGTCTATCTCATCGGACCACAATCATCACCGCAACAAAGGGACTGCAGGATCAGTATCAAAACGACGATACCTCCATCCAGTCTCTTATGGGTCGTTCAAATTACAATTGTCCTCATAACGTTGGTCCATATAACTCCACAAAATGCAAGCAGCTCCAAAGTGCCGGTGGGTGCACAAAGGCAAGCACCTGCCCGTATTTTAAGACGCGTGAGCGATGGAGAAACGAAGCCGATCTCCGTTTGACCAATGCCGCATTTCACATCACGGCTCCTGTGACGTTAATTGGAGAAGACGATAACCGCGCGAATTTGCTCGTAATAGATGAGTGCCATGTAATAGACGAGCAGCTTGTCAACCATGCTACTCTAACGATAGATATGGCGGATTTGACTCACGTGGAGTCCGTTTGTGGTAAGGCGTTTGGTGGTCTTTTCACAACATTCATTAATGCCTTCATGGAGCACAACACCGGACAGAGTCTTATTCCAGATAAGGACATGCAAGAAATTGCATCAAAGCTAGCGAATGCCATCGAGACAAAGCTCACAGAGTTGGGCACTAAACTCAAAGAAGGTGGAGCGCGCAAGGATTCTATTGCAACTGCCATTGATGAATTGGAACAATATTCCGAGTCTCTCTTGAGCTTTGCGAATAGCAGCGGCGAATGGATCGTTAATGAGTTTGGATATGCAACTAAGGTTGTCCTGCAACCCGTGTACGCTTACCAAGTAGTAAATCGCGGTCTCTATGAGAAAGCGGACCAATTCATTCATATGTCGGCTACAATTTGTGGTCACTCTGAGTACATGAGGAATCTTGGTATCAAGCCGGAGGAAGCCGAATGTATCATGGTTGCCAATCCAATCGACAAGTCTCAACGAGTCGTCCATGGACTTAATGTCATCAAGGTATCTGGAGACTATGATCGCCATCGCCTGGCTTCCTTTGTGGATAAGATCATCAAGAGACACCCGGATGAATGTGGTATCATTCACACCGTCTCATTTGCTCTAGCGAAGGACATTGTTGCCAATTCGGAATACGCATCCAGAATGTTTGTGTCCAACAATCGAGAAGAGATTCTGAATCACCTGAAGCGTAAAGGGAACGTCGTCGTCAGCCCTAGCGTTGAAGAGGGATATGACTTTAAGGGAGACCTGGCACGTTGGCAGATCATCGCGAAGGTTCCGTTTGAGTATCTCGGATCTCCGTGGATTGCTCTCAATGCCTCAAGGTCCTCCAAGTGGTATGCCCGCAAAGCAATTGTGCGTATCGTACAGGCATCTGGTCGAGCAGTCCGCGGCTTAACGGATCACGCAACAACGTACATTCTGGATAGCAACTTCGATCGGCTGCTGCAGAAAAACCGGGAATTGTTTCCAACATGGTACCTGGACTCTTTGGAGATGAGATGAAATTTTGTTCTAACTGTGTAGGCCCAACCGGGAGCTGCTGCGACTTTTGCAAACATTACGCTTTCAACGCAGATGCGGGTGGATTTTATGTTGGGAAGGGGTTTTGTGCTTTCCACGATAGACCGGAGGACCCGGAGTCTCTCTGTGATGACTTTTATTGCGCTAATGCAGACAAAGAAAATGACCTATAAAGACTGGAATAGAAAAATGAACTTACGCTCGCTCCACTTAGCCGCAGAACGCTGGTACGATTTCAACGTCATGCAGCGCGACTACCACAACTGGGAACACGCCAACAATGTGGTCTCTGCTCTGCCTCATTGGGCTCCAGATTCGGTTGTTCTGGCTGCGTACTGGCACGATGCTGTTTACGTTCCCGGAGCGCAGAACGATGCAAACGAAAATGCCTCGGCTGCTGCTTTGGCTCTATCGGCTAGGGAATACACGGATACAAAGACCCGAGGTATCATTGACGAGGCAGTTGAATTGATCAAGTGTACCACAATCAAGTGGCACCTAAATTCAACAAACATTCGTGTTGAAGAATTGGTTGAATTGGAAGGCCGTGCTATGCTCCTGGACGCGGATATCAGCCCCTTAGCTGCGCCATATGAGAAGTTCCTCTGGAACCAACGCCATATATTGACAGAGAACGGATTGGAATGGACAAAGGAGAACGTCCGGAAATCTTCGGACTTCCTATTGCGTTTCACGACCTGCCGCGAGCACATCTACCACACGGAATACGCCCGCGGCAAGTGGGAGCGTGACGCATATGCGAACATTATGCGCTACAAGACGTTCGCCCGAGATTTTTGATTACTTCAGCTTGTTTTCGTGGATTCTATATGAAAGAAATATTCATTTTGCTTGTAATTGTTGTGATGGTTGCGGGTGGGGACTACTTTGTGTGTCACAATCGTTGGGATGGCGCAAAAGTCGCGCTTGCTGTCGACTGGGCACCGTTCCAGGGCTGCATGATCAAGACTGAGAAAGACGGCTGGATTCCCGCCGTGAACTTCCGAGTTCTATAATGCAGTCTATGCAGGCTAACTTTACTTTTAATCCTCGTTGTGCTATAATTACAACATGGAAGAGAAGATTAACTGTAAAAAGGAAATGATGATGTTTGCTCCAGTACGTAACACGAATTCCAAGGTTTTCCTGAACTTGTCGCACGCTCCTTCCAAGGAAGCAAAAAAGATCACGCGGATTGCCGAAAAAGAATCCAAGCGCGTTCGCGACATGCGTAAGCCCTCCAAGGGCACGGTGGTGACGTATATCGTCTGATTGTTGCGAATTTGCAACGGCGGTGAAAAGAGTTGATCTCTTTTCACCCATTTCCGCTCAAAAGTGTCTGCAGAACACTAAGTACCTTATATGACGAAAACTAAACCATTCCCGCAGAGCTTTACCTTGGATTTCACACATCCTGGAAGCCGCGTCTGCCTCGGGTATGATGCGATTAATGGTAATGAAGCGACCGTAGGTGGTTGGGATGATTAGCAAGTAGGTCCCTCTTGCAATCTTAAGAACAGGGGACCAATGGTCCCCTTCGTTGTTTGTGGCGTTTTACTTTTAATCCGGGCTGTGTTACAATAACACATAGCAGGGAGGAAGTGGAAGGAAGAGTTAAGTAAAAAGAGGTTCGCAAAGAACTACTTTTTAGTTGA
>Ga0116141_10000572_pt1 | contig 29854 bp, 18 predicted proteins | sample AD_UKC097_MetaG_FD_89744 | JGI IMG/M metagenome (GOLD analysis project Ga0116141, IMG submission 89744) | Active sludge microbial communities of municipal wastewater-treating anaerobic digesters from USA - AD_UKC097_MetaG | ecosystem: Engineered > Bioreactor > Anaerobic > Digestate | place: USA...
AGATCGTGCCCGGGCTCCTGATCGGCGCGCTCGGCTTCGGCCACCTGCCGGTGGTGTTCGTGCCGGCCGGACCGATGCCCTCGGGCATCCCCAACCCGGAGAAGGCGAAGGTGCGCCAGCGCTTCGCGCTCGGGGAAGCCGGCCGCGACGAGCTGATGGATGCGGAAGCCGCGTCCTACCACGCGCCGGGCACCTGCACCTTCTACGGCACCGCCAATTCCAACCAGATGCTGATGGAAGTGATGGGCCTGCACCTGCCGGGCACCGCCTTCGTGCCGCCCGGCACGCCGCTGCGCGATGCGCTCACCGTGGCCGCCGCCGAACAGGCGCTGCGCATCACGGCGCTGGGCGACGACTGTCGGCCGCTCGCGCACACGATCGACGAGAAGGCCATCGTCAACGCCCTGGTCGGACTGGCGGCCACCGGCGGCTCGACCAACCACACCCTGCACCTGGTCGCGGTGGCGCGCGCCGCCGGCATCCTCATCGACTGGAACGACTTCGACGAGCTCTCGCGCGCCACCCCGCTGCTGGCGCGGGTCTATCCCAACGGCCCGGCCGACGTGAACCACTTCGAAGCCGCCGGCGGCATGGGCTTCATCATCACCCAGCTGCTCGATGCCGGACTGCTGCACGAGGACATCGCCTGCGTGCACGGCGGCAACCTGCGCCAGCAGGCAAGACAGCCCTTCCTGGACGGAACGCGGCTGGACTGGCGCGATCCGCCCGCGCAGTCGCGCAATACCGGCATCGTGCGCCCGGCATCCGCGCCGTTCGATGCCGAAGGCGGCCTGCGCGTGCTGCACGGCAACCTCGGACGCGCGGTGGTGAAGGTTTCGGCGGTCGCGCCGCAGTACCGCCAACACGAGGCACCGGCAAAAATCTTCGCCTCGCAGGAAGCCCTGCTGGCCGCGTTCAAGGCCGGCGCGCTGGGCGGCGACTTCACCGCGGTGGTGCGCGGCCAGGGCCCGCGCGCCAACGGCATGCCCGAACTGCACAAGCTCACCCCCACGCTGGCCGCCCTGCAGGACCGCGGCCAGCGCGTGGCCCTGGTCACCGACGGGCGCATGTCGGGTGCCTCGGGCAAGGTGCTGGCCGCGATCCACGTGACGCCGGAGGCCGCCGATGGCGGCGCGCTGGCGAAGCTGCGCGACGGCGACCTGATCCGCATCGATGCCGAGGCCGGCACAATGGACGTGATGCTGGACCAAGCGCAATGGCAGGCCCGCGAAGCACAGCCACTGGACCTGGCCGGCAACCAGTCCGGCATGGGCCGCGAGCTGTTCGGCCTGATGCGCAACCGCGTCGGCCCGGCCGAGCGGGGTGCCTGCGCGCTGTTCGCGGACGACGCATGAACCGGTCCGAGTTGGCCCTGGTCGGGGATATCGGCGGCACCAACGCGCGCTTCGCGCTGGTCAACCCGTCGTCGCCCGAACCGGCGCTGCTTGCCTCGCGCGCGCTGGCCAACGCCGACTTCGCCAGCGTGCAGCACGCGATCGAACACTACCTGGCGCAGGTCGACGCGCAGCCCGCGCGCGCCGCGCTGGCGGTGGCCTGCCCGGTCGGCAGCGACGAGATCCGCCTCACCAACCGCGCCTGGTCGTTCAGCCGCAGCGAACTGCAGAACACGCTCGGCCTGGACGAACTGCGCATGCTCAACGATTTCGGCGCGCTGGCCTGGGCGATACCGGCGCTGTCGCGCGAATCACTCCTCACCCTGCACGGCGATCCCGAGGCCGCGCTGCGCGGGCCGGTCAGCGTACTGGGGCCGGGCACGGGACTGGGTGTGGCGCTGCTGGTCGGGTCGCATTCGCACGGCTGGCACACGGTCGAAACCGAGGGCGGCCACGTCGGCTTTGCGCCGATCGGGGACGAAGAGCGCAGCATCAACACCTGGCTGACAGCCCAGCACGGACGCACCTCGACCGAGCGCCTGCTTTGCGGCAAGGGTCTGTCGGAAATCGACGCGGTGCTGCGCGGCGTTGCCGCCGATGCCGCCAGCCATCCGCTGCTGCGCGATCCCGCCGAGATCGTCGCCGCCGCGCTGGATGGCCACGACCTGTCGGCGCGGCGCGCGCTGGCGCGCTTCTGCGCGGTGCTGGGCAGCGTGGCCGGCGACTGCGCCCTGATCCACGGTGCGCGCAGCGTGGTGATCGCCGGCGGCATCGTGCCCCGCTTCATCCCGTTCCTGCGCGCCAGCGCCTTCCGCGAACGCTTCCTCGCCAAGGGCCGCATGGCGGCGCTGCTGGAATCGGTCCCGATCCACGTCATCACCCACCCCCACCCCGGCCTTCTGGGTGCCGCCTGCGCCCTGCGCGCTCCGGAGCTTTGAACCATGATCGACAGCCACTCCCTCGCACAGCGCGTCGATGCGGTGTTTGCGCGCGCGCCGGTCATCCCCGTCATCACCATCGAACGCATCGAGGACGCGCTGCCGCTGTGCCGCGCGCTGGCCGACAACGGCCTGCCGGTGCTGGAAGTGACCCTGCGCAGTGCCTGCGCGCTGAACGCCATCACCCTCATCGCACGCGAGCTTCCGGAAGCCTGCGTCGGCGCGGGCACCGTGCTTTCGGCGCGCGATCTGGACGCGGCGGCGCGGGCCGGCGCGCAATTCGCCATCTCGCCCGGTGCCACCGAGGCGCTTTACGCCGCGGCGGCGGAGGCCGCGATCCCGCTGATTCCCGGCATCGCGACGGCAGGCGAACTGATGCGCGGACTTGAGCTGGGCTGGCAACGCTTCAAGTTTTTCCCGGCCGAAGCCAGTGGCGGCGTGGCCGCGCTCAAGGGCTTTGCCGGGCCGCTGCCGCAGGCGCGCTTCTGTCCGACCGGCGGCATCGACGCCGCCAGGGCACCCGCCTACCTCGCCCTGCCCAACGTCGCCTGCGTCGGCGGCTCCTGGATGCTGCCGCCGCAAGCGGTGCGCGCCGGCGACTGGGCGCGCATCGCGCAGCTGGCGCAGGCTGCGGCGCAGCTTGCACCCTGATCAGGACGCCGGCTCGGCTTCCGCTTGCGGCGCGCGCACCCAGCGGCCCAGGCCGATCGCCACCGCCACCGTCGCCACGAAAGTGATGAACATCAGATGCAGGTAGTGCAGCGGGGTCCAGGCGAAGGTGAACACGGCGTACAACACCACCCCGAACACCAGCGCGATCCGGATCGCCGTCGCGTTGGCACCGCGCACAAAGATCGCCACGAAGAAGGCCGCCAGCACCGGCATCGAATACAGCCCGTTCAGCTGCTGCAGCGTGGCGATGATGCTTTCGACGTTCTCGTACAGCGGCACCAGCGCCAGCGACACCAGCATGGCGATCCATTGCACGATCTGTCCGACGCGCTTGCCGTCGGCGCGCGGGTTGAACAATGGCAGGTGCAGATCCACGGTATACAGCGCCGCGGCCGAGTTGAGGCCGGCGTTGTAGCTGGACAGCACCGCGCCGGTGATGGCGGCGGCGAATGCGCCCGCAAGCCAGGGCGGCAGCACGTCGCCAACCAGCCGCCCGTAGGCATCGTCGCCGATATCACCGTAGAGCTTGAACGCGATGATGCCCGGCAGCACCACGATCAGCGGGGTCACGAGTTTGAACAGCGCCGCGGCGTAGATGCCCTTCTGCGCCTCGCGGATGTCGCGCGCCGCCAGGGCGCGCTGCGCGATCAGCATGTTGGTGCCCCAGTAGAAAACGTGCGCGAGCACCATGCCGGTCAACAGGGTCGGCCACGGGATGTCCGAATCGGGCCTGCCGAACGGAGTCAGGCGCTCGGCCGGGATGCCGGAGAAATCCCAGCCGATCCGGTCCAGCGCGAAGCCGGTCACCAGCGCGCCCATCACCAGCAGCACCACGCCCATGTAGGTGTCGGAAATCGCGATCGCACGCAGCCCGCCGAGCGCCGCGTAGGCCAGGCCGGCGCACGCGAACAGCGCGGCAATGGCCAGGATCGGCAGGTCCAGCTGGAACATCGACTGCATGAAGCGCGCGCCGGTGTAGAGCACCATCGGCAGCAGGATGAAGAGATAGCCCAGGAGGAACAGCACCGACACCGTGCGCCGCAGGCTGGCGCCGTTGGGCAGGCGACGCTCGAGCAGTTCGGTGGTGGTGGTGCAGCCGTGGCGGTAGTACAGCGGGATCAGCACCTTGGCCAGCACCAGCAGGCCGGCGATGGCGCCCAGTTCCCACCAGATCTGGAGCATGTTCTGGGCCCCGTTCATGCCCACGATCTGCTCGGCGCTGATGTTGGTCAGCAGCAGGCTACCGGCAATGAAGGGCCAGCCCAGGCGGCGGCCGGCGAGAAAGAAATCCTGTGCGCTGTCGGCCGCCCGCCCTTCCTTGCGGTAGCGCCACCAGGTGGCCAGCGCGACCAGGGCGGTGAGCCCGAGGAACACCGCCAACTGCACTGCATTTCCCTGCATCAGGTCCTCCCCCCGATCTCGCAGACGCCCCTGCCCGTCACAGGCGGGCAGGGGCGCTCATGCAACGTCCCGACGCGGCTCAGAACTTGTAGCTGGCCCCGATCAACAGGGTGCGTCCCCACTTGATGTACTCGAGCGGGCGGTCCTTGCTGCCGGCATAGGTGCGGTAGGCCTCATCGGTCAGGTTGCTGGCCTGCAGCAGCAGGCTCAGACCCTCCAGCCCGCTGCCGGCGGCGAAGCTGTAGCTGACCTGGGCATCGGTGATGTTCTCGCCGACCACATAGCGCAGGGTGCGGTTGCCATCGAAGTTCCCGATCTCGCCGATGAAGTCGGAACGGCGCCGGTTGTTGACGCGGAACTCGAAGCCGTTGCGCTCGTAGTACACGGTAAAGTTGAAGACGCGCTTGGACAGCCCCGGCAGGTCGATGGGGCCCGAGCCCACGCTGCTTGCGCTCTCGGGATCGAGCACTTCGATGCTGCTGTCGTTGAAGCTGGCGCTCGCCACCACGCCGAAGCCTTCCAGCACCGGGGTGAACAGATCCAGCGGCAGCGAGCCGGTCAGCTCGATGCCCTTGAGCGTGCCGCCGCCACCGTTGAACGGCGCGGTCATGGTGCCGGTGCTCAGCACCGGTGCCGATCCCGGCGGCGGCACATAGCCGACCAGAAGGTCGGTGAAGTCATAGCCGTCGCGGGTCTGGGTGAAGATGTAGCTGCGCAGGTCCTTGTAGAAGAACGCCGCGGCAACGTAGGCGCGCGACCCGAAATACTTTTCCCAGGACAGGTCGAAGGCATTGGCACGCCACGGATCGAGCTGCGGATTGCCGCCGCCCGCGCCGGGCTTGCCGGTGGCCGGATCGACGCCGAACTCGACCGAGGAACGCAGCTGATCGACCCGTGCCCGCGCCACCTGCCGCGCCAGCGCCAGGCGCAGGGTCTGGTCCTCGCCCAGCGAGAACGCCAGGTTGAGGCTCGGCAGCACGTCGGTATAGCTCTTGCCGTTGCCGTAGGGGCGGATTTCCTGACCGGCGGGCTGCGAGCTGTCCCACACCCGCGAATGCGAGGACTGGTCGGTGTGCTGGATCTGCACGCCGACGTTGCCGCGCACCGGCACCGAACCCCAGCGGGAGTCGATGTTGGCCTGCACGAAGGCGGTGTCGATGGTTTCCTCGACCGTCCACGCCTTCGGGATGAGGTAGGCCGCCGAGCTGTCGCTCGGGTTGAAACGCATGTACTGGCCCACGGCACCGGGCACGTTCCATGAGGGGATCATGCCGATGCCGGCGAAGCCCAGGTCGACCAGGCCGTACTGGAACTCGGAACCGACCGGGGTGATGCCCTGCGCGCCCAGCTCGATCGCGCCTTCCGGCTGGCTCTTGTCCTTGCTGCGGTCGGCGCGGTTGAGGCCGAAGGAAATGTCGGACAGGGCGTTGCTCATCGCCTGCGGTGCCGGCACGGTCGCCACCAGCTTGGCACCCTTGAGCTCGTCCTCCACGCGCGGCACCTTGCCGTAGCCCGAGCCGTAGATGGTGTTGGCGAGGAACAGGGTCGAAGGATCCGAATAATCGCGTCCGGGCACCAGCTGCGAGAAGCCGTTGGAGCGCAGCGCCAGGTTGATCGAATCGAGCTGCGGCGACGGCATCAGCTGGGTGTTGTTCTCCAGGTTCAGCTCGTCGCGGTCGGCGCGCGACCAGTTCAGGTCGAACATCAGGTCCGCCATGCCGATCACGAACTCGTTGCGCCAGCCCAGCGCGCGGATCGTGTCCTCGCGGTCGTTGTACATGCCGCGCACCAGCGGATAGACGTTGCCGGCGGTGCCGCCGGTGAAGGTGCCGTTGCCGTTGACCTGCGCGCCGTCCACCACGAGACGGTCGAAGCCGCCGTTGTAGTCGCCGATGTGGACTTCGAACTGGTTGGCGGTGTTTTCCTGGTGCGCCTTGGAATAGAACAAGTCGAAGGTGCTGATCCAGGAGCCGGCGTTGCGGAACTCCAGGGTGCCCATCACGCCGTCGCGCTTGGTGTAGCCGGTGCGGCGCAGCGCCTTGATGCCGTCCGAGTAGTAGGTGCCGGCGGCCACGCCCGGTCGCCAGTTGTCGCCGATCGCCTGCCAGGGCTCGTAGAGGCCGACCTGTTCTTCCTGGATCGGCGTATCCGAGTGCGAGTAGCCGATCGAGAAACCGACATTGCCGCCGGCGTTCTGGCCGATGTAGCTGGCGTTGAAGCGGTTTCCGTTGCCGTCGGCATTCGCGGCCGAGCCGAGCGAGTTGCGCTGCCAGCGCCCGCTCACCGCGAAGACGGGCTCGCTGTAATCCAGCGGCCGCACGGTGCGCATGTCCATCGTGCCCGACAGGCCCTGCCCGACCAGCGCGGCATCAGGCGTCTTGTAGACCGTGACGCCGGCCATCAGCTCGGAGGGATACTGGTCGAACTCGACGCTGCGGTTGTCGCCGGTGCTGACCAGCTCGCGCCCGTTGAGGAGGGTCGTGGCGAAGTCCGGCGACAGGCCGCGCACGCTGATCACCTGCGCGCGGCCGGCGACGCGCTGCGCGGCCAGTCCGGGCAGGCGCGCGATCGACTCGGCGATGGAGACGTCCGGCAGCTTGCCGATGTCCTCCGCCGAGATCGCCTCGACGATGGAGGTGGATTCCCTCTTGATGTCGATGGCGCGCTCGATGCCGCCGCGGATACCGACCACCACGACCTTGTCGAGCTCCTTGGCGTTCTCGCCCTTGCGGTTCTTCGCGGCCTCCTGCCCGGACGATGCCTCGTCCTGGGCGTGCACCGGCACGCACATGCCCAGCACCGCCGCGGCCAGCGCCACGCTCAACAGGTTCCTCTTCATCTGCAGCATGATCCCCTCCAGTGGTTTTGCGATCCCCGGGCGATCCATGGCCGCCCCGTCGTGTTACGTGCCGATGACCAATTCGCACGGCTGCGACGATGGTAAGCACGCCGCCGGCAAGCGAAAGGGGCTGCATACGTATTCATCCCGCGCCCGGTCGAAAACCTTCGGAGCGGCGCGCCGCAACGGTTTGCGCACGCGCACGCGCGCCCGCGCGGCGCATTCGCATTCACCCTTGGCCAAGCCCGCGGACCGTTGCTCGCGGGCCCGCGCGATCACTCCGGCTCGCGCGAAAAGCGCACCGCCGCGCCGCCGCCTGCGGCCAGCCGCAGCGTCATGACGTCATCGCGCGTCACGATCTTCTCCTCGCGCACGAAGCGGAAGCGTTCCGGACCGCGCCAGCCGGCGCGCTTGCCGTCGCGATAAACTCGCGCGCGGTAGCGCACGCCGGACTCGAGGAAATCCAGCTTCAATGCCAAGGTCCGCGCGCTGCGGTCGTTGATCGCGCCCAGAAACCAATCGGAGGCATCGCGCTGCTTGCGCGCGATCGCCACGTACTCGCCCACCTCGCCGGCCAGCACGCGACTTTCGTCCCAGTCGACCGCGACCTCGCGGATGAACTCGAAGGCTTCGGCGTGCTGCGCATAGTGTTGGGGCAGGTCCGCCACCATCTGGATCGGGCTGTATAGCGCGACGTAAAGCGCCAGCTGGCGCGCCAGCGTGCCGGGGATCTCCTGCCCGTTGCGCCCGGTCAGGCTGAGAACGCCGGGCGTGTAATCCATCGGTCCGGCCAGCATCCGGGTGAACACCAGGGTCGGTTCGTGCTCGGGCGGGTTGGGCGGATTGGCCCAGGCGTTGTACTCCATGCCGCGCGCGCCCTCGCGCGAAACCCAGTTGGGCCAGGTACGGCGCAGGCCGGTGTCCTTGATCGGTTCGTGCGGGTTGAGCGCGATGCGCTGGCGCGCGGCCGCCTGCACCACGCGCAAGTGGTGGTTGCTCATCCACTGGCCTTCGTGCCACTCGCGCCGCACCGGCACACCGGTTTCATCCTGGCGTTCGATCTGGCCGGCGTCGCAGACATAGCCGGTCTTGACCACATCCACGCCGTGGCGCGCGTACAGCGCAAACGCCGCGTCCATCTGGCGCTCGTAGTGGCTGACCGCGCAGCCGGTTTCGTGGTGGCCGACCAGGTGCACGCCCTTGCCGGCAGCGTAGCGCGCCAGTGCTTCCAGATCGAAGTCGGGCGTGGGGCGGGTGAAGTCGAAGCCCCAGCCGTTGGCGAACCAGTCGCCGTCCCAGCCCGGATTCCAGCCTTCGACCAGCACCCCGCGAAAGCCGTTGGCGGCGGCGAAGTCGATGTAGCGCTTGGTGTTTCCGGTCGTGGCACCGTGCTTTGGGCCGGTGGCCCAGCTCTCGGTGTCCAGATGCAGCGACCACCATACCCCGACGTATTTGGCCGGCGTGAACCAGCTCACGTCGCCGATCGCATTGGGTTCGTTGAGGTTGAGGATCAGGCTGGATTCGACCAGCCCGCCGGCGCGCGGGCTGATGGTGATCGTGCGCCACGGCGTTGCGAAGGGCGTGGCGCGCACCACCGGCGCGCCGTCGGCGGCCGGCGTGAGCGCCGCGCGCAGGTCGCCGCTGCCGGCATGCATCAGGTTCATGCCGGCGTAGTCGACCAGCGCGGCTTCGTGGATGCTCAGGTGCAGGCCATCGTCGGTGCGCAGCGTCAGCGGCGTCTGCGCGATGCCGACTTCCGTCAGCGCGGTGCGGCGGTACAAGTATTCCTCGCGGTTCCATTCCAGCGCCGGGATCCACCACGCCGTCGCCGGGCGCGCGAGCGCGAACCCGGTCAGCTCCTGCACGATGCGGGCCTCGGCCAGGTGCGGCTGCGCCGGCAGTTCGTAGCGAAAGCCCACGCCGTCGTCGAACACCCGGAACACGAGGTCGACGCGGCGCGGATCGGGCGCATCCTCGGTCAGGCGCACGCGCAGCTCGTTGTGCTGGTCGCGCACCAGGCGGCGCTCGCCCCAGGGCTGTTCCCAGGTGATGTCGTGGTGGCTTTCCGATGCGGACTCCAGCCGCAGGCGGCGCAGCAGCTGGCGGCCGTTGGCGAAGATGAAACCCAGGCGCGAGTCGCCCAGCAGCGCGCGCCCGTCGTGTTTCACGCGATAGCTCGGCCGCCCGTCGCCATCGAGCGCCAGACTCACCGTGATGCGCCCGTCCGGCGAGGCAACCGTCGCCACCGTGCCGGCCCGGGCATGGCCCGACACGGCCAGAACGAGGAGCCACGCGATCCAGGCCGCCATCCGCATCGCGCGCATCTCCTCAGCCCGCCAGCGCAAACGCCGCGCCGTGGCGCGGCAGGACCAGCGTGGTGCCATCCAGGACACCCGGAGCGGGACCCGGCACATCCAGCAGCGCCGCTGCGCCGAAATCGCGCCATTCGAACACCGCATCCGAAAGATTGAAGACCACCCGCAGGCGCTGGCCGGCGGCTTCGCGCTCGAAGGCGAGCACGCCTTCGGGCACATCAATGAAGCGGATCGAGCCGTGCACCAGCGCCGGCTGCGCCTTGCGCCAGCGCAGGAAGGCGCGGATGGCGTTGAGCACCGACGCCGGATCGGGGTCCTGCGTCGCCACGCTGCGCTGCCGGTGCGTCTGCGGCACCGGCAGCCAGGGCGGTACCGTGCTGAAGCCGGCATCGGCGTCGGCCGTCCAGGGCATCGGCGTGCGGCAGCCGTCGCGGCCCTTGAAGTTGGGCCAGAAAGCCTTGCCGTAGGGATCGCACAGCGCCTCGAACGGCACTTCGGCCTCGGGCAGGCCCAGCTCCTCGCCCTGGTAGAGGCAGACCGAGCCGCGCAGCGAACACACCAGGGCCACCAGCTGGCGCGCCAGCGCGTCGTCGTCCGCAGCTTCGCCGCGCCAGCGCGTGACCGCGCGCGGCACGTCGTGGTTGGAAATGGCCCAGCACGGCCAGCCCCGGGGCATCTTCGCCTCCAGCGCCTCGACCGTCTGGCGGATATGGGCCGCACTGCGCTCGTCGGTGAGGAGCTCGAAGCTGTAGCCCATGTGCAGCCGCTGATCGGTGACGTATTCGGCCGTGGTGGCGAGCGAGTCTTCCGAGGAAATCTCGCCCAGCGAGGTGGCCTGCGGATAGCGATCGAGCAGGGCGCGCACGTCTTCCAGCAGGCCGAGGTTTTCCGGCCGGGTGTTGTTGTAGATGTGGTACTGGAAGGCGTAGGGATTGTCGGGGCTGAACCCGCGTCCGGTGCGCAGTTCGGCGGGCTTGGGCGGGTTGTCGCGCAAGAGCGCGTCGTGGTAGGGGAAGTTGATCGAGTCCAGGCGGAAGCCGTCGACGCCGCGGTCCAGCCAGAACTTCAGGTTGTCCAGCTGCACCGCGTATACGTCCGGGTTGTGGAAGTTGAGCTCGGGCTGCGATGACAGGAAGTTGTGCAGGTAGTACTGGCCGCGCCGCGGCTCCCAGGTCCAGGCCACGCCGCCGAAGATGGAAAGCCAGTTGTTGGGCGGCGTGCCGTCCGGCTTCGCGTCGGCCCAGACGAACCAGTCGGCCTTCGGGTTGTCGCGGCTCTGCCGGCTTTCGCGGAACCACGGGTGCTCGATCGAGCAGTGCCCGAGCACCTGGTCGATGATCACCTTCAGCCCCAGCGCGTGCGCCTTTTCCAGCACGCGGTCGAAGTCGGCAAGCGTGCCGAACAGGGGATCGACGTCGCGGAAATCCGCGATGTCGTAGCCGAAGTCGGCCATAGGCGAGGTGAAAAACGGCGCGATCCAGATCGCATCCACGCCCAGCGCGGCCACGTAGTCCAGGCGCGCAAGGATGCCGGGCAGATCGCCCACGCCGTTGCCATCGGTATCGAGGAAGCTGCGCGGGTAGATCTGGTAGATCACCGCGCCGCGCCACCAATGCTGTTCTCTCATTCGGCCCCCGCCAGCAGTCGTCGTGGGCGACTATGCCGCCTGCGCGCCCGCCGCGAGAACCACTGCGCGGTGAATACGTTTACAGGGGCCGATGGGCGCAACCTGCGCTATACGGTGTCGTCAGGCATCCGGCACAGACCGGCACAAGGGAAGAGGGAGGCATGAACGTATCCGTCATGGCGGAAAGACCGCGCCTGTCGTTCTGGCAGATCTGGAACATGTGCTTCGGTTTCCTCGGCATCCAGTTCGGCTTTGCCCTGCAGAACGCCAACGTCAGCCGCATCTTCCAGACGCTCGGCGCGGACATGGACGCCATCCCGCTGTTGTGGGTGGCGGCACCGCTGACCGGCCTCCTGGTGCAGCCGGTCGTCGGCTATCTCTCCGACCGCACCTGGACCGGCCTGGGACGACGCCGACCCTACTTCCTCGTCGGCGCGGTGATGGCTTCGCTCGCGCTGTTCGCCTTTCCCAACGCCCCCGCGCTCTGGGTCGCCGCCGGCATGCTGTGGGTGCTGGATGCATCGATCAACATTTCGATGGAGCCGTTTCGCGCCTTCGTCGGCGACCAGCTGCCGCCGTCGCAGCGCCCGGCCGGTTTTGCGATGCAAGGTTTCTTCATCGGCACGGGCTCGGTCGTGGCCAGCCTGCTGCCCTTCCTGCTGGAAAAGGCCGGCGTGGCGAACACCGCGCCGGAAGGGCAGATTCCCGACACCGTGCGCTACGCCTTCTACGCCGGCGGCGCGGTGCTGCTGGGCGCGATCGGCTGGACCGTCCTGCGCACGCGCGAGTACCCGCCCGAGGCACTGGCACGCTGGGACGCCTCGCCCGCGCCGCCGCGGCGCGCCGGCAATCCCGGCCTCGTGCGCCGCCTCGCCGCTGCCGCCGTGCTGGCCGGCGTGCTGCTGGCCGTCGTCGTGGCCACGCGCGACCTCGATCCGGCGCTCCACATCCTTGCGGGCCTCCTGGCGGGAGTTGGACTGGCCTTCCTGCTTCGCACTTGTCTTTCCTGCGACAACGCCTTCACCCGCATCCTGGACGACGTGCGCGACATGCCGCCGACGATGGCACAGCTCGCCCCGGTGCAGTTCTTTTCATGGTTCGCGCTGTTCGCGATGTGGATCTACACCACGGCGGCGGTCACCGAAGTGCACTTCAACAGCACCGATCCGGCCTCGGCGGCGTACAACAGCGGTGCCAACTGGGTCGGCGTGCTGTTCGCGGCCTACAACGGCTTCGCCGCGCTGGCCGCGATCGCCATTCCCGCGATGGTGCGTCACCTCGGGCTGTGCGGCAGCCATCTGGTCAACACCGCGCTCGGCGGGCTGGGCCTCCTGTCGATCGGCTGGATAGAGGATCCGCGCTGGCTGCTGCTGTCGATGGTCGGAGTCGGCATCGCGTGGGCCTCGATCCTGTCCCTGCCCTACGCCATGCTGGCCAATGCGGTACCGGCGGTGAAGATGGGCACCTACATGGGCATCTTCAATTTCTTCATCGTGATTCCGCAGCTGGTGGCCGCCAGCCTGCTCGGCTTCCTGCTGAAAAACTTCCTGGGCGGCAGTCCGATCAACGCACTGGCGGCTGGCGGCATCAGCCTGATCCTGGCCGGCCTGTGCGTGTTGCTGGTGCGCCTGCCCGACACACGCGAATGAGGTCGTGATGTTCCACTTTCCCCGCATCCTGTCCGCATTGGCCTGTGCCGTGGCTCTGGCGGCCTGCGCCCCGCAGGCACCCGATGCGTCCGCGACATCCGCGGCGGTGGCGTCGTACTACGGCACCCTGGAGCCGTTCGCACGCGAAGCGGTGTACTTCGTGATGACCGACCGCTTCGTCAACGGCGATCCGGCCAACGACCAGCGCGATCAGGGCACCTTCGACATCCCGCTGGTGTCCTGCAGCGGCGTGGCCGGCAACATCGGCTACCTGGGCGGGGATTTCCGCGGGCTGGCCGACCATCTCGACTACATCGCCGAAATGGGCTTTACCGCGGTGTGGATCACGCCGGTGGTGGACAACCCGGACGAGCCCTTCAGCGGCGGCACCGCGCCGACCTGCGGCGGAAGCCTCGCCGACCGCGGCAAAACCGGCTACCACGGCTACTGGGGCGTGGACTTCAATACGCTCGATGAGCACCTGCCCAGCCCGGGCATGGGCTTTCGCGAGTTGGCCGATGCCCTGCACGCGCACGGCATGAAGCTGGTGCTGGATATCGTGGGCAACCACGGCTCCCCGGCCTGGGGCATGGAGCACGACCAGCCCAAGTTCGGAAAGATCTTCGACCGCGACGGCACGCTGCTCGCCGACCACCAGAACCTTGATCCGACCCGGCTCGATCCCGCCGGCAACCCGCTGCACCGTTTCTACAGCGCGCGCGGCCCGGTGGAAGGCGAGGGTTTCCTGGAGGGAAACCTGGCGCAGCTTTCCGATTTCGATCCGGACAACCCGGCCGTGCTCGATTACCTGGTCGTTGCCTACTCCGGCTGGATCGAACAGGGTGCCGACGCCTTCCGCATCGACACCATCGCCTGGATGCCGGATGCGTTCTGGCAGGCGTTCACGCAGCGCATCCGCGCCAAACGCCCAGGCTTCTTCATGTTCGGCGAGGCCTTCAACTACGACGCCGAAGTCATCGCCCGCCACACCCTGCCCGGCCAGGGTGAAACCAGCGTGCTGGACTTCCCGATGAAAGAGGCGATGGAGGCGGCCTTCGGCCACGCGCAGGCCGGCTTCGCGCGCCTCGCGCCGGCCCTGTACCTCACCGACGGGCCGTATGCGAATCCCTACGACCTGGCCACTTTCTACGACAACCACGACATGCCGCGCCTGGACGCCAGCGATGCCGGCTTCATCGACGCGCATCACTGGCTGTTCACCGCACGCGGCATTCCGGTGGTCTATTACGGCTCGGAAATGGGCTTCATGCGCGGGCGGCCGGAGCACGGCGGCAACCGCAACTATTTCGGCGTCGAGGGCATCGAAGCGGCCAGAACCAGTCCGATCCGCGCGGCGCTCATCCGCATCGCGCGGGCGCGCGCCGCTTCGCCAGCGCTGCAGCGCGGCCTGCAGGTCAATCTCGAACTCAACGGCACGCGCGCGGCGTTCTATCGCGTCTACCAGCATCAGGGCGAACATCAGATCGCGCTGGTGCTGCTCAACAAGGGCGATACGGCGGCGCGTTTCGCGGTTGATTCGATGCTGCAGGCGGGGCGCTGGACCTCGGCGCTGGATGGCGGCGTGGTCGAGGTCGCTGCAGGCGGCAAGCTTGAAGCCAGCGTGCCGGCACATGGCGTGCAGGTCTACCTGCTGGATGCCGCCGTCACCGAACCGACGCTCGTCACGACGCTGGATGCGGCGATGGCGAGAGCGCGGCCGCAGCGATAAGGCATCCGCAGCCGGGCAAGCTCGGCTCTGCGAGAGCCATCTCGTCGCTGCCGTAGAGCGGAGCTTGCTCCGCTGCCACATCCAGGTTCAGGCAATGCTGGAGGCGCGCACGTCCAGGGTCGGCTGCAGCATCAGGCTGACGGCGTCCTCGCCGCGCACCTGCGCCAGCAGCGCCTGCACCAGGAGCTCGCCCGCCGTGGTGGTGTCCTGCACCACGGTGGTGAGCGGTGGATTGCAGAAGCGCGCCATCGGCGTGCCGTCGAAACCGACCACCGCCACATCCGCCGGCACCCGCAGGCCGGCGTCCTGCAGCGCGCGCATCGCCCCGATGGCGATCAGGTCGCTGGCGGCGAACACCGCATCGAACGACCGCCCGTGCGCCAGCAGCGCCCGCGCCGCCTCGTAGCCGGCCTGTTCGGTGCTGTCGGCATTCACCTGAAGCTCGGCAGCCAGACTGAGGCCCGCTTCCGCCAGCGCCTGCGCACAGCCGCGGTGGCGGGCCTGGAACTCCGGGAACCCGTCGCTGGCGTTCCCGAGGAAGGCGATGCGCCGCCGCCCCAGCTGCAGCAGGTGGCGGCCGGCGAGCCGCCCGCCGTTGGCGTTGTCGCAGCCGATCGTCACCCCGGGCTGGTCGGGCCAGACGTGTCCCCAGCGCACGAAATGCGTGCCCTGCGCGACCAGCTGCGCCAGCGTGCTCTCGTAGGCCAGGTAGTCGCCATAGCCCAGCAGGATCAGCCCGTCGGCCTTCATGCTGTCGTCGTAGTCGGCGTGCCAGTCGTCGGAAAGCTGCTGGAACGATACCAGGAGATCGTGCCCGTGCCGGGCGCAGGCGCGCGTGATCGAGCCCAGCATCGCGAGGAAGAACGGATTGATGTGCGAGTCGTCCGCGGTCGGGTCCTCGAACAGCAGCAGCGCCAGGGTGCCGGCACGCTGGGTGCGCAGGCTGGAGGCGTGGCGATCGACCTTGTAGTTGAGCTCGCGCACCGCCTCCTCGACGCGGCAGCGGGTGTCGGCGTTGACCAGCGGGCTGCCGCGCAGCACGCGCGACACCGTTGCCTGCGATACCCCGGCACGATGCGCGATGTCGAGCGAGGTGACGCGGGTCTTCTTGCTGGAGCGGCGCGCCTGGACCATGGCGCGAGTGTAGCAAACGCCGCGCGCGGCGGTTGCTCAGCGCGTCCCGATGGTCTGCGGGTCGTAGCCGCCGACCTCGAACTCCATCGTCACCGGGCCGGCTTCCTTGAGCGTGGTCTCGATGCGGACGACCTGCGCGCCCGGCAGATTGGCGGCGAAGTGGGAGAAGTCCTTGACGAAGATGGCGTGTTCTCCGGTCTCGGGGATTTCCCCATCGACCGTGCGCGGCGCGGCACCATCGAAATGCACCACCAGCCGGCAGGGCGAAGTGCAGGTGAAGGGGCCGCGCTCGGACAGCAGGTACACGTCGTCGCCCCACTGCGGGTGGCGGCGCAGCACCAGCCGGCCGCGCGGCGCCGGCTCGCCGTTCTTGGCCGGGCCCAGCGCCTCCTTGGCGAAGATATAGGCGCTGCGCACGCGGCCGCCGGCCTCGGCGTCATGTTCGTCGTGGTAAACCCACAGCCCCTTGAGGCGCTGCATCTTGCGCTCCTCGCCCACCTGCGCGCGCAGCGCCTCCACGTCGGGCTTGAGTTCGGCAGCGGCGCGGGTCTGCGGGAAGTTCTTGAGCACGTGGTCGGCGATGTTGAGCGCCAGATCCGCTCGCCCGGTGGCCTTGAGCTGGTGGTAGTTCTCCAGCTGCTTCTGCGCGGCCGCTTCGACGCGAGCCTGCTGCACGGACTGTTTCTCTGCCTCGGTGGGAACGCCGTCGCAGGCGGCAAGGCCGAGCGCCACGACCAGGGTCAACGCGGTGGAAAAGAGGGCTTTGCGGCTCATTGCAGGAACTCCCGGAGTGCTGCCGCCGTGGCGGCTGTCTGTTCCATCATCGGCATGTGCGAGGTGCCATCCAGCAGCACCGTGCGGCTGTCGGGAAGGATTTGAGCATAAATCGAGGCGGCGCTGGCATCGACGATGCGATCGCCCGCAGTCCAAAGCAGCAGGGTCGGGGCGCGGATCGAGCCGGCCTCGCGCTGCGGAAGGAAGGCGCCCTCGCCCAGGCCGATGCTGGCCAGCACGTCGCGCTCGAATCCGGCATCGGCCACGCGCCGCTTCACCAGCCAGCGCGCCACGGTACGCGGCACCCACGGCGGGCGCTCGAACACCAGCGCGAGGTAGCGGCGCAAGCCGGCGACATCCTCCACCGCGAATGGATTGGTTCCATCCAGCACCGCCTGGCCGAAGGCGTTGTCCTCGAAGCGCACGCCCGCCGCATTCATCAGCACCAGCCGGCGCACCTTGTCCGGATGCCGCGCAGCCAGCACGGCCGCGATGCCGCCGCCCATGGAGTGGCCCACCATATCCACCGGTTCACCGATCACCGTGTCGATGAAGGCGGCCAATCGGTCGGCCTGCGCGGCGTAGCCGGGATCCTCGCCTTCGCGGCGCTCGCTCTCGCCCCAGCCGGGAAGATCGGGTGCGTACTGGCGCCGTTCCGCCCCCAGCGCGGCCATCATCGGCAGCCAGTTCTCCTTCATGCCGGTGAAGCCGTGGACGTGCAGGATCGGCGTACCGGTCGCGCGGCCGCTTTGCAGATAGGCGACCTCGCCCGCGGGCAAGGCCACCCGAGCCACCCGCGCGCCGGCGCGGCGGCGCTGGCGCGCGAACTCGAAACCCACCAGCCGCTGCGGTCGCGTCAGCCAGAGCCCAGCCGCGCCAAGCGCCAGACCCGCGAGCACGAGCGTGAAGGACTTGTCCATCCGCGTCGCGCGCCACGCCGGAGGCGATCAACGCTTCCTGTCGGCCAGAATGGCCTCGACCGAAGCGGTGGTGATCGGGTGGTAACCCGGCCGCGCGCGCTCGAACACCTGCTGGGCGAACTCGCGCCCTTCGCGGCTGGCGACCAGCGCCGAGTAGATCGGCAGGATCAGCTTGCGCCGCCCCACCCGCTGCAGGAACTCGGCTATCGCCGGGCGCGCCTCGAAGTAGCCGCTGCGCACCGTCAGCGGGAACCAGCGCATCAGGATTTCCCCGTTCTGCGAGGCGGTGAATCCGAAGGCCGCGTCCAGCTCAACCAGTTTCTCGTTCGACAGCTTGGCCGGCATGCCCTCAAGGAACCGCACCCACTCCTGCGTCACCCAGCCGGAGGTGTCGATGTCGGCTGCCGCCACGCGCCCGGAGCGCCACTGCTTGAGCGCCGCGTCCACCTTTTCGAAGCGCGCCGACACCGTGGGCGTGGCGCTGGCAGGAATGCCGGGCTGATGCAGCCAGGCGTCCAGCTCCTTGTCGGTGACCGCGCCGGGGTGCGAGGCCAACAGGTGCTCGCGCAGCCAGGCGACGAACTGTTCGGTGCGGATGCTCTGGAAAGCGAAATGATCGAAGTAGCCGCGCAGGAAGGCGTCGAAATCCTCGCGCCCCACGCGCGATTCCAGGAAACCCAGGAACCAGGCGCCCTTGTCGTAGGCCACCTCGCTCATCGCTTCGTCCGGATCGGAACCTTCCACCGGGCGCGGCGCAAGAATCTGCGCCGGCTTGGGCATGGTCTTGATGCCGCGCGCCAGGCCCGACTGGGCGATCACCCGTTCCATCGCCGCGGCTTCCTCGCCGTACAACGCCTCGATGATGCGGTTCTCCACGTAGCTGGTGAAACCCTCGTTGAGCCACAGGTCGTTCCAGCTCGCGTTGGTGACAAGGTTCCCCGACCAGGAGTGCGCCAGCTCGTGCGCGATCAGGCTCACCAGCGACTTGTCGCCCACGATCACGGTGGGCGTGGCGAAGGTCAGCCGCGGGTTTTCCATGCCGCCGAACGGAAAGGACGGCGGCAGCACCAGGATGTCGTAGCGGCCCCAGCGGTAGGGGCCGTACAGCGACTCGCTCACCTCGATCATGCGCTCGGTATCGATGAACTCGGCGCGCGCGGCCTCCACCGTGGCCGGCTCGGCCCACACCCCGCTGCGCTCGGAAATCGGCTGGAACACCAGATCACCGACAGCGATCGCCATCAGATAGGAGGGGATCGGCTGGGCCATGCGGAACACGTAGTCGCCATCGCGCGGCTCGTTGGGCGGATTGTCCGCGCTCGTCAAGGCCATCAGCGAGGGATCGGTGCGCACCCTGGCGCTGTAGGTGTAGCGCACCGAAGGGGTGTCCTGCAGCGGCACCCAGCTGCGTGCGTGGATCGCCTGGCTCTGGCTGAACATGAAAGGAGACTTCTTGCCCGCCGTCATCGCCGGCTCCAGCCACTGCAGCCCGGAGGCCGCGGGCGAGGTGACATAGCGGATGCGCACGCTTTCATAGGGCTTGCGCATCTGGATGACGAGCTTCTGACCAAGCTGCGGGTCGCGCTCGGCCAGCTCGTGTTCGAGCCGAAACCAGCGCCCGTCGGCGCTCTTGCCCAGCACCTTCTCGATCGCAAGGTCGCGCGTGTCGAGCACCAGCTCGCGCGCCGCCGGATCGCGCCATTCCAGCGCCAGATCGGCATGACCGCGCAGGGTCTTTTGCTCGAAATCCACCCGCAGGTCCAGGCCCAGGTCGCGGATCACGACCTTGTCGGGCTGGGCGTAGGAATGGACGTCGCGCGGAACATCGTCGGCATTCGCGGCAAAGGCAAAGGCCGCAAGGAACAGGGCAGGAAGGATTCGCATCGCAGGGCTCACCGGACGGAACGGGATCGAGCCTGCGAGTCTACCGCCACCCCACGGCAGCGGCACCATTCCGGCCTTGTCCGCGGAACCTACAAGTCCCGCAGTGCGCGCTGGATCACGATCCACGCGGGCGAAGACAGGCACTCACGCGGCGCTCCATTCCCCGCAGGGCGGTTTCGGGTCGGGCCCGAAACCGCCGTCCGCCCCTCCTGCGCAGCCCCTACTGCACGAACACCCCCTGCTGCGGGTTCCAGTAGAAGGTGCCCTTCTCGAACACCTGCTTGCGGCCGTTGCTGCCCCAGGCCTCTTCCTCGCCCATGGGATACCCGTACCTGGTTTCGCGGCCGGTGTTCTCGAAGTGCGTCAGGATCGCGCCGTACACCGCGTGCGCGCCGGTCGCGGGCGTCCACAGGAACAGGCCGTTGCGGAAGTACTGGTAGCGGCCCTGCTGGTTCGTCACCGGCGACTTCGCCGCGTTCAGCTCGTCCATCAGCGGGTAACCCCAGCGCGATTCGTTCCCGGTCGCCCAGAACTGCTGCAGGATCGCCCCGCGAACCGCGAACGCGCCGGTGCTGGTGTGCCACAGGATGATGCCGTTGTTGAACTCCTGGAACCGCCCGCCGCCATTGGCCGCCATCTCCGCCAGCTTCGGCACGCCAAGCACGCTGCGCACCCCGCCCATGGCGTAGTACTTCTCGCCGATCTTGCCGTAGGGCAGCACCTCGCAGCGCGGCAGGTCGTAGCCGTCGTTGTCGCGCGCCTCGTCATTGCCCCAGCGGCTCAGGTAGTAGGCCGAAATCCACTGGTTCGCCGGCCCCACGTCGAGGTCGGTCTTGAGCCACCAGTGGTTGAAGCTCGACCCGCTGCGCACCTCGCGCCCCCAGGTCTTGCAGTACACGTAGCTCGTGCCCTGGTTCAGCGTGCCGGTCTGTGCCGTGCTGGTCGGCGAGGCGTAGCCCGGCGCGTTGGCCCAGGTGTCGACCCAGTACTGGTTGCTGGCGGCACCCGGCGCGGGGGCGCCGTTGTTGAGCAGACTGTAGTAGTTCGACCACGGGAAATACTGGCCCGGGTCGTAGCGGTTCTGGTTGCTGGTCAGCATGCCGTGGCCCTTGATGCGCACGCTGTCGGGTACGACGTTCCAGTAGCTGTAGCCCGGCCCTTTCCAGGCCGAAGCGCAGTTCACCCCGCGCCGCGCGCAGATGCTGCGAACCAGGCGCGCCGAAGCGTTGACCATCGCGGTTGACCAGTTCCCCGGATCGCTGGCATAGCCGTCGTGCTCCAGGCCGATGGTGTAGTAGTTGTGGTAGGCCGCGTGCCAGGCCTGGTGGACCTCCCGCACCATCTGGGTGATCTGGCCGTCGGACTTGCGCAGGCAGTAGTGCGCCGAGACCTGCGCGGAGGGATTCTTGAACCAGGAGATCGCCCCGGCGTAGGAGCCTTCCATGGTGTGCAGGATCACCGCCGAGGCAGCATTTCCGGCGGTGCTGTAGTTGGAGGAACTGGCCGGATTCCAGATCGCCTCGCCGAAATCCACCGCCTTGGCCTGCACGGGTTCGGAGCGGCCTTGCGGCGCGGCATCGGTCACGCCCTCGGCCACGATCGAATCCAGCTCGTGGTCCATGGTCAAAAGCGGTGCTTTGAGCAGGCGCAGGCGCTCGGGTGCGAAGGCCTTTTCCATGTCCATCGCGTGTTGCGGGATCACCACGCCTTCCTCGCGCACGCCGCGGTCCATGCCGTCCAGCACGGAGTAGGCGAAGCTCTCGCGGGCGTAGGACTGGATGTTTCCGTCCCCCGACCCGAATCCGGCATAGCGCTGCAGCGCGCGCGCCAGCAGCGCCTCCGGGGCCGCCTTGGCACCCGCCTTGCGCGCCTGTCGGAACGCCTGGTCGAGCAGGGCCGCGGCCGCGAGGATGTTGGCCTGCGGGTCGCGCGCCACTTGTTCGCGCGAAAGCCCGGCGAGGCGCGCGCCCTCGCCCACCTGGTCATCGAAGCCGCCGCCCTGATACAAACCCATCACGCCGTAGGCCAGCGGCATGTGCCGGTGCCCCGGGTCCTCGTTCTCCGGCACGACGTTGCGCCAGCCGGTCTGCGCGTAGGCGATGGACTCGAGGCTTCCGGCCGGCAGCGCGGGATAGGCCGCATAGGCCTGCTCGAACAGCGGCAGGTAGGTCTGTCGCTCGGCGATCAGTGGCCGCAGCGCGTCGGCGCGCAGCCTCTCCAGCGCCGCAGGCGACGCATCCGGCGCGGCAGCCACCGCGCCCTCGCCGGCCACGGCATGACCGACCATTCCCCCCAGCAACGCCAGGCACAACAACTGCTTTGACATGAACATCGGTGTCTCCCTCCAGGACTTCGAATGTTTCGCCCCGCCGCCCCCTCACCCCGCCTCGGCTTCATGCAGCATCGTGGCCGCTGGCGGGTGCGATAAGCTTGCGGACGCGGGCCGCTTCCGTCCCTTCCCCTGCGGGACGGGCAAGGCCGGCGCGACGCGCTTGCCTGCAGACCTTCCATTCGAGATTCGGCGACAAATCCCGACATGCCCCACCCGCGCGACGCCGACGCCCCCGATGCCGCTTCCCCGGACAACCCGGAGGACGCCGCCTTTGCCCGGCTCCTTCGCGCCGCGGACGCCGGCCAGCCCGAAGCCTGGGACCGGATCTACGCACTGCTCTATCCCGACCTGCACCGCATCGCCCAGTCGCAGATCCGCCGCCAGGCCAGCCCGCGCGTGTCGCCCACCTCGCTCATCAGCGAGACCTGGCTGCGGCTTTCAGGAGCGGACCTCAAGGTCGAGGATCGGCGTCACCTGACCGCCGTGATCGCGCGGGCGATGCGTTTCGTGCTGATCGACCAGGCACGGCGCGCGCTGACGGAAATGCACGCCGAGGGCAACTGCGAATCGCTGCACGAGTCCCACGCGCGCGATCCGGATGCCGCGCGGGTCGAGCGGATCCTGTCCATCGACCAGGCGCTCACACGCCTGTCCGCCATCGACGTTCGGCTGGGGCGCGTGGTCGAACTGCGCTACTTCGGCGGACTGAGCGAGCGGGAGGTGGCCGAGGCGCTCGACGTCACCGAGCGCACGGTTTCACGCGACTGGCGCAAGGCGCGCGCCTTCCTCGTCGCACAGCTCGGCCGGGACGGCGGCGACGGCGAGTTCTGAACGGATCGCCGCTTTCCGTGCCCGGCGGCGGGCGCTCAGGGCGCATCCAGGCGCGCCAGCTTCTCCTCGATGCGCCGGCGCCGCGCGGCCGGAGCCTCCCGCGCCAGGGCGGGCGCGAGCGCCTGCTGCCAGTGCGCCCGCGCCTCCTGCGGCCGGCCTTGCCAGAACCGGAGGTTCCCGAGCTTCTCGTGTGCATCCATGAGCGCGCCGCGGGTCCGCAGCGTGGAGGGCAGGATCGACACTTCGCGCAGGACGCGCTGGAGCAGCTCGATCGCGCGCGCATCCTCGTGGCGCGCGATGTAGACCTCCACCAGCGCGAACTGCGCGTTGTGCACGGCGTCGTGCGTGGCGCCGAAACGCTCGCGCAGCGAGGCGACGATACCCTCCAGATCCTCCTGCTCGGCCCGGTCCACTTCACCCACGCGGAGCCTGGCCTTGATCAGCGAAACGCGGTCGGACTCGTCGGGAATTCCCTGGTGTCGGTCGATCCGCACCCGCCGCTCGAACAGGCCGATCACCTCCTGCCAGGCCGGTTCGGGCTCCTTGAGTCCCGCGGCGCGCACCGCGAGGACCGCCGCGAGCACGCCCACGGCGCGCGCGGTTTCCGGGTGGTTCGGGCCGTAGGCGCGCTCGATGATCGCCAGTGCCGGACGCGCGGTGGCCTCGGTGTCCCCGTCCGGGTCGGCGCTGGCCTTGAGCAGGCCGATGTCGAGTCGGGTGCGCGCGGTTTCCGGATGGCTCTCTCCGAGCGTCGCGACCAGGATCGCCTCGCTGCGCCCCAGCGCCTCGCGCGCCGCGGCCGCGTCGCCCTTCCAGAACTGCGAGGCGCCGAGCACTTCCCAGGCCCGCCCGGTTTCCGGGTGGTCCTCGCCCAGCACGCGGCGGCGACGCTCCAGCAGCTCGGTGGCCAGCGCCACGGACTCGGAGTGCCGGCTCTGCTGGCGCAAGGTGGACACCAGCTCGATCCGCGCTTCGTCGGCAATCAGCGGGGCGCGCGCTTCCACCAGCCCGATGGCGCGCCGGTAATCGGCTTCGGCGGCCTCGTAGTTGAGGAACATGCGCTGCCACTGGCCGTTCTGGATCAGCAGCGAGGCCAGCGGGCGCGGGTCTTCGGGCGCCATCGTTTCCGCCAGAGCCAAGGCATCCCGCAGCGTCGCGCGGCCTTCGTCGATGCGCGCCATGCCCCATTGCGCGCGCGCCTGTTCGACCTCCAGCGCGAGCCGCGCCGGCAGCCGCTCACCGACAGGCAGCGCGTCCAGTTCCGCCAGCCCGAGCAGAGCCGCCTCATGCGCCTGCGCGAAGCGCGAACGGATGTTCAGCAGATGCGCACGTGCCGCCTGGAGCGCAGGGCGCTGATCGCCCTGCCCCGCCCCGCGCGCCCCGGCTTCATCCAGCAGCGCCTGCGCACGGGCGTAATCGCCCAGCGTGGTGTAGCTGCGCGCCAGCGCCGCGAGCATCGATTCCACCGAGCGTGCGTCCAGACGACCGTCCGCCTCGTCGCTGCGCAGGCTGGCCTCGGCCTCGCGCAGCATCGAAGCGGACATCAGCGGCGCCTGCCCCAGCCCGCCGGTGGTCAGGGCGTCGAACGAACGCTCGAACAGCCGGCGCATGGCCTGCGCCGCCTCGGCCTGGCCGCTGGCGCGCTGGTGGAAGTGCCAGCTCGTGGCCACGCCTGCGCCGGCGCCCACGACGGCCAGCGCGGCGAGTCCCGCGGCGATCCGGTTGCGGCGCAGGAACAGCCGCAGCCGGTAACCTGCCCTCGGCTCGCGCACGGAGACCGGACGATGCGCAAGCCAGGCGCGCAGGTCGGCCTGGAGCTGAGCCACCGTGGCCGGCCGCACGGCTGGATCCGGCGCGACGCAGGCCGCGACGATGGCGTCCAGATCGCCCGCCAGAGCCTGCGCGAGCGCCTTCGGACTCGCAAATCCGCGCAGCTCGGCCACCTGTGCATCGGCACGCAGCGCCTCGACGCTCGCCGCAGGAGGCGGCCCGAGCGCGGCGAGCCCCCGATCCAGCGGCGGCGGCGCGCCGCACAGCAGCACGCGCAGCAGCATGCCCAGGGCGTGGATCTCGGTCGCCACGCTGTCGCCTTCGCGCGCCAGCTCCGGCGCGGCATAGCCCGGCGTCAGCGCCAGCCGCCGTTCACCGCGTCGGCCGGCGAGCGAAGACAGGCCGAAATCGAGCAGCACCGGCCGCCCGGACTCGTCCACCAGCACGTTCGACGGCTTGATGTCTCCGTGCAGCGCGCCCTTGCCGTGCGCATGCCGCAGACCGTCGCACAGCGCCACGAACCGCTCCACCCGCGCGCGCAGGCCGAGGCGGCGGCGGTCGCACCAGGCGTCGATCGGCTCGCCTTCGACCTGCTGCATCGCGAACCACGGGCAACCGTCCGGCGCGATGCCGCCGTCGAGCAGGGTCGCGATGTTGGGATGCTGGAGCCGGGCGAGGGTGTCGCGCTCGTTGCGCAGCACGGCGGCGAGCTCGGGCGAGGTCGCGTCCATGCGCAGGCACTTGATCGCCACCGTCTGCGCGTACTGGCCGTCCGCCCGGCTGGCGCGGTACACCCGCCCCATGCCGCCCGATCCGATCACCGCATCGATGCGCCAGGCTCCCAGCACGGTACCGATGCGCGGATCGGCTTCCTCCGCCGCCTGCCGCCGCGACAGGATCTTCTGCGGCGGTTCCAGCACCTCATCGGCCTCGGCGTCGGCCTCCAGCAGCCGCACCAGCCGGGCGTGCAGCGGCGGATCCACCTCGCGCAACCGCTCAAGATGACGCGCGCGCGCCGTCGCCGCCATGTCCACGTAGCGGTCGAACAGCTCCAGCGCCTGCGCCTCAAGCTCCGCCATCCCGCGCCCCGCCCCTCACGCGGACCGGCGGGTCCGCCACGGTTTCGAGCCGGATGGTACTGCCCCGGAGAAGTCGCGGCCAATCGATGGCCGCGACCCGCGGCTTCAGCGCACGCCCAGCCGATCCAGCAGGAAGGCGTACCACTCCGAGGTGCGGCGGAAGCGGACGTAGCGGCCGGTCTTGCCGCCGTGGCCGGCTTCCATGTCGGTGCGCAGAAGGATCGGGCGGGTGCCGGTTTCGGTGGCGCGCAGCTTGGCGACCCACTTGGCCGGCTCCCAGTACTGCACCTGCGAATCCCACAGCCCGGTATCGACGTAGAGCGCCGGGTAGTCCTGCGCGCGCACCTGGTCGTAGGGCGAGTAGGAGAGCATGTACTCGTAGTACACCGGCTCGGCGGGGTTGCCCCACTCGTCGAACTCGTTGGTGGTCAGCGGGATCGAGGTGTCGAGCATGGTGGTGACCACGTCCACGAAGGGCACGCCGGCGTGCATCACGGCGTAGCGGTCGGGGGCCATGTTGGCGACCGCGCCCATCAAGAGGCCACCGGCGCTGGCGCCGGCGGCGGCGACCCGGTCCTTCGCCGCATAGCCCTCGCGCACGAGGAAATCGGTGACGTCGATGAAGTCGGTGAAACTGTTCTTCTTGTGCAGCAGCTTGCCGTCCTCGTACCAGTGCCGGCCCATCTCCTGGCCGCCGCGGATGTGGGCGATGGCATAGACCATGCCGCGATCGAGCAGGCAGGGCACCGCGAGGTTGAAGCGCGGGTCGCTGGATGCACCATAGGAGCCGTAGGCGTACTGCAACAGGGCCGTCGTGCCGTCGGGCCGGAAGCCCTTGCGGTAGACCAGCGAGACGGGGATCTTCGTGCCGTCGCGCGCCGGCGCCCAGAGCCGTTCGGTGGCGTAGCGCGAGGCGTCGTAGCCCAGTACCGGCTCGGTCTTGAGCAGGCGCCGCTCGCCGGTGGTGACGTCCACCTCGTAGGTGGTCTGCGGGGTAGTGAGCGAGCTGTAGCCGTAGCGCAGCCAGTGGGTACCCGGCTCGGCGTTGGTCGAGAGCCCCATCACGTAGGCCGGTTCGTCCGAGGCGACGAGGAAGCCCTCGCCCTGCGCGGGCAGCACCCGCAGCCGCAGCAGACCTTCCGAACGTTCCTCGACGGCGATGAAGTCGTCGAACAGCTCGAAGCCGCCGAGGAAGGCGTCCTCGCGGTGGGCAATCCACTCCTTCCAGCGCGCGCGGTCGCCGACTTCGTTTTCCGCCACGGTCATCAGGCGTCCGTTGGGCGCACGCCAGTCGGTGCGGATCACCCAGCGGTTACCCAGGTGGTCGGCGTCGTAGAGGAAGTCGCGCTGGCGCGGGGCGAGCACGAACAGGCGCGAGGGATCGGCCAGTTCGGCGCAGCGCATTTCGGTGGAAACCGTGGCGCGCAGGTCGATGCACAGATATCGCTCGGAGCGGGTGCGCGAAATCGACAGGTAGAAGGTCTCGTCGGCCTCCTCGTACAACAGGCGATCGGTCTCGGGTGCGGTGCCGATGCGGTGCTGCTTCACGCGCCGGCCGAGCAGGGTTTCCGGGTCGTTCTCGACGTAGTAGAGCGTGTCGTCGTCCGCGCCCCAGACGAGGTTGGGCGCGATGCCGGTCAGGCCGTCCTCGTGCACCGCACCGGTGGCCAGGTCCTTGACCTTGAGCACGTACTGGCGCCGGCCGACGTCGTCCTCGGCCCAGGCGATGCGCTGGCCGCTCGGGCTGATAGCCTCGTCGCCAATCTGGTAGTAGCCCTTGCCGGCGCCGAGCGCGTTGCCGTCGAGCAGGATTTCCTCGGGCGCCTCCATGCTGCCGCGGCGGCGCGCGAACACCGGGTATTCGCCGCCTTCCTGGTAGCGCACGTAATACCACCAGCCCTTTTCCCGGTAGGGCACGCTGGCATCGTCGGCCTGGATGCGCGCGGTGATTTCCTGAAACAGCGCATCGCGCGTGCCCTGCAGCGGCGCCATCACGGCGTCGGCGTAGGCATTCTCGGCCTCGAGGTAGCCGATGACCTCGGGATTTTCGCGGGTATCGTCGCGCAGCCAGTAATACGGGTCCTCGCGGCTGGCGCCGAACGGGGTCGTGACCTGGTGCGCCCGGATGGCCGCCACGGGCGGCACTGGATCGCTCTTGACTGCACTGTCCATCACGTCATGTCGCGGCTGGGAAGCACAGGCCGCCAGCAACACGATGCCGGCGACCAGAGCGCAACGATACTCCCGCACGCGATTCACGGCTGCCTGTCCGCAGGGCCGAACAGGCGCTGTTTCAGGAAGGCATAGGCCAGCGCCTGCATGTGGGCGCGCTGGCGGTTGTCGGCCGCGCCGCCGTGTCCGCCTTCGATGTTCTCGTAGTAGGTCACGTCGTGTCCCTGCTCCATCATGCGCGCCATCATCTTGCGCGCGTGGCCGGGGTGCACGCGGTCGTCGCGGGTGGACGTGGTGAAGAGCACCGGCGGGTACTTCACGTCCTTCTTCACGTTCTGGTAGGGCGAGAAGGTCTGGATGAAGTTCCAGTCGTCGGTGTCCGGATCGCCGTACTCGGCCATCCACGAGGCGCCGGCCAGGAGCTTGCTGTAACGCTTCATGTCGAGCAGCGGCACCTGGCAGACCACGGCGCCGAAGAGTTCCGGATACAGCACCGTCATGTTGCCCATCAGGAGGCCGCCGTTGCTGCCGCCCTGGATGCCCAGGTGCGCAGGCGCGGTGACCTTGCGCGCGATCAGGTCCTGCGCCACCGCGGCGAAGTCCTCGTAGGCGCGGTGGCGGTTCTGCTTCAGCGCGGCCTGATGCCAGCGCGGGCCGTATTCGCCGCCGCCGCGGATGTTGGCGACCACATACACGCCGCCCTGCTCTAGCCAGCCGCGCCCGGCCGCCGCGTTGTAGCCGGGCGTGAGGGAAATCTCGAAGCCGCCGTAGCCATAGAGCAGCACGGGATTGGAGCCGTCGAGAACAAGGTTCTTCGGCGCCACCATGAAATAGGGCACCTTGGTGCCATCCTTGCTGGTGGCGAAGTTCTGGCTGACCTCGAAGCGGCTGGCGTCGAAAAAGGCGGGAAGCTGCTTGAGCAGTGCGGGGGCTTCGCCGCCGATGGTGCCCAGATACAGCGAGTTCGGGGTGAGGTAGTCGTTGACGGTGAGGAAGAAGTCGTTGGAGTCCTCGTCGTCCACCGCGCTGATGCTCACCGTGCCCAGCGTCGGCAGGTTCGGCAGAGGCGTCCTCGTCCAGGTCTTGCCGTTGGGCGTGACCAGGTAGATGCGGTTCTTCACGTCCTCCAGCACGTTGATGAAGAAGTGGTCGCGGGTGCGCCCGAAGCTCGCCAGCGAACTGTGCTCATCGGGCTGGAACACCACGGAAAGCTCGCGCTTGCCGGCCATGAAGTCGTCGAACTTCGCCGCCAGCAGCGCGCCCTGCGGATAGGTGACGCCGTCCACGGTCCAGGGCTCGCGCAGCTCGATGGTCAGCCACTCGCGCGAAACGCCGGCCTGGGCGCTGTTGGGCACATCGATCTTCTGCAGCGTGCCGTCGGCGCGGCGCAGGTACAGCTCGTTGTTGTAGAAGGCCAGCGCGCGGTACACGAAGTCGCGCTCGAAGCCCGGGGTGTCGTCATGGTAGGCGCCGATGGACATGTCGGTGGGCTGGCCCTCGTACACCACGCGCGCAGACTCCATCGGGGTGCCGCGCTTCCATTCCTTGACGATGCGGGCATAGCCCGAAGTGGTCATCGAACCTTCGCCGAAATCGGTGGCGACATACACGGTGCCCTCGTCGATCCACGACAGCGAGCCCTTGGCCTCGGGGCGGAAGAAGCCGTCCTTGAGCCATGCCTTGTTTTCCAGATCGAACTCGCGGGTCACATCGGCGTCGGCACCGCCGCGCGACAGCGAAACCAGGCAGCGCCGGTACGGCTCGCCCTTGTCCTTCGGCCGCGGCAGGAGGCACCGTGCCAGACCCAGTTCTCGCCCTCCTGCGCGTTGAGCGCGTCCACGTCGATCAGGGTTTCCCACGCCGGCTCGGCCTTGCGGTATTCGGCCAGCGTGGTGCGCCGCCAGATGCCGCGCTGGTTGTTCCGATCGGTCCAGAAGTTGTAGACGTACCCGCCCTGCTTGTAGACGAAGGGAATCTTCTCGTCCGAATCCAGGATCGCCAGGAGGTCGTTTTCCAGCGCGGCGAATCCGCCGTCGGACTCGATCGCGGCCTTGGCCTGCGCATTGCGGCCGCGCACCCAATCCAGCGCGGTGTCCGCACCCACATCCTCCAGCCACAGGTAGGGGTCTTCGGCCTGCGGCGCGGCGGCCGGCGCGCCGGCGTCGGCGGACGACCCGGGTTTCACCGGGGAGCAGGCGGACAGGACGAGCAGCCCGGCCGAAAGCCAGGCGAGAGCACGACGCGACATGGGACGACTCCGTGATTCATCGACCGCCAACGCTACCACGACAGCGCCACGGCGGCCCTTGGCCGGAAGTCATGCCCGGCGCGCGAATGCGCCGGGCCGGCGCGCGGCTAGCCGATGGTGTAGCCGCCGTCCACCACGATCTCCTG
>Ga0116141_10000573_pt1 | contig 29839 bp, 24 predicted proteins | sample AD_UKC097_MetaG_FD_89744 | JGI IMG/M metagenome (GOLD analysis project Ga0116141, IMG submission 89744) | Active sludge microbial communities of municipal wastewater-treating anaerobic digesters from USA - AD_UKC097_MetaG | ecosystem: Engineered > Bioreactor > Anaerobic > Digestate | place: USA...
AAGGGAGTCTGGCCTGCCGATCTCAAGACGGTGACCGGAGATGAGGAATACTTCCCGGACGGCCCTCCCGAGTGCCCGTTTGGGACCGCGTATCAGTACAGCACGACGACTCATCGCGTTTCGTCGCACACTCATTGAGTCGTGTGGGCGTGTGAGTTCGATTCATGGATTCCGGATTCTACTGGGACCGTGGGGTGGATGACCGCCGCGTGCGGCCATCGACGATCCTATCCATGCACAGCGTTATGCCACTTGCCGGATACGATGTTTGCAGCCAGCGGCGATTGCCTCAAAGAGGATATACCCTGGTGGAGGTCATCACCGTGGTATTGATCCTCTCGATCCTCGCTTGCATAGCTGTGCCGAGGCTGAATCTGGCGGCCGCGAATGGTGCGAGAGCCGACGCCTTCGTTCAACAGATCGCGACGGCCCTTCGGCGTGCGCGCGCCAACGCCATTCTGCACGCCGCCGAGAATCCGGACGGATTCGCTTTGCTCATGCAGGGCGGGGCGCCCCACACCGGCTATCAGATCATCGATCTGCAGGATTCCACTGTGATTGCGGACTGCGACATTCCCGAAGAGATCAACTGCGGCGGCGGGCAGAGATTCGAATTCGGTCCTTTGGGCAATCTGCTCAGTGGCAGCGATACGGAACTGCGAATTGCCGCGGAAGGACGGGTGTACTTCGTGCAGGTCGAGCCTGCGACGGGAGCAGTGAAATGGATGCGGCGCGACGGCTGAGAATACCCTCTCTCCTTCGCTGCTCCGGCGTCACTCTGAGCGAGGTGGTTGTTGCCTCGGCCCTGCTGTTGATCTCCATCATCCCACTTCTCAAGGCCCTGACGACGACGCACGGCATGGACCGCGCCATCGAGCGCAAGAGCTGGAGCCTGCTCCTGGCGCAACAGGAACTGGAGCGGATACGGGCCCGATCGATCTATCACTATGACGAATCCTTCCGAGCGAATTCGCAGGAGTTGCAGGGCGGTTTCTTGTGCACCGTGGCCGACGACGGGCACCCGACGCTCAGGACAGTGACCGTCGCTGTTGGGCTCGACCGCAACGGCGACCGAACGCTGGCGACGGAGGAGATCGACGTGAGCCTGACGACTGCCCTCGCAAGGCGGTGGCCCGGCCCACCGGCAGACCTCGCAGGGTTGGCGAAGCCTGTGAACTGAGTTATAGGGCATCTACGCGGCAGGCCACCCTGACCGCCCGTTCGGTACAGAAACAGGACCTATAAGAACGCGCCATGGGCTTTGGTGAAGCTTCTGGGGTGGGTGCTTTGTCTGTCACTGTCTTGCCCGAACATCTGGGGGTACACGCGGTAATGGACGCGCTCGTTTGTGCCGAAAACTCCCGTGTGCGTTGTCATGGAGTGCGCAGAGAGATGGTACGTGTGAAAGACAAGACAGCAGACCGGCGTGGGACCACGGTCGTGGAATTGACGGTTGCCGTGGCGATCATGGCGACGGTCTTTGCCGCGATCATGCCGCTGTTTGCCGGCATCCGAAACAGCGCCGACACCCAGTGGGCGAACCTGGAAATGGTTCAGGACGCCAGAGTGCTGAACGAGCAACTGAGTCGTGATCTGGCGGGGGCCCGCCGGGTGGTGGCCGTCAGCTCGAGCAGCAGCAACGACGGGTACATCGAGTTTGAGGCCGCCGACGGCGGGATTTACCGTTGCGGCCTGGGAGCGAACGGCCGCGTGGAGTGCGGACCGGTCGGCGATCCGAGCGAGTTGGTTGGGCCGGTGGACTCTCTGCGGTTCGTCTGCTACGACGGAAACGATCTCAGCAATTCCACGCAGACACCAGAGGCAATCCGCCTCGTGACCTGGGAGGCCGGGCTGCGAAGCACGGGGAGTCTGGCCCATGATAAGACCGTCCTCGGAGCATGCTATCTCCGTGTTGCCGCCTCCGCAGGGAGTGAGGAAGAAGGCACTGAGACGTACGATTTCACGACTGGTCAGCCCGGCGTGAATTGCTTTGCGTTCGCGGACCAGGGCGAATCACAGGTGCCAGATGAGCCGGGTATTCCGGCCCAAGCCATTGAGGGGGATCAGTACAATTCCCTCGCGGCGGACGACCAGCAGTCTCACGTCCTGGCAGTGTCGGACGAGTCTCAATATGCCCAGCTTCGGGTAACGTTCCAGATCGAGCAGGACCCGAGAGACCTGCTGGGCTTGATCGTGACGTGGAGTGGCAGCGGCGTGAACGCCGATTCATCCCGTACCGATGGAGCAACCGTCTTTCTCTGGAACCACGATTCCTCGCGCTACGAACAGATTCAGGCATCGCCGAATACGGATCTTGAGATCACGCTCACCGGATCGGGCAGCGCCGTGCCAAATGCCTACGTGGGAGGCGCCGGGGATAGGACCGTTACGTTGCTCGTAGTTTCAAATGATAAGAAGACGGTTCAGCAACCGGACACTCTGTTCACCAACTATGTGAAGGTTGATGTCGTTGTCTCACCGAGAAGCGTAGCCGTCGTGCCGTGAGTTGGATCCATGCGAACGAAGTGGAAAGAAGCTGGTTCGGTGTTGCTCATCGTCGTGGTGCTTGTCGCACTTCTGGCGGCCACAGTGATGGGCCACTTGCAGGTGAATGCCGAGGAGATTCAACTCATGCAGAACCACGTTCACGGCGCAGAAGCGATGGCCGTCGCGGAAGCGGGATTGAACGATGCACTGGCCCAACTGCGGGCCGATGCGGACTGGCATGAGGGGTTCAAGGACAAATCGTTCGGCGATGGGGCGTATACCGTGACGGTCGGTGGCTCGACGATCACTTCGACGGCAACGACCTCGCACGGTTTCGTGGTCCGGCTGGAAGCGGATGTGACGACGGCTCCCGATGGGCCACCGCATCTGATCCGGATCGATGCACTGCGGATCAATCCATGAAGTCTCGCACGAAAACAGCTCTGGGTCTGGACATCGGCAGTCGCCACATCAGTGCCGCACTGGTGGAAAAGGCGCCGCGCGGCATCCGAGTCGTCGCGGCGGCGAATGGTGATCTGCCTGCCGCCGAGTCGCAGCCGGCGGCTGTGCAAGCCAAGGCGATGTCGAGAGTGTTCAGGAAGCTGGCCAAGCAAGCCAGAATAAGCCGAGCGGGCGTGGTGGCGGCCGTATCGACCCATTCCACGATCATACGGTTGTTGGATCTCCCGCGGCCACTGCCGGTGAACGTCAGCGAGTTCATAGATGCCGAGCTGAATCAATACGTAGCCCTGTCCGGAAGACAGAGGCAACAGGACTTCTGCGGTGTTGGAATGGGTTCCGGTTCGCGGAAACGATTGTTGGCGGTAGCTGCGGACGCGGAGGAGATGGGCGAGGTGGTTCATGCGTGCCGCAAAGCACGAATCACCGTGGACACCATCGAGCCGGCGGCACTGGCATATGCCCGAGCGTCTCTGCTGGGCGTCAAAGACATGCGGCACAGCGACGTGCTGATCGCCATGCTCGGCGCCCGTGACTTGGTCATGTGTCTGTTCTGCAAGGGTGTTCTGGACTTCGTGAGGATCAGAGATCTGCCCATGGGCATCGACTCGCCAGATCAGATGGGCGCATGGTTGACAGAAGAGCTCGACACGGTGCGGCAATATCACCGCTCCGCCGTATCGAGCGGGAATACGGAGGTGCTGACTCGCCTGGTGATCCACGATTCATCGCATGACAAGAGCGATTTCGTGCGTGTTCTTGCTCCGGATGGGAGATCGCTGGTTGTGGTCGATTCGCGTGAGCCGGCAGAGTCTCTCTACGAGGTGGCAGCAGGGGCTTCTCCCTTGCCATCGACTGTCGCAGTGGGTGCTGCTCTGAGACTGCTGGACGTGGAGAAGGACGAGCTGCGAATCGACCTGATGCCGCGCGATGTGATCCGTGCCAGGTCGTCGTCCAGGCATTTGCTGATCGCCGCCAATGTGGCCGCCGTCGTGTTTCTTGCAGTATTCCTGGTCATCCAGTTCCTGGCGCGCACGACGGACGCGATGAACCGGCGGATCGCACGGTCTCGGCTGGACGGACAGCTCTACACGCTGCCGGCAATGGTGGCCGGGGATCGATACCTCGACGGGGAAATCTCGCGAATCCAGAGACAACTGGCGGACCTGGATGCCGTCCGTGGGGAGCAGGAGGTGGATTGGCCGGCAGTCTTGCATACGATCGGGCAGGCTGCTCCCGCTGGTGCGTGTGTCACCCATTTGGCCTGCGGCGATGGCCGTCGGATCTCCCTGACGGGATTGGCGACGTCGCATGACCAGGTGAGATTGCTCACGCAGAATCTCGCCGGTCGAGGCCTGTTCGAATCGGTTCGCCCCAAGCGCATGGAGCGGCCGCAGACCGATTCGGATACAACGGAGTATGAAATCGAATGTGTACTGAAGACCGTGAGACAGGAATCGTCCCGTGATGACATATGACAACCATAGGTCCTTTGCACAGAGGAAAGGTGTCCTCGCGGTTGCCTTGTGTCTCATCGGAGCCGTGGCGGTGCACAACCGGGTTGTCTCGCCTCACATTGGCTACCTGCACGCGATGCAGCGACTGGAGCCCGTCCTGGACCGAATGGCCGAGGAGTTGGAGGCGGTTGACGAGACTCGCGAGGAGAAGCTCTCGACGGCACGGGGCCTGCAAGCAGAGTTGGCAAGGGTCCGCGAGGGTCTTTTCACCCCCGAAGAGGCCGCCGCATTCACTCACGATCTTCCCACTCTCATTGAGAATACCGGGTGTACGATGTCTGAGGTGGACCTCACGTCCACGGGGGACTCCGAACAGACGGACGACCCCCACGCAACGGTCGCCGTCCGGGCCCTCAATGTGGACTGCACCGTCATGGGCCAATACGAGCAGATCGTCGCGTTGCTTCAGTCACTCCATCAGAGGCGACAGAAGGTCTGGGTCGATTCGTGCGAGATCGACCTTCTCGACCCTCGTGGGGGACGGCTGAAATGCCGGCTTGGCTTGACCATCTTCATTATGCTGCAACTCGGAGGACTGCACGGATGAGTGGCTCTGCTTCTCATGTTGTGGTGTTGTGCATGGCGACGGCAATACTGCTGGCCGATGTGCCACTGGGCATCGGTTCTCGGACGGCGTGCGGACAGACGGACCCATGCGATGCGACCACGCGCCGCAATCCCTTCGCCGGGCTGGCCCCGCAGGAAGAACCGGAGGCTCCCATCGAGATGGAGCAGCCGGTTGTCGGCACTCCCCCGGAACTGCGGCTGGAGACCATTGTCTTGAAGTTCTTGGACGCCAAAAGCCTCAAGGATGTCCTGGATCGGATGGTGACTCCGAACGGCGGGGTGGCCATCAATGAGAAGAACAACTCTGTCATCGTGTGCGACACGCCGGAAAGCTTGCAGAGAATCCTGACGGAGGTCAAGAAGGCGGATCGGACCCCCAACCAGATCATGGTGGAGGTCGTCATCATGGATGTCCAATTGCGCGACGATACGGAGATCGGTGTGAATTGGGACCTGCTCTCCAGCGACCTCTACGATGTTGTATACAGGCAGAACCTGACGAGTGCCCGGCTGCAATCCACAGGGTCCGACGACGAGACGATCGGCAGTGCGACCGTATTCAACACGGTGGGCACCGGCGGCGATCTGAGCTTGATCAGCGGAACGATCCGACACGTGCTGCATGCGATCCAGCAGAAACGCAATGTGGAGATCCTGGCCAGCCCGAGCACCCTGGTGGTCAGCGGGCAATCTGCAACGATCAAGGCCGTCGAGGAAATCCCCTACGTGGAAGTTATCGATACCGCTCAGGGGGGAGCGGCGGCCCTCACCTCGACGGAGTTCAAGGAGGTCGGCGTCAATCTCCAGGTGTCGGCAACCGTCACGGATGGCAACAGCATCTTTCTCTCTGTAGACACGGAGCAGAACGTGCGGACGGGAGAAAGCCCCCGCGGAGTCCCGATCGTGGACACACGCCGTGCTACGACGGCATTGCTGCTGAAGGACGGCCAGACCATTGTCATCGGCGGACTCCGGCGAGTCGAGACGGTCGACGAGGTCAGACAGATTCCCATCCTGGGGGATCTGCCGTTGATCGGGTTTCTGTTTCGAAGCACGAGCAAGGTGACGACCCGGTCGGAGTTGGTCGTTCTTCTATCGCCACACATATCGAAGGACGGTCCGATCCCGCCGAGCGTGCTGGCCGAACACAGGAGGATCCAGGAAATGTCGCTGCTATCGGAACGAAGCGGTGGGGTGGATAGAAAAAGACGTTCGGGTGCCGCCGGAGAGGATCGTCCCCTTCCCGTGGACGAGGCCGGTTCATCTGGACCATAGCGGGAAGGCCCGTTCAGGGGCGGCGACCCGTTCGCTCAACGAAGTTGGAGTGTATTCATCGCCAAGGAGACGCAAGCATGCTGGGACTGTTCAAGACAAAGAAGAAGACCACTCAGGTGAAGATCCTCGTGGTCGATGACGAGCCGGACCTCGTCAGCACCGTAGAGTACCGCCTGAAGTTCGCGAATTGCAGTGTCGTGACGGCGTCGAACGGCCAGGAAGGTCTGGAGCGTGCGGCCGCCGAGAAACCCGACCTCATTCTACTCGACACGAACATGCCGGTGATGAACGGTCACGAGATGCTCGAGCATCTTCGGGCGGATCCCGCCTGCGGGGTATTCCGGTGATTATGCTCACCGCTCGGTGCGAGCCGCAGGATATTGCCGCGGCCGCGGCGCGTGGCGTCTCAGACTACGTGACGAAACCATTCGACTTCGCGCAACTGATGGACAGAATCCACGCCGCGCTGAAGAACAAAGGACAGCCGTGACGGCCGTTGCTCGACGGGTCGTCGGATGATATGAGGAGAAACGCTCTTGGCCACGTCGTATGCGCTTCGTCTGTTGATCGTCGAAGATGATATCGTAGACCGCAAACTGCTCGCGAGATTGTTGGCGCAATCCTCTCTCAGCGCGTGCGAGGTGCGCCACGCGAACACGCTTGGGGCGGCCTTGGATTTGCTGAAGGACTCGTCGTTCGATGTCGTCCTTCTCGACCTCGGTCTGCCGGACAGCCAGGGCATGGATTCCGTGAGACGTGTCCAATCCCAGGCGCCCTATGTGCCGATTATCGTACTGAGCGGATTGGATGATGAGCAAACGGCGACGCAGGCCGTGCACATCGGCGTGCAGGACTACCTCATCAAAGGCCAGGTGGACGCGAGTCTGCTCGTACGGTCGATTCGTTATGCACTCGAGCGGAAAAAGGCGGAACGCCAACTGCAGGCCACCGAACTGCGGTATCGTACGATCTTCGAAAACTCGGCCGTCGCGATCATGATGGCCGACGAGAACAAACACCTTGTCTCCTGGAACAAGTTCACCGAGCGTCTGCTGGGCATGGGGGAGGAGCAGCTTCGGGGGCGGGATGTTGCGACGCTATACCCTCCTGCGGAATGGCAGAAGATTCGAGCCCTGAGCGTTCGCCGCAAGGGGATGCAGCATCACCTCGAGACGAAGATGATCTGTGGGAATGGAGAAGTCCTCGATATCGATATCTCGCTCAGTGTGGTGCACGACTCCGACGGCAGGATCACGGGCTCTATCGGGGTGATTCGGGACATCACGGAGCGCAAGCGCATGGAAGAGGCGCTGCGCAGATCGGAGAGACGGTTCCGGCAAGTGGCCGAGAATGCACGGGAGTGGATCTGGGAGGTGGACGCCGAGGGCGTGTACACGTACGCCAGCCCCGTCGTCGAGAAGATCCTCGGGTACAAGGCCGAAGAGGTTCTCGGCAACAAGCACTGCTGCGATTTCCTCCACCCGCAGGAGGCGGAACGATTGCGCGCGGAAATGCAGGCGATCTTCGGTCGCCGCGGCGTACTGAAGGAGTTCGAGACGCGCAACCTCCACAGGGATGGGAGCGAAGTGTGGCTTCTTCGCAGCGGGGTGCCGGTCATCGACGAAAACGGTGAACTGCTTGGATATCGGGGGGCCGACATCGATATCACCGAACGCAAACAGGCGGAAGATGCCCTTCGCGAGACGCATCGTCGGCTCACGGAGATCGTGGAGTTTCTCCCCGATGCCACGTTCGTCGTCGATCGAGAGGGCAGGGTCATCGCCTGGAACAAGGCCATCGAGGAGATGACGGGCGTTCCCAAGGCGGACATGATCGGCAAGGGAGATCACGAGTATTCAATCCCCTTTTATGGCTGTCGACGTCCCATTCTGATCGATCTGGTCTTGCAGCCGGACATGGAGGTCGAGCGAAGCGAATACTGGTCCACATCCAGAGTGGGCCAGAATCTCTGTGGCGAGATGTACGCTCCGAATCTTGCCGGCGGCCAGGGAGCGTTTCTCTGGGGAAATGCGTCGTGTCTGCGGGATAGTCGCGGGGAAATTGCCGGGGCCATTGAGACGATTCGCGACGTCACAGAACGCCACAAGGTGCAGGAGGAACTGCGCAAGAGTGAGGAACGCATGCGTCTGATCGTGGAGGCATCCCCGCTGCCTCTGCAATTGAGCCGTCCCGCGACAGGGGAAATCCTGCTTTCGAATCGCGCGAGCGCGGATCTCTTCGGATATGACTGTGAGACGATACTGAAGATGACTACCGCCGAACTCTACGCGGATGCCCAGCGCGACAGGCCGGAGGTCCTGGCAGAGCTACGGGAAAAAGGCCGGATCGCGCAGCGCGAAGTGCTTATGCGAAGATCCGACGGGACTCCCTTTCCGGTGAGTCTGTCCTTGGAGACAATCGAGTACGAACACAAACCGGCAAACCTCGCCGTGCTCTATGATCTCACGGAACGCAAACGCACGGAGGAGGCCCTGCGCCACCACGTCAGCGAGATCGAGCGCTTCAACCGTCTGGCCATGAGTCGGGAAATGCGGGTGGTTGAGTTGAAACAGCAGATCAACGAGATGTCGCTTGCCGCCGGTCGGCCGGCGCCCTACGCCCCGCTCCAGGCGGAAGCTGCGCCCGATCCGGAGGCCGATGAGTCGGGCAAGACCGCTCTGGCTCCGGGCACCACCGCCGACGAGCGGCATTACGATCTCGCCGATCTGCTGGATCGCGATCAGATGCAGCAACTGATGGACAGTTTCTGCGATGCGGTCGGTATTTCCTCTGCGATCATCGACCTGGAGGGCAACGTGTTCGTCGGGGCCCGCTGGCAGCCGATTTGCACGGGTTTCCACCGGGTTAACGCAAGAACCTGTGCCCGGTGCGTTGAAAGCGACACGGTTCTGGCGGCGCAACTGAGGGAGGGCGAGCACTTCTCGCTCTATCAATGTCGCAACGGTCTGACGGACGCTGCGTCGCCCATCGTGATCGGGGGTCGGCACGTGGCGAACGTGTTCATCGGCCAGTTCCTGCTGGAGCCTCCCAACGAGGAGTTGTTCCGCCAACAGGCGAGGGAGTTCGGCTTTGATGAAGCCGCCTACCTGGAGGCGCTCTTCCGCGTCCCGATCGTACCCGAGAAGAAGCTGCCTCCTGTGCTCATGTACCTGACCACGTGCGCCCAACTGCTCGCTGAGATGGGTCTGGAGCAGATTCAGGGCCAGGCCCATGAGGCCGAACTGCTGCGGTGGGCCGAGGAGCTGAATCGGGCCAACCAGGCCCTCCGGCAGCAGAGAGAGGCGGCCCTGAGTCTCGCCGAAGACGCCAACGAGGCGAGAGCGACCGCCGAGCGCATCCAGCAGTCGCTGCGGGAGAGTGAAGAACGCCTTCTCGGCATGACCAGCGCCGCGCTCGACGCGATCATCATGATGGATGAGCAGGGCTACATCTCCTTTTGGAACAAGGCGGCGCAGACCATGTTCGGCTACACGGCGGAAGAGGCCTGCGGCAAGAATCTGCATGATCTCCTGGCGCCGCCGCGATACCACGAGCTGTGCCATGTCGGCGTGGAGCGATTCAGGATCACCGGGGAAAGCCCGGTCCTCGGTAAGACGGTTGAGTTGACCGCCCTGCGTAGAACGGGCGAGGAGTTCCCGGTCGAGTTGTCGGTCGGCCGCATCTGCTTGCACAACCAGTACCAGGCGGTCGGCATCATTCGAGATACGTCGGAACGGAAGCGAGTGGAGGAGGCGCTGCTCCTGAAGGATAGCGCCGTGGATAGTGCGGCCAGCGGTATCGTGTTCATCGATCCGGCAGGCAAGCTGGCCTTTGCGAATCCGTCCGCGCTGAGGATGTGGGGCTACGAGGAGGAGAGCCAGGTTCTCGGCAAGCCCCTGGCATTCTTCTTGAAGTCGGCCGACGAGGCGGCAGCGGCCTTCCAGTCGGCGATGGAGAACGGAGCGTGGAACGGAGAGCTCGTGGCGCGGCGGAGCGATGGGTCTGATTTCGTCGCGCAGATGCTGGCCAGCGTCGTGAAAGACAAAGAAGGCAAGCTGATCTGCGTGATGGTGTCCCTTGTCGATGTGACTGAAAGCAGGCGAATCCACGAGATCCTCGACCGCAAGCAGAAGAACCTGGAGGCGATCTTCGATGCAACTCCGCTCGGCACGCTGCTCGTGAATGACCGCATGAAGGTGACGCGTGCCAACGATGTGATCCGGCAGATGTCGGGCGGCGGATACGCTGATATTATCGGCCACGACATATGCCAGGCGCTGAGGTGCGCTCGTGCCGCGAATGCGACGGACGGGTCCTGCGTCGAGGATGCCGGCGGCGCCTGCACGCTCCGGGGCCTCGTGCACAAGGCGATCGACGTGGACGAACCGGCTCGCGGGGTGGAGATTCAGCCGGCCCTGGGCGGCGACGACACGAAGCGGCCGTGGCTCTCCGTCAGCCTGGAGCCGATCAATATCGACGGCAGCAAGCGTGTCCTGATCGTGCTGAACGACATCACCGACCGCAAACGTGCGGAGGACGAGCTCAAACAGGCCATGGAGCTGAAGTCCCAATTCATCTCGACGGTTTCGCACGAGCTTCGTACGCCGTTAAGCTCCATGAAAGAGTCTGTGATCATCGTTCTGGACGGCGTTGCCGGGAAGATCAACAAGGACCAGAGGCACTTCCTCGACATTGCGAAGCGCAATATGGATCGGTTGTTGCGGTTGATCGATGACGTCCTGGACTTCCAGAAGCTCAGCGCGGGCAAGATGAAACTCAACCTGCGGGAGAACGCCATCGGGGCAGCCGTGAACGAGGTCTACAACACGATGCTGCCGTATGCCGCCAAGAGCGAAGTGAATTTGGCGATGGACTTGCAGCCCGACCTGCCCGCGGCCGTCTACGACAACGACAGGATCCTCCAGGCGCTCATGAACTTGGTCAGCAACGCGATCAAGTTCACACCGGCGGGCGGGCATGTCCGGGTATCGGCATATGGTCAGCCGGAGCACTTGGTGCTCAAGGTCAGTGATACCGGGTACGGCATTCCGAAGGAAGACCTCAAGAAGATCTTCGATCGCTTCTACCGTGTCTACAGGCCGGGAAAAGAGATCAAGGGAACGGGTCTGGGGTTGGCCATCGTCAACAAGATTGTGGTCGCCCACGGGGGCACGATCGAGGTCGAGAGCGAGCTGGAAAAGGGCACGACGTTCACCGTGTTGCTCCCCCTGACTCCACAACGTACGCCGGCGGTCAACGCGGACCAGGCGGATCAGGACCTGGAGTCTGTACTGACGGGAAAATGACCGAGCAGGGCGACTTGGCGCCGTAGAGCCCGGGGCCCCGCGACACCCAACGCTCGCCGAGTTCCGGGCACCGATCCTCTCATCTCCCGTGAGGACTCCGGCTAACCTCCGGATTCGATTGCGTTCGTCGCGTGCAGGGCTTTCACAGCAGGTCTTGATTTCCCGGCAGACCGGCCCTATGATAGGGACGGTGCGATTGCGGCGAATGCCGCGGATGTGCAGTGCCCAGCGCTGTGGCCCTCGGCGAAACTCCGGCGGCTGTCAAGTCGGGCACGACCGAATCTGGTCCGGGGAATACGATGGACGACACCTGCGACAGACACTTCCAGTCCCAAGAGGAGATGTGGCTGCGCCAGCGTGTGACCGAACTGGAGCGCGCAAACGAGCGATTGCAGGAGCGACTGGCTGCGCTGGAGCGAGAGCGGGATGCCCTTCGGACGGAGCTTGCCCAGACGGGGTCTGGCCGTGAATCCGTGGCCCTGGCCCTTCTGGACGCAATTACTGAGTCCGTAGTGGTGGTCGATCGCAGCGGCGTGATTCGGGCCGTCAACCGAACGGCGGCGGAGCGACTCGGACACAGCAAGGAACAGCTCGTAGGGCTTGATGGACGCGATCCTCTATGCAGGATCGTGCCGGATGACGTTCGCGATGCGAGGCTTGCACGCCTGGACGAAGTGATCCGGACAGGCAAGCCGCTGCGTGTGGCGGACAGTCGGGATGGCAGGACGTTCGACCAGACATACTACCCGGTGTTGGACGGGAGTGGACAGGTGTCTCACGTCGTGCTGTTTGCGACGGACGTCACCGAGCATCGGGGGATTGAGCGGGCTGTGCGAGAAAATGAGCAGATGTTGCGCGTTCTCTTTGACGCGGTGACGGAGTCGGTCCTCATGCTCGACACGGAGGGGAGGATCCTGATGCTCAACGAAACCGCCGCGAGACGTTTCGGAAGGAGCGCCCGCGAGCTTGTCGGTGTTAGACTGGCGGATGTGGGTGACAGCGTGATTTCGCAGCCGGTTGTGGACCGGCGGTTACAGCGAATCCGTGAAGTCGTGAATACGCGGGCGCCCGTCCAGTTCGAGGACGATCGCATCAATCGACGCTTTTTCACGAGCATGTATCCCATCCTGGATCAAGACGGGGTGGTCCGGCGGGTCGCTGTCTTCGCCAAGGACGTCAGCGAGGAGAGATCCGCCCAGCGCGAAGTCAAAGGGCTCCAGCAACAGATGGAGTTCATCTTGGGTACTGCGAAGATGGGGCTCGACATCATCGATTCCGACTTCAACGTGCGCTACGTGGACCCTGCGTGGCAGCGCGTATATGGTCCCTACGAGGGCAGGAAGTGCTATGAGTACTTCATGGACCAGGACCGCATGTGCTCCGGGTGCGCGATTCCCACGGCCCTGGCGAGCGGGCAACGAGTCGTCTCCGATGAGGTCCTGGTCAAGGAGGCGAACCGGCCCATTCGGGTGACCACGATTCCCTTTCAAACGGACGGCGGGGAATGGCTGGTGGCGGAGGTGAATGTGGACATCAGCGACCGCCTGGAGCTCGAGCGTGGTCTGATGGAGAGTGAAGAGAGATACCGGACGGTTGTGGAGAGCGCGGGGGAAGCGATTGCGATTGTCGACGAGCAGGGCACGTTTCTCTTCATGAACGGCACGGCCGCACGGGCACTGGGAGGGAAACCGTCCGATTTCAAAGGCAAGACGATGTGGGACCTGTTCCCGAAGGATATCGCGGACCGGCAGGCGGGCGCCGTCCGCAGGGTCATTGAAGCAGCGTCGGGAGCGAGCTCTGTGGTGCTGTCCGACGTTCGGGGACAGATGCGGTGGTATAATACGACGATCCAGCCCCTGCGGGATGGGACGGGCCGGGTGGCCGCCGGATTGGTGATCGCCCGCGATGTCCACGAGTTGCGGACCGCCCAGCAGGAGCTGGAGGCCAATCGCGAGAAGATGATGCGGGCCGAGCAGCTTGCCTCCCTGGGCACGCTCAGCGCTACGTATGCCCATGAGGTGAACCAGCCGTTGACGGTGATTCGATTGTCCCTTCAGAACGCACTGAAGGATCTCGAGGGAACCGCTTGTCCGACGACGGTGGTGGAGGACCTCAGCGACGGGCTTTCGGAGGTCTCGAACATCACGGGGATTATCGAGCGGTTTCGCAGTCTCGCCCGCCAGGCATCGGACAGGCCGGTCACGAAGGTGATTCTGGCGGCCGCGGCCGGTCGAGTGATCCGTTTACTGGCCGAGAGCGCCAGGAAGAACCGGCTCAGACTGGCCATCGAGCAGCTCGATGATCTGCCGCCGATCTATGCGTGCGAGAAGGACATCGAGCAACTGTTCTTCGCCTTGACGCAGAACGCCGTCCAGGCGGCGGATGGGGCGAGGGATCGGCATTTCACGATCACAGGGGTTTGCCAGGATGGACAGATCGAGCTGCGATTTGTCGATGACTGCGGGGGCATACACCCCGACATCGTCGGTCGTGTGTTCGATCCGTTTTTCACCACGAAATGTGCAGGAGAGGGAACCGGGCTCGGTTTGTGCATCGTTCAGCGCGTCGTCTCCCAGGCGGGCGGACGGGTTCGCGTCGAGACCCGGTTCGGCGAGGGCACCACGTTCATTGTGACGCTGCCGGTCGATGGCGGTTGATCGGAGCGATACAGAGGTGGAGAGCATGGGGCCTGCACGAGTTGTGTTTGTGGATGATGAGCCCAAGGTGTGTTGCACGGTGTCCAAGACGCTGGAACGGGCCGGTATCGGTGTGCAGTGCTTCGCCCTTGCGAAGGACTGCCTTGACTATCTGAGCAACGGACGATGCGATCTGCTGATTACGGACATGCGGATGCCGGAGATGAGCGGGCTGGAACTGCTCCAGGAGGTGAAGCGACAGTGGCCGTGGCTGCCCGTGCTTGTCGTCACGGGCTATGGCGACGTTCCCGCCGCGGTCCGGGCCATGAAAGCGGGGGCATCAGACTTCATTGAGAAGCCGCTCGATCGGGAACGGTTTCTGCGGGCGGTCCAGTCGCTGCTCGAGCAGAACAAAGGACACACCGTCCTGGAGGGCAGCGCGCTGACGAGAACGGAAAGGACGATCCTGTATCTGATTCTCGACGGCAAGAACAGCCGGGAGATCGCTGCGGCGCTCCACCGCTCCCCTCGCACCATCGAGGTACATCGCGGGCACGTGATGCAGAAGATGGGGGCGAACAGCGTGATCGAACTGCTCCGGCGGGCGGTGGATATGGGGCTCCTCCAGTCCATGCCGGCCGAAGCGGAGGGCTCTGCGTTTGGCTGAGCCCGGCCGATTCTTCCGTGTGAAGACTGGGGAGTGAATCATGCAACGACGAGAGTTTCTCAAGACGATGGCACTGGCCGCAGCGGGAAGGCCGCTGGCATCTGTCTGCCGGGGAGCGGCCCAAGGAACAAAGCGACCCAACGTCGTGTTTATCCTGGCCGACGATCTCGGCTATGCGGACGTCGGGTGCTACGGTCAGAAGAAGATCCGCACCCCGCATATCGACAAGCTCGCAGCCGAAGGGATGCGCTTCACTCAGAGCTACTCTGGGAATCCCGTCTGCGCGCCGTCGCGCTGCACCCTCATGACGGGTTACCACACGGGGCACGCCCAGGTCCGAGACAACAAGCAGGTCGGTGGGGACGAAGGCTGGAATCTGGGCTCGACGGTCGGGGGCCAGTGGCCGCTGGCCGAGGGCACGTTCACCACAGGGCATTTGTTCCAGCGGGCGGGCTACGTTACCGGCGCATTCGGCAAGTGGGGGCTCGGCCGGGTCGGCACTTCCGGCGACCCGCAGAAGCAGGGCTTCGACCATTTCTTCGGCTATATCTGCCAGCGGCAGGCCCACACGTATTATCCCAACCACCTCTGGCGTGACGGCGAGGTCTTCTGGATCGAGGAGAACAAGGACGGCGCCGAGCGGGTCTATTCACACGATCTGATCGCGGAAGAGGCCCTCCGGTTCATCCGGGTGAACAGGGACAGGCCGTTCTTTCTCTATGTGCCGTTCACGATCCCGCACGTTGCCCTGCAGGTGCCGGACGATTCTCTTGGGGAGTATGAAGGCCAATGGGCCGATCCGCCGTACGATCGCAGCAAGGGCTACGTCGCCCACGCGCACCCGCGGGCCTGCTACGCGGCTATGATCACCCGGATGGACAAGGACGTGGGGCGGATTATGGCATTGCTCAGAGAGCTTGGCCTGGACGACAACACGCTCGTAGTCTTCACGAGCGACAACGGACCGACGTACGCGGGCGGCGTCGATGCGGCCTTCTTCGAGAGCGCCGGCCCTCTGCGCGGCCTGAAAGGATCGGTTTGGGAAGGGGGCATCCGCGTGCCGTTCATCGCCCGGTGGCCGGGCAGGATCGAGCCGGGCAGCGAGAGTGACCACATCTGCGCTTTCTGGGACTTTCTGCCCACTTGTGCCGAACTGCTCGGCGTGCAACCGCCGGCGGGCATCGATGGGATTTCGATCTTGCCCACCCTGCTGGGCCGACGCGAGCAGCAGAAGAGGCATGAGCATCTCTACTGGGAACTGAGCGGCCAACAGGCAGTCCGTATGGGCGACTGGAAAGCCCTCCGCCTTAGACCGGGCCAGAAAATCCAACTGTTCAATCTCAAGACCGATCTCGGGGAGCGGGAGGGTGTTGCCGAGGAGCATCCCGATATTGTCGCTCGGGCCGAAGAGATCTTTGTGAACGGTCGCACCGAGTCCGAGGTCTTTCCACTTCACAGGCCGGCGTCAAACGGGTAGCAGCTCGATGTTTCGAGGTGCGCTGCATCATTTTTTGCGCGGGGGGTGTAACCTGTCGCAGGGCTCCTTCTACTATCCCGGTGTGGCAGCAAACCATCAGATAGCCCAACACCTGATTGAAAGGAGCCTGAAATGAAGACGAAATGGACAATCCTGATTGTTGCGGGCGCGATTCTCATGCTCTTGGGCAGCCAGGTCCTGGCGCAGCCGTGGGGCGGTGGCCGAGGCCGGGGACAGTGGGCTGCTCGCGGGCAGGGGCTGCAACCGCGAGGGGCGCGTGTCGGTACGGGGGCGTGGTGTCCTCTGGGAGTGGGGCCGCTGGGGATCAACCGTCTGTTCGCGCCCCGGCTGGGTCTGACCGATGACCAGATCCAGAAGATTCGTGCAATTGTTGACAAGGCCCAGTCTGAGGTCAAGGCCTCGATCCACGAGGTTTTGACGGAAGAGCAGGTCAGACAGTTTGAACAGATGCGTGAGCGAGCAGCGCAGCCTGGCGCCTGGATGAGAGGCCCCGGGCTTCCGAACCGGCCGAATGGACCAGGCGGCGGCCGTTTCCAGCAGGGAATGGGCTGGGGCGATCAAGCCGGCCTACGAGGACGGAGGTTCCAAGACCAGCCATTCGGCCGCAGCCGCCGAATGGGCCAGGGACAGCGGTTCCAAAGAGGAGCGGGTCAGCCGGGTGCCGTCGCAGTGCCTCCCGCCGACGCCAATGGGCCGGGGCCGGATTCTCCGCAGTTTCGGAATCGTAACGTACCCCCGATCGAGCAGATGTTCGACCGGGCCGACGCCGACCATGACGGCACGTTGACCAAGGAGGAACTCCGAGCGTTCCGCGAAAGTGCGAGACCGGGTCGATGATCGTGGGATCACCCAGCACGCATCGGCTCCGCCGTGCCCCCGAGGACCGGCGGGGCCGATGCCTTGCGCCGCATGAGCGATTGAGCCGGGAATCCACTTGCTCACGACTGTGTGTTTCATTTACGCTTGAGCCATGATCGACGCCACCTTCCCATTACCGGGGTCTGCGGGGATTGAAGCACTGGTTCTCGCGATGGTTCGTGCGATGACCCAATCCACGGGTGTGGAGGGATCGGACGGTTCGGCTGCTTCGATATCGAGCGACGTGGAAGATGTGCGACGGTCGCAGCAGGGGGACGCGGAGGCGTATCGCAGGCTTGTCGATCGCCACCAGGATCATGTCGCTCGGATTCTCTGGCGGTTCAGCCGGGATCGAGGGGTGCACGAGGAACTGGTGCAGGACGTGTTCGTGGAGGCGTATCTGGGTCTGAGCCGGTACCGCGGCACGGCGCCGTTCGAGCACTGGCTGGCCCGGATCGCGACGCGGGTCGGCTATCGATACTGGAAGGAAAGAGCGCGCCAGCGGCGAACGGAGCCCTTCGACGTTCAGGAGTGGGATCGGGTGACACAGAGCGAAGATGCGTCGCAGACGCTCGAACCGGACGAGGCGGCCGATGTGCTGCATCGTGTGTTCGAGCAACTGGCCCCCCGAGACCGGCTGGTCCTGACACTGCGATACCTGGAGCAATGCGATGTGGTGGAGACGGCGCGGCGGACGGGCTGGACAAAGACGATGGTGAAGGTGCAGACGATGCGGGCCAGAAACAGACTCCGCAAGTTGCTGGAGCACAGCCCGATGGAGTTGATCTGATGAGGTGGGAACAGAAGATCGAACGGTTGGCGGCTCGGGCCCGCGAGGAGCGGCCTCCGCGGGTAGACGTGACAAACAGCGTCCTGCAGATGCTCACGGCGGGGCCGGTCCAGCCTCTGACAGTGGCCGAGAGGTTCTGGATGTGGCTGGCGGCCGCGTCTTCGGCCATAGCCGTGCCTGCTGCCGTGGCCGCATTCCTCCTCTATGCCCGGTCCACCGGGCCGCTGAACGAGATTGCCGAGGCGATTTCATGGGCGATTCAATGAGCCAACCCGAGAACCTGGATAGTCCGACGATCCTGCTGCAGCGAATCCATCGCTGGCGCATGGCCTTCTTCGGGCTCGTCATCTTGATTGCGGGTCTCACCACGGGTGCGGCGACGACGCTGCTGGTCCTTCAGTACACGCACCCCAGGACGCGGGCGGGAGGGGAGCGGCCCTCTGGGGTGATGTTGGATCGGATTATCCCTCGCCTGCGTCTCTCCCGCGAGCAGGCCGAGAAGGTGGGGCCCATCCTGCGTAGGCACATGCAGCGGCTGGAAGAGATTCGGGAACAAGGTCGCACCGAGATCGCCAAGGAACTGGAAGCGATGGATGAGCAGATGGCGACGGTGCTCAGCCAGGACCAGCAGCGTCTCTGGCGGGACCTCATGCGTGGTCTGCCCGGCCAGTTCGAGAGAGGCCGAGGGAAACTCGGCCAGGGTTCTCAGGGCCCCTTCGGTCCGCGAGGCGGGGGGCAGGGGCGATTCCGTAGAGGCTCCGACGGCGGCGTGCCCTCGCCAAACGATTCTCCCGTCCCCAGGTAACACTTGCCTTCTCTGCTCGTCGATTCCCATCTCGGGCTTTGACAACCCCGTCGCAAGTTGCTACTATGCCGATGGTCGCACGAGGCCGTTGTGCGCAGAGGCGTGTGTATGGCGAAACGAAGCATCGAGATCGGTGCACCTGAGCCGAGTGATTCCTGCCGAGGAGAGACGCGATGAGTACGAGGATGAGCCGCCGCAATTTCGTGAAGACTTCGGCCGCAGCCGGGTTATTGTCGGTCGTTCCTTTCGCCCGCGTCCGGGGTGCGCACAACGACATTCGCGTCGCCGTGGTTGGGATTCGCAGTCAAGGCACGAATCACATCAACTGGTTCCGCAAAATCCCCGGCGTGCGGGTCGTCGCGATCTGCGACGCAGACCGCAGCTTCCTGGACCGCGAGGCCAAGGAGTTCGCCAAGCGAAGCGAGAAGGTCGATACGTATGTGGACTGTCGCAAGCTGCTCGAAGACAAGAACATCGACGCCGTCATCACGGCGACGCCGAACCACTGGCACGCGCTCGTCACCGTGTGGGCGTGCCAGGCGGGCAAGCATGTCTATGTCGAGAAGCCCGTCTGCCACAACATCTGGGAAGGCCGGCGGATGGTCGAGGCGGCCCGCAAGTACAAGCGGATCGTCCAGAGCGGCACGCAACGGCGCTCGGACGAGGGGCTCCGCGAGGCGCTCGAGTACATCAAGCAGGGCAACCTTGGGAAGATGCGCCTCATACGCGGCTTCATCTACGTACGCCGGGACAGCATCGGGGAGGTCGATGGCCCTCAGCCTGTGCCCGAATCCGTGGACTACAATCTCTGGTGCGGTCCGGCCCCGATGGCCCCCTTGATGCGAAAAAGGCTGCACTATGATTGGCACTGGACCTGGCCGACGGGCGATGGCGACTTCGGCAACAACGGCATCCACTACATCGACATCTGCCGCTGGTTCGCCGGGCAAAACGAACTGGCTCCTCGCGTCCTGGGCTTCGGCGGGCGTTTCGGCTACGTCGACGACGGCGAGACGCCGAATACGGAGATCCTGTTCTACGACTACAAGCCCGTTCCGATTCTCTTCGAGCTTCGCGGCCTGCCTCGGGCCAAGGGGGATTCCGCGATGGACCACCTGCGCGGGGTTCGCGACGGCGGCGCCATCATCGAATGCGAAAACGGGTACTTCGCGGGCGGCTGGGCCTACGGCAACGACGGCAAGAAGATCAGACAGTTCGGTCTCACCGACGGCGAGGGGCACCATGAGAACTTCATCGCCGCCGTCCGCAGCGGCAATCCCGCCGACCTGAACGCGGAAGTGCTCGAAGGCCATCTGTCCAGCTCACTGTGTCACATGGGCAACATCTCATATCGCCTGGGGAAGGAGGCGGGGCGAGATGCCATCGTCGAACGCATAGGCGGCAACCAGGACCTGGCCGAGTCCTTCGAGCGGTTCCAGGAACACCTGCTGCTCAATGGCGTCGATGTGAAAACGACCCCGCGCACGCTCGGACCCTGGCTCACGATGGACCCGCAGTCCGAGAAGTTCACGGGCGAATTCGCCGCCGAGGCCAACAAGTTGGTCCGCGGCGGTTACCGTGAACCGTTCGTAGTCCCCGAGCAGGTGTAACCCTTCAATCCGCGGAAAGGAGTCCTATGGGACACGAGGACACCGCTGTAGCGACGCGAGCCCCGTGGTGGCGTTCGATCGGGCCTGCCCTGATTACGGCCTGTGTCGTCTTCGGCCCGGGCAGTCTGCTCATCAGTTCTAACGTCGGGGCAAGGTACGGCTATGAGTTGCTCTGGTTGCTGATCCTGACGGGCGTCCTGATGGGCACCTTCATGACGATGGCGGCCCGCGTGGGCGTGGTGGGTGGTGCGACGCCGTGCACGCTCATCGCAAATCGGCTGGGCCGGCCGGTCGCGGCCGTGATCGGCATCAACCTGTGCTTGATTTGCGCCGCTTTTCAGTTCTCCAACAATCTGGCTGTCGCCGCGGCGTTTGACTCCCTCGGTGTCAAGCGACTCTTCGGTGACCCGGCCCAGATGTCCAGGCAGACGCAGAGCCTCATCAGCACGGGCTTTCTGCTGGCCTTCAACGGGCTCGTCATCGCATCCATCTTTGCGCTGCGGCAGGTCTACAGCGGTTTGGAACGGATCATGAAGATCATGGTGGCCGTGATCCTGACCTGCTTCCTCGTGAACCTCTTCGTCATGCGACCGAGCGTGGTCAACATCCTCGCGGGCCTGGTCCCGAGGATCCCCGAAGGGCTCTCGCTGAGCCTGCCGAAACGCGGTGACGCGGGGATCGTGGACCCGATGGTCCTGGGCGCCTCGCTGTTGGGCACGACCTTCTCTGTGGCCGCTGCGTTCTTCCAGGGCAATCTCGTTCGGGAGAAGGGCTGGACCCTGGCGGACTACAACCGCGGCATCGGCGATTCGATTGCCGGCGTGGCGGTCCTGACCGGGGTCAGCGCGATCATCATGGTCACCAGCGGCACCATGCTCCGAGGCAAGGAGGCGAACGACATCAGCGTCTTAGCGACGCAGCTCGGGCCGTTGCTCGGTCCGGCCACGCGAATCCTCTTTTCGATCGGGCTGTTTGCGGTCGCGATGAATCCGTTCGTCATCAACGCCATGATCGGCGGGGCGATTCTCGCCGACGGGATCGGCAAGCCGGCTCGACTGAGCGACCCGTGGTCGCGTCGCTTCACGGTCATCGTCCTGCTGATCGGGATGGGCGTGGCGATGATCGTGCTCCATACGCCGGTCAAGAAGATCGACGCGATCATCTTCGGTCAGGCCCTGACCGTGATCGGCAACCCGCTGATGGCTGCCGCGATCCTCTGGTTGGCCAACCGCCGGGACATCATGGGCGGCAGGCGAAACACCCTCGTGCTGAACGTCCTGGGCGGCGCGGGATTCCTGGTCGTCCTGTTGACGGCGTTCCGCGTGCTGTATCTTCTGATCCTCAGATTGACGTGATGGAAACCGATGAATGGGGAACATCTGATGGGACAGCGAATTCGTCAAGATAGCAGAGTAATCGTGTTGGCTGTGTTGTTCGGCTGGCATCTCGGGGCCTCTGTCGCGGTTGCACAGCAGTCGGACCAGCCCAGTCCGGCGGACCGGCAACTCGCGGAGTACTTCCAGGCGGAAACGGTGAAGCTGCAGAGCCGGTGCTTGAGCGAGATCAAGAACCTCGACGACTGGAAGGCTCGACGAGGTATCTACAGGCAACAGTTGCTCGAGATGCTCGGCCTCGATCCGGTCCCCGCCAGGACGCCGCTTGAGGCCACGGTGACCGGCACGGCGGAGCATGAGCAGTTCACCGTGGAGAGTCTGCACTTCCAATCGATGCCGGGGCTGTACGTCACGGCGAATCTGTATGTCCCGAAGAACCTGGACAAGCCTGCACCCGCCATCCTCTACGTCTGCGGGCACGGCCCCGTCAAGAAAGACGGCGTCAGCTACGGCAACAAGGCAGGCTACCAGCACCACGGGGCGTGGTTCGCCCGCAACGGCTACGTGTGTCTGGTCATCGATACGGTGCAGCTTGGCGAGATCGAGGGCATCCACCACGGGACGTATCGCTACAACATGTGGTGGTGGAATAGCCGGGGCTACACGCCGGCGGGCGTCGAGGCGTGGAATTGCGTTCGCTCGCTGGACTACCTCGAAAGCCGCAAGGAGGTGGACCCGAATCGCATCGGCGTGACCGGCCGCTCCGGCGGGGGGGCCTACAGTTGGTGGATCGCCGCCATCGACGAGCGGATCAAGGCCGCCGTGCCGGTCGCGGGCATCACGGACCTGCAGAATCACGTCGTCGACGGCACGGTCGAAGGGCACTGCGACTGCATGTTCTTCGTCAACACGTATCGCTGGGACTATCCGATGGTGGCGGCCCTCGTCGCGCCGCGGCCCTTGCTCATTTCGAATACCGACAAGGACAGCATTTTTCCCCTTGAGGGTGTGCTTCGCGTCCACCAGAAGGCACGGGAAATCTATCGACTGTACGGGGCGGAGGACAAGCTCGGTCTCCAGATCACGGAAGGTCCGCACAAGGACACGCAGGAGTTGCGGATTCACGCCTTTGTCTGGTTCAACCGGTTCCTCAAGGGCGAGAACCCGGAGATCGGCGAGCCCGCCACGCGGTTCTTCGAGCCGGAGCAGTTGAAGGTCTTCAAGGACCTGCCCGCCGACCAGATCAATGCGAAGGTCCAGGAGCAGTTCGTACCGGTGGCCCGGTCACCGCAGGTGCCGCAGTCGTCCGATGAATGGGCCACGATGCGCGACGGCTGGATGAAGGCCCTGAAGGAGAAGGTCTTCCGGGGCTGGCCGAGCAAGGGCGAAGCGGGACCGTTCGACATCGACAAGGTGTTCTCTGCGGAGGCGGACGGGGTTCGGCTGGCCGCGTTCGAGTTCACGAGCCAGCCGCACGTGCGATTGAGGCTCTTTCTGTTATGTCCGGCCGACCTGACGCGGGCGAACCAAGTTACATTGGATGTGCTGAACGGGGCCGGCTGGGCCGCGTTTCTGTCGGCGATGCGATGCAAGTTCGAGAAGGAGTTGGCCGGATACAGTCTGCCGGAAGCCGAGCCGACTGCTTTCAACGCGATGCGGGCCGCTCTGCTGAGAGATGAGCAAACGTATGCCTTTGTCTGTCCTCGCGGGATTGGACCGGATGCGTGGACCGGGGACGAACGCAAACAAATCCAGATCCGTCGCCGGTTCATGCTGCTGGGACAGACGGCCGACGGCATGCGGGTCTGGGATGTACGCCGAGCAATCCAGGCGCTGGCGCTTCTTGGCCCGACGGCGGGGGCCCGTACGATCCTGCCTGCACGCGACAACATGGCGGGCATCGTGTTGTACGCCGCGTTATTCGAGCCGGGCGTCGCACAACTCGATCTGATGGATCTTCCTGCGACCCATGCCCAGGGGCCGATACTGCTCAACGTGCTCCGTTTCCTCGATATGCCGCAGGCGGTCGCGATGACGGCGCAGCATACGAACGTGCGGTTGCGTGGAGATTCGAGTGATACGTGGGCGTTCCCGCGGTCCGTTGCCACGACCTTGAAGTGGGATCCGGAGCGGTTCCGCGTCGAGCTCGGCGCAGAATCGCCGGCTTCGCAATAGGTGGCGCTGCCTTTTTCGCGATTCCACGAATCGTCCCTTGCGGGGCAGTCGAACGGCCACTATGATGGCCCCCTGTGACTGAGAGTGTAACCAATTATGGGGTCCATCATGGCACAGGCTGTACGTCCACATAAGTTCATCAATCAGATTCAAGCGGGCGAGACGATCAACGAGATCTACGTGGTCCGCGAGCCGATCCTCCGCAGCACGTCCCGCGGCGACCTGTATATCGCGATGTTCCTGTGCGATCGGACGGGCCAGTTGAACGGGCGGATGTGGCAGGCGTCGGAGGTCATCTATAAGTCTCTGCCGAAGCCGGGCTTCGTCCACGTCCAGGGCCGCAGCGAGCTGTACCAGAACAACCTGCAAATCGTGGTCAACACCATCACGGCCGTCGATCCGAGCAAGGTGAACGTGGAGAACTACCTCGCGAGGACGACCAAGAACTGCGACCTGATGTTCAAGGAGGTGCAGGAGAGCGTCGGCTTGATCCGGCACCCGCAGATCGCAGCCCTGTGCAAGGCGTTCCTGGAAGATAAGGACCTGATGAAGGCCTTCTGCACGGCCCCCGGCGGGATGAAGATGCACCACGACTGCATCGGCGGCCTGCTCGAACACACGCACAGCATGCTCAACGTCGCCAAAGCGATCCTGCCCTTGTATCCCCGCGTCCAGCCGGACCTCGTCCTGGCCGGCATCTTCCTGCATGACATGGGCAAGACGGAGGAGCTGGCCTATGACATGGCCTTTTCCTACACCGACTCCGGGCAACTGATCGGGCACATCAGCAAGACCCTGCTGATGATCCATCGCAAGGCAGAAGCCCTCCGTGCCGCGGGCACGAAGATCGACGCGGAGATCCTGGATACGCTCGGCCACATCATCCTGTCTCATCACGGGGAGTATGAATTCGGCTCGCCGAAGCTTCCGGCCACGGCCGAGGCGTTCATGGTGTACTACATCGACGACCTCGACGCAAAGATGGACCAGGTGACCTCGGCCATTGACGGCGAAATGAGCGAATCGAACTGGACCGCCTGGCAAAACGCCCTCCAGACCCGGCTCTATCGAAAGCGCGTGGACGGGCAGAAGTAGAGACTCGACTCACTCGGGAATCCAGATTTTCGCGGCGGTGATCAGTTCCGCTTTGGGCGACAGGAGCAAGGGTGTCTGGGCCTTCGTGTAGAAGATCAAGCCCTTGTAGCTCGTCAGGTAGTGGTACTTCCGCGAGAAGACGCCACCCTCGGCGCAGACGACGAGCGGTGATTCGCTCTTGCGGAGGATTGCCTCGAAGTCACTCGACTCGACGCGGACAACTTCCCCGGACGCCTTGATGGCATGCGCGGTCTCGGCCGCCGCCGCGGCTGCTATGGCGCCATTCGTCATGGTCGTTCCCTTCCTTGGCCGGCTATCTCAGCCCGCGCGGATCACGCAGCCTTCCACACCTCCGGCGCGCGGGTACCGATGGCGTTGTACTCGATGCTGTGGGGTTTGATCTCAAGGATGCCGTAGTTCGGATCGTCCGGACCGCTGAAGATACCCGCCAGCATGTCGCTCCAGAAAGCGTGACGCACGTCCTTGCTCGTATTGAGAGTGGCCCGGCCCTGGATCTGGAGATACGGAGCCATGTTCCGAGGATCCGTCACGCCGCAGGTCAGATGGACCTCGGGATTCCTCGCGATCTGCTTGACCTTGCGGGCACTGACGAATGTTGCACAGCGAATCGTCATATCGGGCGACGCAACCGTCATCACGTAGCGGACCCACGGTTTGCCGTCCGGGGTGATCGTGGCCAGGGCGGCCAATTGCGGCTGCTGGAGGATGGCGAGAATCCGTTCTTTCAGATCAGGCATCGTTGGGCTCCTTTCCGTCTCTTCGCGGAACTCCGCTCAGTTCTTCCACGCTTTGAGCGTGGCCAGGCATTCGATCATGGCCCGGCCATTGTGGTAGCCGGCCTTCCAGGGGTTGGCCTTGTCGCCCCGCGCGACGCCCTGGTCGGTGACCGTCGAGTGCCATTCCCCTGTGTTCCAGTCCACCAGGTTGTTCTCGATGAAGTCGAATGTACTCTCGAAGACAGCCAGGTACGTCGGGTCCTTCGTGTAGTTGTACATGCGCAGTGTGCTGACGATCACCTCGGCTTGGACCCACCACGATTTGCTGCGGTCGTCGGCGGGCGACCGGAACCGCCCCGTGTAATAGAAACCGCCATTGTGGTTGTCCTGGCCGTACTGCAGCGAGTACTTGAAGAGTGTTTCATACAGGTCCAGGAACGGGTAATTCGAGACGCCCGCGGCATCGCAGGCATCCATCAACAGCCAGATGTTCTCGATGTCGTGGCCGTAGGAGACGCGGGCGTACTCGCCGTCCAGTCGCGGCGTCCAGTCTCGTTCATACTTGTCCGTGCAGGCCCCGAGGTCCTTTCGCACCACCGTATTGGTCTCGATGTTGATGAGTTCCACCAGCCGCTCGCGGGCCACGGGCAGCTTGCTCGCCCGGTAGAACGTCGTGATGGCTTCCAGCAGATGCAGGTGCGTGTTCATCAGCTTCACCTCGGCGGGCGCGCCCATGTAGGACGACGCCCCAGCCGGAGGGCCGGTCCAGTCGGAGTTGAAGTATTCGACGTAGCCACCGTGGACCTCGTCATGCGATTTGGCTTCCAGCAGGTTGAAGAACCGAACCGCGAAATCCAACGCCTCCTTGTCGCCGCCGGCCAGGGCGTACTCGGATATCGCGTAGAGCGCGAAAGACTGGCCGTAGAGGTGCTTGTTCGGTCTGAGCACACGATTGCCTGTGACATCCACTTCCCAGTAGAAACCGCCGTTGGTGGAGTCCCACATCTTCTCTTTGAGGAACCGATACCCGAGCTGCGCGGCCTCCAAGTTCTTGGCGGGCTCGTACCCGGCCCGCGCCAGCCGCGAGAACAGCCACACCTGCCGAGCCTGCGTTACGATCATCTTGGTCACGGGCTCTTTCAGCTTGCCCTGACCGTCGAAGCTGATGATATACCCGCCGTTCGCGCGATCCAGGCTCTTGTCCTGCCAGAACGGCACGATGTTCTGCGTGAGGACCTTCTCCAGCCTCGGTGCGTACTTCTGCGCAATCTGCGATGGTCCTCGGGCCGCGCAAGCCACGGATGCGACGGCGAGAACCAGAGACGTGAACAGCCGCATATTGCGGTTCGACAGCCTGCTTGTCATAACCGGCCTCTCCAATATCCTGTGGCAGCGCCTTCGGCTACTTCTTGAAGTGCTTGTCGGCGAAGTCCATGTAGCGGTCCCAGTCGTAGTCGGTGACGTCGTGCTTGCCCGGGCGAATGTGGTAGCCGATCGTGCCTATCGCCGGCTGGCTGACCGGGGGCATCTCGCTCACGGGCAGAGGCTCCAGGCCGAACAGCTTGTAGACCGGGCCCGCGTGCAGGGCCGAGAGGAACTCGCCTCGCGGGTCGGCCCAGCGGTCCTCCTCGGCGCTGGCGACGTACACCGGCCGGGGCGCCATCAGGGCGATCAGCATGTGCTGGTCGATGGGCGACTCGCCTTCGTTGCCGTTGTACTTGGTGAAGTTGTCGCAGAACCAGTGAGGGAAGACCGTGTTGATTCGCTGGACGGTTTCTCCGAATGCCCGTCGAGACAGCGCGGCTCCGCCGCAGCCGGAATCGTTGGAGATCACGAGGGCGAACCGCTCGTCCGTCGCCCCGGCCCAGAGCGAGGTCTTGCCGAGCCGGGAATGGCCCATGACGGCCACATGCTTGTGATCGATATCCGTGTCGGTCTCGAAGTAATCCATCGCTCGGCTCAGGCCCCAGGCCCAGGCCGCGATGGAGCCCCATTCGTCCGGCGCGGGCCGGGTCTGGCCGGCCTTGTAGAACAAGGGATGAACGCCGTTCTGGAAACCGTCATCAAAGTCGGGGTCGATGTCGCCATAGTAGATTGTCGCCAGGCCGTAGCCGCGTCCGAGAATCCTCTCGACGGGCCATCGGCTGGTGGCCTTGCCCCGCGAGTCAGCGTCAGCACGGCGGCCGACGATGGGACCGTCCCTGCCCTCGCGTGTCCAGACGCGGGCGAGTGTGATTCCCGGGTCGGCGTTGATCGCGTGGTTGCCCTGGAAGTTCAACCCGACGAACAAGGGGACCGGCCTGGGACCGCTATTGGGCAGATAGAGCAGGATGGTCATGTTGGGGTCCTGTTCGCGACCGGTGAAGTAGACGACGACTTCTTTTCGGGTGGCCAGGCCGTCGAGGGCGTTCTTGTTAACGGATGTGGTGAGGAAGGTCATGAGCGCGGGTTTGCCTGGGGCCTTGCCGTACATATGCTCCTCGAACAGCCGGAGGATCTCGGGTCGGCGTCTTTGTCGCCATGTGTCCGCGTCGGCCGCCTTCGTCTCATCGGAGCAGACGAGCGGATCGGGCAGGGTGTATTGAGGCACCTTCGATTCGTCGTAGTTGGCTTCCTGGGCCCGTAGAATCTGGGGAAGAACCATTGTCGCCAGGGCTATCCATGTGGCGTGGAGCGCGCGATTCCTTGACATGCGTGAATCCTCCATCTGTTTCCTTGCTTCGTGCACGACTCACGACCAGATAGGTACACGGAATCCCGAGTGCTTTCAAGGAAAAAACGGGTGTGCGTCGCGTGAGTGGAAGAGGCGTGTCGAATCGCCCAGTGATTTCCTTGACAATTCAGTGAAACGCTGGCTTCTATCATGCCGATAAGACGAAGGATGTGGGATAAAGACGACAGATGCTATGGTGGAAGTCGGGCGGGGGATTTGGGGGTCGGCACGGTGTACGCGGTGAAAATGCGGTTCTCTGCCGTCGCGTGGGTTGCGGCGGTTCTTCTTGGGTGTGCGTCGGCATGGGGATTCGTGTCGATTCACGAGCGAGGCCTCTGGCCGGCGGATTGGCCCAAGACATTGGAGCCCTGCCGGGGTCAGGCCAAGACGTTCGAGATCGGCACGGGCGTCCGAGAAAATGTCTATGAAATCAGTTTCCGGACGCCGGAGGAATTCGATCGCGTCTGGCCCACTATTCTCCAGCTCAAGAGCGCCGGGGCCCCGCTGCGCGTGCGCAGCATTGAGGCACGCAGCGCCACGAGCGACGACTTGTTTCCAAATGACAAACCGGTCGTTCGGATCTACACGCCGGTCTATGGCAGCTCGGCCCAGAGGCCGGGCGGCAGGATGCTGCCGGTGGGACCTCCCTGGCCGGAATCGGTCAAGCTGGCGAATGGCTCGCTGCCCGAGTACGTCGTGATCTCAGAAGACGGAATGGCCTGGGGCCCGGCCATTGGCGAGGTCTCGACTGGATTCAGGCATCGGGCCAGGATCGAGGTCGAGCTGGTCGCGGACGGCGAGATCATCGATTTCAACCGAATCATGGTTCCGCCCGGGACCTCGATTCTCGACTATCGGCGGCTCTACGAGGGGCAGACGGGCGGCGCGTGGTACGTGAGTTCGAGGGGCAAGCCGGATAATGCCGGGACGATGGACTCACCCTGGGATCTTTCGTCCGCTCTGGCAGGCCAGCAGCGAATCCGGCCGGGAGATACGGTCTATCTGCTGGAGGGTGTCTACCGCAGGCGGCCGAACGACCTGTACGAAGTCCGACTGCACGGCGCGGCCGGCAATCCGATCCACATCCGGCCGGCCGCTCGACACAGAGTCCAAATCGACGGGGGGCTGTCGGTGCGGAGCCCTTCGGCGTATCTCTACATCCGGGACCTGGAGATCTTCGTGTCGGAACCTCTGCCGGCCAAACCCGTCGGCGCAGGGTCGAATCCCCGGGGTTTGAACCGGCCCGCGGGTGGCCTGCTCCTGTTCGGCGGACACCACTGCAAGTACATCAACCTCGTCATCCATCACTG
>Ga0116141_10000574_pt1 | contig 29837 bp, 23 predicted proteins | sample AD_UKC097_MetaG_FD_89744 | JGI IMG/M metagenome (GOLD analysis project Ga0116141, IMG submission 89744) | Active sludge microbial communities of municipal wastewater-treating anaerobic digesters from USA - AD_UKC097_MetaG | ecosystem: Engineered > Bioreactor > Anaerobic > Digestate | place: USA...
GCAGTGCCGACAACGGCACCGACCGAAACACCGACTGCAGTGCCGACAACGGCACCGACCGAAACACCGACTGCAGTGCCGACAACGGCACCGACCGAGACCCCGACCGCGGTTCCTACGGAATCTCCAACTCCGGTCCCCACAAGCACACCGGTTCCGGAAGGCAACATCATCATGGGACAGGCTTCCGCACGTCCCGGCGAACAGGTCTCCGTCGGTATTTCCGCCACCGGTATGCCGACAACAGATGCCTTCCAGTTCGAGGTCGTTTATGACTCGAATATTCTCAGCTTTGTTGGCGTCAACAGAACCGGAACCCTCACGGAATCCTGGTATTCGGTCACCGCGAATGAGCAGACACCACTGACTGTAGTGGCGATTGCCGGAACAGCTCAGCCGATCTCCGGTGATGGCGAACTGCTCAAGATTCTCTTCACCGTGGCGCAAGGCGCTCCAGAAGGGATCTCGCTGTTGACCATTCAGAACGTGAAAGACGATCTGGCGGATCTTATTCCGGTGGATGGATCGATCACGGTTCTTCCGGCGGAGGTTCCGACCGAAACCCCAACCGCAGGCCCGACCGAAACCCCAACGGCAGCCCCGACCAGCACTCCAATGACGGTTCCGACACAGACCCCGACGGCAACCCAGGTTCCAACCGTAGGACCGACCGAAACACCGACGGCCGTTCCGACCACGGGGCCGACCGAAACCCCAACCGCAGGGCCTACCGATACGCCCACTGTTGTCCCGACGGCAACAGCAGTGCCCACAGGCACTCCAAGCGTTGTGCCGACGAGCACCCCGACCGTTATTCCAACCGCGACCCCGACCCCGACCGCTCGCCAGGTTAATCCGAACTTGGGAGTGGTGGCCTTGAACGGATTCGGACCGTTGCAGCCATCCGGTATCGCAGTGTTCAATTTCGATATCGGTGTGACCAACAGTTCGGGACAGCTGGTCCAGAAATATGATAAGTTCGGCAAACTGATTGTGGATTACCTGCCGGATCCAGTGGCTCTCGGACCGGCTCTCGGCTTCCCCTATGCGCGGGACTTCGAGTTCTCCGGAGAGATCGCCGGGAACCTGAATGGATCGGAAGGCGGCTATATGCTCTGGGCGAGCTACTTCGCCGCTCCGGGGTATTCCAATGCTTTGCCGCCCGTTATCCCGCTGGTTGGCGCAACCGGTGGTTCGGGTTACGGTGGAATCGACACCGACAATAATTCCACCAATAACCGGACTCTGCCGATCAATCCCTGGACCGGCCAGAACCGACCGAAAGGGGATCTGCTCTTTACACCGATTCTCGTGGATGTGGAACCGCAAGGAAACGGCGGATTCTATGTTCTCGACAGTGACGGCAAGATCTATGCGGAAGGTACCGCTGCGGCGGCGTTGGAGAATCTGCAATCCGTTCTCCAGCCCGCAACCGGTCGTGCGATGGATCTTGAGATCTACCGTGGCGGCGACGCGGTGAGTAATTATCGCCTCGATCCGTCCAGCTCCACATTGCCGCCCGCTATTGCAGCCGGAACCGGAGCGTATGTCCTGACCGAACTCGGATACATCGTCCGCGTCGGCGACGCGCCCGAACTGGATACCGGCAATTTGGCGCTCAGTGTCGATCCGGAAATCCTGATCTATCGTGATATGGAATTCGTGCCCAGCACCGATGGGACGAAGTATATCGGATTGGGTGTGATGGACGGCTTCGGCGTGGTCACTTTCGTGCCCTTCAAGAATGCCGATGTCGGGACCTTCAACATCGATAATATTGCGCCGTTGAATACCCTGCTGCACTACGATTCGGTTCAGAATGACTTCGTTCCCGGTCTGTACTTCGATATCGCGCGGGACTTCGAGGTTGAAATCGGTACCGGCGGCATTCTGGGCATCGACGCGCAAGGGAATCCCATCGAAACCACCGGATTACGTGTCGGCTCGATGGTGATGGACGGATTCGGTGCCATGCACACCGGTGGGCAGTCCACGCGGTTCATTCCGTACTATGTCAGTCCGCTGACGCCCGGTGCGCGTCCCGACGGCAAGGGCCATTATTACATCCTGATCGGTATGTCGTGGCCGTATCTTGACGTGGATGTTTACATGGACTTTGAAATTGCCCAGAAACTCTGGAATCGGTAACCTGTAAGGTTGCGATACTCGACTCAAAGCGGGGGAAAGAAATCCAACTTTCCCCCGTTTTTATTCTGCGCAGTCGTTAAGGGAGTGTCCCGATGCCTCGCGACAATTTCAGCGTGAAATACTATCGTCATGGCGCGGATGTTCTGGTCCGTCCATCCGGCCCTTTGAATGAGCTGACCTCGATCCGCCTCCTCCGTCCTATCCTGGCGCTGATAAAGAAGGGTGTTACGTCACTGATCGTGGATCTCAGTCTTGTCACATCCATTGATTTCTCTGGCCTGGAGACTCTTCAAGAAGCGAATGATGTGATCAGAGGGATGGATCAGCCGCCTTTGCGGCTGGTTGTCGTTCCCGATTCCGCGATTGAACGGGAACTGAAGGAATCGGATCTATGGAGGTTATTTCGAACGTACTCCACTCCGGAACAGGCCTGGAATGCTGCGTCTACCGAAATCGAATCCGAAGAAACCGCCGGCAAGACGATTGAATTTGATGAGGAACTCTACTTCACGGTCAGCCGGGATATCGAAGGAGACGTTGTAGTCTACACGATCGATGGAGAACTGGATCTCGAAGAGGTTCGGCAGCTCAAGAACGTTCTGATGGATGACCTGAATTCCGGCAACATCCGGGTCGTTCTCGACATGCGCTGGGTTCGGTTCATTGACAGCAGCGCCCTGGGTTTGTTCGCCAATATGGGCAAACGATTCCAGGACAAGGGCGGCGATCTTCGATTTGCGAATATCAACCAACAGACCCGACGTGTTTTCACGGTGTTCCGCCTGGACCGCCTGTTCAGGGATTTCGGCACGCTGGAAGAAGCGATCCGGTCGTATCGATCCGGCGATCCGCAGAGAACAAACAATAATCCTGCATCGTAACGGGATCAGACTGTAATCGCCGAGAGATCGGAGTATGATTCCGATGGCTGACATTCAGCTGGCGTGTTCCGCTATGTGTAATCCGTCGAGAGAGGAAGGATCGGACCTGAAATTTCAATGAAACAGGATCGTCTCGGTTTTACCCTGATTGAGTTGCTGATTGTTGTTGCAATTATCGGTATCCTGGCAGCCATTGCTGTCCCGAATTTTATGAATGCGCAGATCCGTGCGAAGGTTGCACGCTCTTACAGCGAGATGCGAACCTACAAGATGGCACAACAGCAGTATTTCATGGACCATGGAGATTTTCCGGGGCACTATGACGGCAAGGAGGAACATTGTCCCTATATCAATCTGGGATACCTGAACGCGCCGCTGAAAGATCCCTTTACGGAACATAAAGAGGAGTGGGCAGGATACAAATACCAGGAGGGAATGTATCACAGCAGCGACTTAGGCAGTCCTGCTGAAATCGCCCTGTATAATCCGGGACTCTATTCCGAGTGGATGTCGAGCGGGCAGGGATACGTAGTCTATGGTGAAGGACCGGCCCTGCAGGGAGCCTGGATTACCTATGATTCCAGTAACGGCCTTCGCAGTGCGGGACGGATCATCTCCGTCAGCATCCGTGGAAAAGGCCAGCCTGGCTCCAATATGCAGGGGCGTAAATGTAATTAGAGTCCCGGGAGCCGGTGATTGGGTAAAGAAAGCATGGCCCACCGAGGCCGTGCCCCGTCCCGTCATCGCGAGGAGCCGCCCTGAGTCTGCGAAGGGCGGCGACGTGGCGATCTCAGGCTTACGACAAGCGAGCTTTCCTGGAAACGAACGTGAGGAATCTCAGCGGATCATAAGATCACAGCGCCAGGTCATTCATGTTTCCTCTTGGATGTTTCATCGGAATAGTGAACAATAGTCTGTAGATTTGCTTCGATCACGAACACAGAATCAAGGAGACGGTACGATGCACGGAATGAACATTCTGAGGATTCTGCTCATCCCGACGTTACTGATCGGTATGTCTGTGGGGTCTGCTTTTCCCGCCGGGACAGAGACGGTTACCTGCCTGATGGTCGGATTGGAGCCGCATGGGGATGCGGGAATCTACGAGGAGACCTTGCAGGACATCGCAGCCAATTATCCCACTGTGAAAATTACTGCTGTGGGCAAGGAGAATCTGGAATCACTTCGCATAGAGAATCTCCGGAAATTCGATGTTCTGCTATTGGCCCAGGTTCAGGCGGAGAACGGTGATCTGCCCGATTACGCCAAAGAAGGAATTCTTCAATTTCTCAAGGATGGCGGTGGTCTTGTGGTTCTGCATTTTGCTGTGGCGAATTGCCAGAACTGGCGGGATTCCATCGACCTGTTTGGGGCCATGTGGGTGAACGGGAAATCCACCCACGGGCCGTACCATGAATTTCGTGTGGACGTGAAGGATGAGGCCCACCCGATTATTGAGGGAGTCAAGCCGTTCACAACGAACGACGAACTCTATTTCAACCTGCTGATGCGCCCGGACATGCACGTTATTATGACAGCCAACGAGGAACGATTCGGGCACACGGTTGCCGAACCGATGCTCTGCACGCATTATGTGCACAACGCCCGTTGCGTGTACTTTGCGCTGGGCCATGACAAGAAATCGTGCAGCCTGCCCGAATTCCGAAAGATTATTGTGCAGTCAATCGAATGGGCCGCATGCAGGCGGTAGCGCCGATTTCTCCTGACAGCCCATGCCGAAACAGGTTTTCCTTTTACTTGTGGTTGCCCTCCTCGGCTGCGCAAGCGACCCTCGGAAATCCCTGACCCCAGCGGACCCGATTCCGGTAGATCCACGCGCACGACCATTGACGGCGGACTTGTTTCAGAATGCCGTTCTGATTTCGGTTGACATCCAGAACAGCAAGCCCGGTCCGCCGGTAACCGAAGAAACGATGGACAAAGCCTGGGCCTCGTGGGGATTCACACCGCAGGATGTCAACGCCGCGAACGAATTCTTCTTCACCTCGGCATTGCCGAACGCGGCAAAAGTGGTTCGCTATTTCCACAAACGGAAATTGCCGGTGATTCTGATCCGTTGGGGATGCCGATTTAAGGATGGAATGGATCTGGACCCGGAGGTTCGGAGCACACTTCAAATAAAACAGAACGGCACGAGTGAGGGAATGGTTCCCCTCGAGGATGATCCCGGCTCGCAGGTTCATCCGGCGCTCGATCCGCAGCCGGATGACTACATTCTTCCGAAAACCGCGCAGGATGCGTTTACTTCCTCCAACATCGGATTTGTATTGGAGAACCTTCGCGCAAAGAACCTGTTTCTCATGGGCGGTCACACAGGGGCATGCCTGGGGAAAACCTCGAAAAGCGCAAAGGAAAGAGGCTATACAATTCTCTGCATTGAAGATGCCACTTTCGATGCCACGGAAAGCCGGCGGATTCCCAACCTGAATGCTGTCGGATATGACTATATCTGTACGACAGAGCAGGTTCTGAGCCTGGAGTAATACTCGTCGCAATGACGGGATACAAATAACGTGGGAGGTGGAACAAGGAATCCCTCACCCTGACCCTCTCCCGGAGGGAGAGGGAAACTTGCACCGGCTGTGGATAGATGTCCGACCTGTCAACGACGGCGAACGGAAAATGTTACCTCCATACGACCTGCACGATCTCGTAAATAAAAACACTCGGAACGGTGAATTCCACTGCGCCAGACTGTTCGCGAAACTCCAGGGCGAGATCGTCCGCCCGTAACGGATTGCTGGTCACCACTCTTCCTACGCGCTTTCCGGCTGGAACCTGTACTCGAATCTTTACATCATTTATTGGTTGGTCCGACAGATAGTTGACCAGATGGACCAGGCGGCGCCCCTCCTGTTCCGTAGTCTCCGCGCAAAGTCCAAGCGGCCCATCGACGGACATGGACAGTTCGCTACCGCACAGCTCGGTAATTGCCTTGACACATTCATCCGGGCCGGTGAGATATCGAACATTCGCATCCTTCATTTCACTGAACGGAGATTGTTCTCTCTGATGCATCCATTCATCATATAGCGCAGCTTCGCCCACAAAGCATAATTTCCCTCCTGTTTTCAGGAAGTCCTTGATAGCCGCAATATCGGAATCGGACAACGCCACACACCCAGCCAGGACCAGGCAACGGTATTGGTTCAACTCTGCCAGAAGATTGTCTCCGATGATCTGGAAAGGAATCCGGTTCTCGATCAATTTCTGTTCGACCGCTCCGGTCAGCCGTCCGTTCGCAGGATCGGAAAACACCTGAGATGGAAAGCTGCGCAATACCGCTACATCCGCAACAACCTGTGCGTTACGCAGGAGATCGCGCCGATTTTTGTAGAATTGAATGTATGGCGCAATCTCCAGCGTTACAGGGATCCCGGAAGCCGGCTTGGAGACAATTTGATCGTATTCAAACCAGCAAATACAGCCCAGGCAATCCGGATTGAATGCCATGGATTCCGCCGCTTCCACGGGAGTTGTCGTGTATGCGAACGCGATATTGTTCATTCGTCTGGCAAATTTGTAGGTACGAATTCGCGTAATCAGATTTCTTTCCTGCAGTCCCGGATGTCTTCCCTCATCCCAGAATGCCTCCCCGCCTTGCAACAGCCCGGCATGATCTATCGGTGGATGAATCCACTCCGGAACGCCGCCAGGGTTGCATTCCACCAGGATATCCTTGCGGAGGCTTCGCGCGTACTTCGACATGTCCAAGTAGGATTCTGTCAATGAATCACAGGTGAATCTCAGCCAGGCCGCACGCAGCGGATTTTGCCCATCCGTTTCCATGGGCGGCAGCACAGTATTCACGTCTTCCACCCCCATATCCTTGAGTTGTGCCGAACTGAAATTACTTTTGAGATACTCTCGAAATCGCTCGACCGAATTGTCATCCATGCCGGGGCCGACACTATAATTATCGAAATGAATCAAATCGGTTCGGATCTCTTCAATCGCGAATCGAATCAGGTTCTTATAGAACACTTGTGCCTCTGGGTGGTTTCGGTTCCAGTAATAGCGATAGGCCGCCTTGCCGTAGGTGACAGGCTTTTTGTCTTTATTAAGGACAACCCAGTCTTTTGCCTCCGGTGTTTCCTGGAATAGCAGTTCCCAGCCGAACGCCCCGCTGTAGTTGTACACGCCGACATACATTCCTGCGTCGTGGCACAATTTGGAGAACCGAACGGCATCCGCCATGCTTTCCCGTTCATGTTCCAGGCCGAATCCCTTATAGCAGTGCATCATGACAAAATTCACACCGAGAGACTTCAGTTGCGCCACCATCTCCGGGCTGTGTTCGCGCAGGTATGCAGCCTGTTTTTCGGCAGTGGGAGTATAACCTTCGCTTCCGTCACGTCGGACGCGAAACAGCAGCGGCTCCCAGCTTCCTGCCATGATAATTCCTTCGTCCTGCACCCAGGCCGGGCGCTGGTCGAGCGGGAGCGTCAGATTCTCCGTAAGAGCAGGAACAGCGAGAAGAAAGAAACAGAAAACGAGAGAGAGTCGCTTGGCAGTCATCGTCATGGACCTCCGTGGAAAGATCGGTTGCCCAAGCATAGCACACCCGCAGGCAGTGAAGATACCGGCCTTTCCGACCGTCCCATGAACGATAGGCATCTCAAGAGCAGCGTACTAGAATTGTATACAACACACTCCCGACAGTTGGAGGACTCGGAATGCCCCGACTTTGTGTATTCTTTCTCACCCTGCTTTTCCTTGGAAACTCAATTATGGCGCAAATCCCAGTGAAATTGTCCATTTCGGAGAAGGGAACCGGGCATCCGCTCCGGCTGCCGGTCCGTTTGACGACGTCGGACGGACAGGTACTGATTCCAGAGAATGCCGAGATCGCGGAGATCTATCTGGAGAAGGACGGGATTCCCAGGCCGGATGCGTCCATTTATGTTGATGGGGCACTGGAGTTCGATGCGCCGGAGGGACCTCTGTCATGCGAGGTGGCCGGGGCCTTCCGCTATCATTTCTTCAAACGGACCTACCCGATATCCAAAGGCCGAGCCGAAATCTCGATTGAACTGACGCCGTGGGAAATAGGAGAACGGCTTCGGCGCAAAGACCTGCCCACTGGGGATGTAGCATTGTGGACATACTCATCCGGTTTGGATGGATGTTTGCAGGCTTTCCAGATTGCCATCCCTGAGAAGTACGATCCCGCCGTTCCAATTCCGCTTCGTTTTCATCTGCACGGGCACGGCGGCGGGAAAAACGTCGCGCCGTATGCGGACCGCCTGGACAGCGCACCCCGCGATCCCGATATGATCCGAGTCAGCCCCATCTGTCGGGGAGATACGCATTACCAGGGCATGGGGGAGTATGAGTTCTTTGAGATCTACAACGGTCTTCAGAAGGCGTTGAATATCGACCTGGACCGTGTGATGGTGGAAGGATACTCGATGGGTGGAGCAGGAACTTGGCATCTGGCGGGACGGTTTCCCTATCTCTTTTCCGCTGCATTTCCTCATTCCGGCTATCTGGACTATCGGGTGTTTCTCTGGACAGCGCGAGGGATGGATGAAGAGGGCCGATTGTATCGGGATGGAGGATATGGGCGGATATTCCGCCAGGTATCCGGGGATCGCCTCGACTATTGGAGAAAAATTCGCGGTCTCGTCATAGAGGATTGGCAGGTTCCGCTCTACGAACGGCAGGGAACCATGGATGTATTGGAGAATACGCTGAACCTGCCGATGCTTTTCTCACATGGGATCTACGACATGTCTATTTTCGGCGGTGTGGATATCGAGAACAGTTATCGCGCCTGGAAACGATTTCAGGAACTGGGGTATCCGCAAAAGTATTTTGTGGAATTACCCAAGGCCGGTCTGGGACATGGGGGGCGCTATACCGCGATGGAGGGTTCCGCCCCGTTCAAGGAAGAGCAGGACCTGCCCCCCGACATGGCGGCCATTCAGAATAATCTTCGTAATGCTCGCCGTGATCCCTGGCCGCGACATGTTGTGTTGCGAACCAATACACTGGAATACAACAAGAACGCCTGGGGGGAGTTGGACGCATTGGATCGACATTGGCGCGATACGCTGATTGATGTCGAACTTCTCGACAAGGGAGACCTCCAAATTAAGACGCGCAACGTGAAACAGTTTACCTTGAACCTCAGTCCGGAATTAGTCGGTAACCGTTGCGAAATACCTGTCGTTGTCAATCGCGTGTTCTCTGAGACTTACGCCATTCCCGACAACCGCCTTCTGACTCTGCGATTCGATGGGAAATCCTGGGTTCAGCCGGAACAAAGATTTCCGGAGAACCCGACAAAGCGGCACGACCTTCAGGGACCGATTCTGCACGCGTTTCATCGGCCACATCTTTATGTCTACTCCACCGACCAGGCGAAAGAGACTGCCGAGAACGCAGCAAAGACTCTCCGGGTCACGAACGGTGGGTGGCTTTGTTCTCTGATGCCCTGTTCGCAGCAATACCATCCGCTGATTCGTCGCGAGTCGGAAGTAAAACCCTGGGAAATGGAGAATCATCATCTCATCATTTTCGGATTACCGGACAGTAGTCCCCTCCTGTCATCTCGCGTGGAACGTCTTCCGATTTCCTACGACCCCAAATCCGTTCAATTCGGTGTACGAACTGTTGGGGGAGAACATTTGGAGATGTTAATGATCTATCCCGACCCCGTTCAGCCGGACCGATATCTTGTCTGGTGTACTCCGGGAGTGGGAAAGGATGTGTTTGCACAGCTGTGGCATCTGCCGGATTTTGTGGTATGGGAGAATGGGAAGATCGTTTTTACCGGCTTCTTCGACGAGGAATGGCAACCACGGAACGATTGATACGCGGCTCAATCCTCCTCTATGGGAAACCAGACCATGGCGATGATCCAGCAGACTAGATACACCGTCATGAGCGTATAGAGCGGCCGTCCATACAGGAAAAGATCCTTCAGGTTCCAGGAGGCCGCAAAATTGAGTATCGTCCAGAGCATCTGGATGAATACCGCGATGACATGGAATCCGATAAACAGCCGGATGATGGACCAGCCTGTTCCCTGACGGGGGGCTTGCGAATAAAGCCATCGCCACATCGGAACGGCACAAACCACGATTCCGATTATTAGCATAGGCCAGGCATAGGTCAGTACCTCAAAGAGGCTGATTACCGAGCCGTCCGGTGTTCCCCAGCCGGTGTCGGCGGTGTAAGTGTGTTTCGCCTCGGTCGCGGTAAACAAACAAGTCTCCAGAGGGGTTTGCAGTCCGACGATGATCCAGGGCCACCATCGCCCCGCGGTCAATCCGGCAAAAACAAGAACCCCGAAGATGAACGGGAATACGGCTAGAAATACTCCCATCGGGTAATCGAGTACAAAGGTAGTCGGATAAGGGAAAAAATATCCGGCGACAATCCACAACCAGATGATGATCCCGATCCATTCCGCCTTGGGCGAAAGCGCTTGGCCGATTGGTTCTCCTGCCGGGATCTCCTCGGGGCGGGTTCGAAGCGCCGCAAGGGAAATAAAGACGCCGACGATAAAGCCATGCGTCATTTCCATGACTTTCCACCAGTCGATCCACGGTTCAAGCCTCATTTCAGGATGCGCCCAGGAATAAGACTGGATCATCTGGCCCACGGAGAATCCAATCCCGCCACCCAGAATACCGGCCATTCCGAATCGGAACGTGAGAACATCTTTTTTGATGGCCTTTGCATAGATCAGCAGCACTACCATCCCCGCCCAGATGGCAGCCCAGCACTCGGTGCGACCGGGCAAGCTGGGATCGTTCGGATTGAAGGAGAACCGGATAAGTGGGAGATCGCCCGAAAGGAAGTTCGGGCGGTTGAACAGGAAGAGTCCCAGGAACGAGGCAACAGTCATGGCCAGTAACAGCAGGGAAACCTCCTGCCACCTGTATCGTTTCCAGTTCAACCCGAATCCGATGAACGCCGCACCAATCCCGCTCCACGCCGCTCCTTTCACCGCTACACCCAACATGCCCCACCAATAATATGCGCCACCGGCGGCATCCCACTTTGTCAACTGGAATGTCTGCCCGTAGGTCATCTCGCCGCCGTACCAATACCCCATCGCCCCGAATGCAGCGAGACGCATCAGGGTATGCACATCCGCAGGCTCATGGGTCAGTCCCAAAATTCCCGCTACCGCCAGGGCGATGAACACACCGGGAACGCTGGAGCCGGGCGCATGGCCGATCATTCCGTTGATCGCCCACCCCAGCGCCATCAGGCAACCGCAGGAGAAGACCGTTATCGCCGGGTGTTGCCGGTGTTCCGTTCGACGTGTCATGTAGAGATACCCCACCTGGTTGGATAGTCACTCACGCGCCGAGCATAACACAAAGAACCAGGCGATTGAACATCCGATTCCAGGGCGTTGCCCTTCGCTATCCTGCCTCACCCCTGTGGATTTGCCCTTGGAGTGCGGCAGCGTCAGCTGCCGCCTTTCCTGGATTCCGGCTTTCGCCGAATGACGGTTCCGGGATTAAAATGGTAGGGGCGACGCATGCGTCGCCCCTACACGATTTGCATTAGAACAGATGGTTTCACGCAACGATTATTTCCCGTGTTCGCGGGTGAACTCCACGCACTTCATCATATCCGGCACACTATTGTCCCAATTGTATTCGTACTCCATGGAGGCCACGCCGGAGAAGTGCTGACGGAGAAGTTCATCCAGGATCGCTCCCATGTCCAACACGCCGGTTCCCCAGACCACATCATGGGCTTCGCGGTTGCCGAATTCATTCAGATCCTTCAGATGCGCACTCATAATGCGGCCTTTCAGGATCTTCAGCGCCTCAATCGGGTTGACGCCGGACCGCGCCCAGTGCCCCGTATCCGCGCAGGACCCCATGCGCGGATCGCGATCTTTCACGCATTCCAATACGTAATTCGGATCCCAGTATTTGTATTTTGGATTGTTCGGATTCTTCGGATGGTTGTGAATGGCGATCTTGATGTTGTATTCCTGGACGAGTTTCTCGATCACGTCGAAAGACCCTTCCTCAGGCTCGGTGGTGATAATGGAGATTCCCATCAACTTGGCAAAGTCGAATACTTTCCGGTTTTTTTCCTCATCTTTGCCCAGGCCGACGACACCGTACGCCACCAGGCGAACGCCGGTCTTGTCCAGTTTGCGCAAGGCCTTGGACCAGACACTCGGCGGGGCATCATGGCTGAACTGTACATCCTTCTCATCCGGGCTGAGGGCTTGTCCCGGATAGGCCTCGATCACATTGCATCCCATCTCCTTGGCCTTGTCGATGGCCTCAAAGAAGGTGAATCGGTTGAAGCTGTACGCCTGCGGTCCCAGCGCGATTCCGCCGATACAGCACTCCGGCGGGAACATGCTCTGGGCATACGCCCCGCTCGGAAATGCGAACGACAGCATCAGAGACCCCAGGAACAAACTGGGAACACGACATCCGGTGAAAAGACCCATGATGTCCTCCTTTCCCGAATCCTTTTTCGGGCAATGTTTGGATTCTTTCATGCAATAATCGTTACTCAGTGTACTGCGATCCGTATCTGCGCAGAAGGTCGTCCTGATCGACGTGTCGGAGTCGGATCGATCCTGCCTCCCAAACGGAGACATGCTATCATACAAGTTGACCGGTATGATGAATCGGACACCCGAATCGGAAATCACTGAGGAATCGGAGGGAACCATGATCGCAAGGTTCTTCTATGTGTGGATGCTATGTCTTGGTGCGTTGGTCTTCTGCAGTGGTATTTCGTGGTCCCAGACTCCTCAACAGGTGTCCGCGAAACTGAAAATCGACGGGGTTCACGTGTCCGTGGACGGGAAGGAATTCACAACGTACCTCAATAGGAAAATGCAGAAATACCCCTATTTCTATCCGGTCAACGGTCCGGCGAGCGGATTGAGCATCACAACCGAATCCTCGGAACCCTATCCGCACCACCATTCGCTTTTCTTCGGATGCGACAAAGTCAATGGGGGCAATTACTGGCAGGAAACCCTGGACCAGGGACAGATTATCTCTCGCCAGACCCAGATTCTCCAAAAGGAAGGGAATGAGGTGATCTTCACCGATCTCTGTGAATGGAAGCGGAAAGAGGGGCCCTCGCCGTTTGCCGATATTCGCCGAATCATCATTTCCGCCCCGACTCCCGACCTGCGAATCATTGATTTCGAAATCACCCTGGTCGCTATGAACGATGTGCAGATCGAGAAAACAAATCATTCCCTGTTCTCGGCCCGGATGGTTCCCGCACTTTCCGTGGAGGGTGGCGGAACCCTGGTGAACGCACAAGGCGACAACGCCGAGGAAGGCACATTCGGCAAGGAATCGTCCTGGTGTGATTACTGGGGAAGCCGGGATGGCGTGAAAGAGGGCTTGGCGATCTTCGTACATCCGAAAAACCGTTGGTCCCCGTCGAAATGGTTCACCCGCGACTATGGGTTCTTTTCTCCGACACCCATGAACTGGCTGGATGATACCGGGCTGAAAATGGCGAAGGCGGAACAGCTGCACCTGAAATATCGCTGCTTGATCCACAAAGGCGACACTTACGAGGCCGACGTTCAGAGCCTATATGAAGATTGGGCTAACAAGGCGCAATAGACGGGAGGACGGCAGCGAATCTCCTCCCTTTCACGGGGAGAATACGAGGGGAAAATCACCGTCTCTTTCCGGAAGGAATCAGCATGAACAACCGGATACTGATCGTCGATGATGAAATAAATGCGCGAGATGGCCTGCGGAAAGCCCTCGAACGCCCTGAATGGGCCATCGAGACCGCGCCGGACGGCAAAGAAGCTATGGAGAAGCTCCAGCAACGGAGTTTCGATCTGATGCTGACCGATATCCGAATGCCGCGCATGGGCGGCATGGAACTGCTGCGCCACGCCCGCGAGCAGTGGCCGGAAATGGATGTGATGGTGATTACGGCCTACGGCGAGGTGAAGAATGCCGTGGAGGCCATGAAAACAGGGGCTTGCGATTATCTCCAGAAACCCATCGACCTGGATGAGATTGAATTGAAAGTGGAACGGCTGTTCGATCAGCGGCGGCTTTCCATGGAAAACGAACAGTTGTGGAAAGACCACCGCGAACGTTCCGGCCTGGGACAGATCACCGGCGAAAGTGCCGCCATGCACAACCTGTTCGAGGATATCCGCAAGGTGGCTTCGGCCCGAACCACCGTGCTGATTACCGGCGAAACCGGCTCCGGGAAAGAACTGGTAGCTCGCGCCATTCACGACCTGTCCCCGCGCAAGGAACGCCCTTTCTGGCCAATGCACTGCGCGGCTTTCTCGGAGACGCTTCTCGAAAGCGAACTATTCGGGCACGAACGCGGTTCCTTTACCGGCGCCATCCGACAGAAAAAAGGCCGTTTCGAACTGGCGGATCGCGGGACCGTGTTTCTGGATGAAATCAGCGAGGTTAGTCCGACCACGCAAGTGAAATTGCTTCGTGTGCTCCAGGAACGTTCTTTCGAACGAGTGGGCGGGACCGAGACAATCAAAGTCGATATCCGCATCATCGCCGCCACAAATGCCGATCTGGAAGAGCGCGTGAAAGAGGGGAAATTCCGCGAGGACCTTCTGTATCGTCTCCGTGTGGTGACCCTTCACGTTCCGCCGCTTCGCGAACGGAAAGAGGACATTCCCCTGCTGACCGACGTATTTCTCAAGCAGTACGCGGCGGAAAATGAGATCCCCGTTCCGATAGTCGATCCGGCGGTCATACGCGCCTTTCAGTCTTACAACTGGCCGGGCAATGTCCGTGAACTACAGGGGTATGTGGAACGAATGATTGTGATGTGCGGGAACGACCGGATCACCATGGAGGATCTGCCGCCTCAGCTGGGCGGACGAACGGAGCGGCCCTCCGTTTCCTTCTTGTCCGGTACTGTGCCGCTCTCCGATGTGGAAAAACATGTCATTCAGGAGACTCTTCGCCGCAATGGCGGCAATCGAACCAAGACCGCCGAGGTCCTCGGTATCGGCCGCCGGACGCTCATCCGCAAATTGCAGGAATACGGGGAAGAAGTGGAGGTGTGAGGAGATCGGTCGTGGTACGGGCGTCACCCGTAGGGGCGCACGGCCGTGCGCCCTCTTGCTGCTGCTTACGCGGGAATGACCGCCGTAGAGGCAATTCATGAATTGCCCTTCACCGGGGAGGTTATTTTCTTCCCCCTCTCCCACCGGGAGAGGGTTGGGGTGAGGGTCCTGGGGAGCTGAGGGTTGGAGTGAGGGAGTATCTGGGTGGCACCGGCATCCTGCCGGTGGAATCTACACAATCCCCCCTCTTACTTCGGCAACTCTCCCCCCGTGCTGGTTATCACCATGCGGCCGTGTTTCACCCCCTTTGTCGCCAGAATCCGGTCGGCCAGGTGCTTGATCTTTGGCCCGCCTCCGCGAACAACAATGACTTCCAGGCAATTATTATGGTCCAGGTGAATGTGCAGCGAGGACAGGACGTGCATGTGGTGATCGTGCTGAAACCGGATGAGCTCCTCCGATAGTTCGCGGACATGATGGTCGTAGATGATAGTCAATGTCCCCACCATCTCTTTCCCCTCAATCTCTTCCTGCTCCACCAGCTCCTTGCGGATGAGATCCCGGATCGCCTCGGATCGGTTGGTATACCCCCGCCTTGTCAGTAATTCATCGAACTGCTCGATCAGTTCCGGTGAAATCGACACGCCAAACCGTACAGCCTCGCTCATTCCTGTGTCTCCAATTCATTTATGCGTTGTTCATCTATTATCGACTTCCCGTTTCAGTCGGGCAAGATGGGAAGGTGTGGGGGAAATGGAGATGCACCTGGAGAAAAGGGATGGATTCCTGGTAAAATCATGTAAAATCGTGGAACCGGATTTTTAACGAGAGACGGAGATACGCCCATGAGCGCGCCCTGCAAACAATCCTCTCCGATCGACTTTTCCCATGAAGAGTGGGCGGATTTCTGCCGAAAAAACCGAATTCGAAAACTTTCACTATTTGGTTCCGTTCTGCGGGGTGAGTTTGGTCCGGACAGCGATATTGATTTCTTGGTGGAATTTGAACCGGAACAAGAACCGACCTTGGTCGGCCTTTCGGGAATGGAATTGGAGTTATCGGACCGTTTGGGCCGAAGTGCGGATCTTCGCACACCGGAGGATTTGTGCCGCTATTTCCGCGATGAGGTTGTGGCTTCCGCCGAGGTCCTCTATGAACAGAAGTGACTTCATCCGTATTTGCCACATCTTAGAGGCGGCGGAGGAGGCACTGGCTCTATCCCACAATCGTACTCGAGCGGATTTGGAGACCGACCGGACTCTGCTGCACTCCTTTGTTCGTTTGCTGTCCATTATTGGAGAGGCCGCGAGTCGTATAGATCCCCAGTGTCGGGCCACCATGCCACATATCCAATGGCGGGAAATCATCAACATGCGCAATCGTCTGATCCATGACTATTTCGATATCAACATCAAGATTGTCTGGAAAACGGTTGTGGAGTATTTGCCACCGTTGGCGGAGGATCTGAAGAAGATCATCGAACGTGAATGGCCTTCCCATGATCCCCAGTGATCGGAGATTATCGATGTTCCCTCGTTCCCGTTTGAGCAAGACGAAAGATATCAAGAGACTTACGTATCCGATTTGACGATAATCTCACTTGTTATGAAGCACTTGGTGACACTTTTCCAGCAGCCCATTCACCGTGAACGGCTTCTGGACAAACCGGGCTCCCTGTTTCAACAGATCATGACAGGCGATCACATTCTCTGTGTATCCTGACATGTACAGGACCTTGGCTTCCGGGTGGTGTTTGCAGATCTTCTCAAACACCTCCGGTCCTTTCATTGTGGGCATGATCACATCGGTGAGTACCAGGTGGATGGGCGCTTTGTGCAATTTCGCTTTTTTGATGGCATCCTTGGCATCATCGGCAATGATTACGGTGTATCCCTGGCCGGCAAGGATTGTGCCGGTCAGCGCTCGAACGGATGGATCGTCTTCCACGATCAGTACCGTGGCCGAACCGGTTGCCGGAGCCGGAGGTTTCGGTGATGGGATTTGGATCTCATCTTCCTTGGTGCAGATCGGCAGATAAATCTTGAATATCGTTCCCGTCCCCAGTTCGCTGTATACGCAAATTTCTCCCCCATGTTGCTTGATAATCCCGTAGGATGTAGCCAATCCCAGACCGGTGCCTCGATCCACGCTCTTCGTGGTGAAGAACGGTTCGAAGAGGCGGTCCATGGTTTCTCTTTCCATCCCACAGCCCGTATCGTTCACCCCGATCATGGCATAACGGCCCGGTCGCATATCCGTCTTTTTCCCGGCGTAGGTTTCATCCAACTCAACGATCGCCGTTTCGATTGTCAATGTGCCGCCGTCCGGCATGGCGTCACGGGCATTGACCGCCAGGTTCATCAGGACCTGCTCCAATTGGCTCGGATCGGCCTTCACCGTGAGCGGCTCCGAATTCAGGGCCAGGGCCAATTGAATGTCTTCCCCGATTAACCGGCGCAGCATTTTCTCAAATCCGGTCACCACGTTGTTGACATCGACAGTCCTCATTTCAAGAAACTGCTTACGGCTGAAGGCCAGAAGATGTTTCGTGAGGTCTCTGGCGCGAATCCCTGCCTTGTGGATCTGTTCCACCGGCTCCCGGTGGGGATGGTTCTTTCCCAATTCTCTCAGCAGCATCTCTCCATATCCCAGGATAATAGACAGCAGGTTGTTGAAATCGTGGGCTACCCCGCCCGCAAGTCTGCCTACGGATTCCATTTTCTGTGCCTGGTGGAATTGAAGTTCCATCTCTGTTTTTGCCTGTTCCAGGCGTTTGCGATCGGTAATGTCAATCAGGATTCCTTCGTATGCAACGACCTTTCCGTTCTCCTCGCGCCGAATGGTCGTGATGTCCTCAACCCATTTGACCGCACCGTCACGGGCCACAATCCGGTAAGGGGTGTGGGCCACAGTTCCCGCGTCGGGATCGGCACTCGACTGTTTCACCTCGTTGGCCACACGCTCCAGGTCATCGGGAAAAATGACACTCACATAGCGGACTGCGCCCGATACGAAATCCTCCGCCGTCCAGCCGAATAGCCGGTTCACGTTCTCCGAGGCGTATTCCACCGGCCACTCCTCTGAGTATTTCCAGATAAACGCAACGGCAGGGCTGCGGACGATGATATCATTCGCGTGACGCAATGCTCTTTCCGCCCGTTTGCGCTCCGTGATGTCTCGGACAATCGCCCACATCCCTTCCTTCTCGCCGGCATCATTGCGAATCAGGAAAGATCGCAACTCAACGGGAAAAATCGAGCCGTCTTTTCTCCGGTATTCCTTCTCATACACATCGGAGAATCCCCTCACCAGTATCTGATTCGCGATGATATTCCTCTGATACTCATGCCAGATCTCCGGGGTCAGATCTCTGTCGGTCAGGCGGGACAACTCGTCGGGGCTGTATCCGAGCATCCGTTGGTAAACCTCGTTGCTTTCTCGGACAAACCCCTACATGTCAATATACACAAAACCATCCCTCATGCTTTCGTGCAGTTTTCGATACTTGTTTTCCGAGATCCGCAATTCCTTCTCGGTTTCCAGTCTCGCCTGAACCTCTCTTTCCAGTTGCAGCATTTTTTGCTCGAGTTTTCTTACCAGCCTCTCGCTGTAGAGCTTGAGGATTTCCTCTTCCTGCGGCGGCTCAAACGCTTCATCGCGATGCCGAACATAGGTGGTCATGTCCCGAATCGCTTCCATGAATACATCCGGCTCGCAGGGCTTGATAATGAACCGATCCGCGCCGATCTTGACGGCAAGGGCCTCATCCTGAGGACCCGTGTAAGTGGCGGTGTAAATAATGAACGGGATATGGCGTAGCCGTTCGTCGGACCGGACTTTTCGACAGAGATCGAATCCGTCCATGACCGGCATGAGAATATCGCTGACGATCAGATCGTACTTGTCGCGACCCAGCTGCTCCAGCGCCTCCACTCCATTTGCGACCGACTGAACAGCGTGGCCGTTTCCCCGGAGCAGAACCTCCAGCATATACCGATTCTCTTCTCTGTCATCGACAATAAGTATGTTCATTTCAAATTCCCTTGTTGCCACGGTCCTTTGGGAGATATTGGGTGATGTCGGCCAGAAAGGTATTTGGATCGATGGGTTTTTCGATGTAGCCGGTGGCTCCCGCTGCAAGGATTTTCTCTCGATCCCCCATCATGGCATAAGAGGTTACCGCAATGATGGGAACCTTCTCCAGCTCGGCATGTTTCTTCAGCTCCGCAAGTACGGCGTACCCGTCCATTTCCGGCAACTGGATGTCCAGCAGAATGGCCATGGGCCTGTACTGTAACGCCTTCTCGATACCGCTCCTGCCGTCTCCCGCGCCGATAACTTCAAAACCGTTCTTCTCCAGCAAAAAACTCATCAGGTAGTAATTTTGCTCGTTGTCTTCAATAATCAATAACGTGTTGCTCACAGCAGACCTCCTGGCTGTTTGGGAATGCGGACAGTAAACGTACTTCCCTGTCCCCATTGGCTTTCCACAGTAATCGAACCACCCATGAGATCCACGATCTTCCGGCAAATGGACAGTCCAAGGCCGGTTCCCTCGTGCTTGCGGGCGAGGCCGGTATCGATCTGGTGGAATGGCTGAAAGAGGCTCGGAATCTCTTCCGGCTTCATGCCGATACCCGTGTCCGCAAACAACAGGGAATAATGATCGTTTTCGGTCCGGCACGATAGATGAACGTGTCCCTTGTCAGTGAATTTGATGGCATTATTGATCAGATTCAGAATCACCTGTTCCAGGCGACGCTGATCTGACACAATTGTTCCGACTCCATCCGAAATGTCAAGACGCAGATCGATCCCCTTCTTTTCCGCCAGCGGAGAGACCAGTTTGACCATTTTCTCAACGGAGGATCGCAGATCGAAGGATGCGATGGAAAGATCCAGCTGGCCGGCTTCAATCTTGGAGATATCCAGCACATCATTGATCAATGCCAGAAGATGGCGGGAACTGTTTTGAACCATGGCCAATTGTTTTTGCTGCTCCTGGTTCAGAGGCCCGGCCAGTCCCTGGAGCAGGATGCCCGTAAAGCCGATAATCGAGTTGAGTGGCGTACGCAATTCATGGGACATGGTGGCGAGGAAGGCGGATTTGATCCGATCGGCGGCCATGGCTCGTTCCATGGCGGTGGCCAGTTCCGCCGTTCGTTCCGCCACGCGGCACTCCAAATCCGCCGCATGGCGCTGCAAATCCTCATGGAGTCGGTGGATTTCCTTCTCCGCCTGTCTTCGCTCGGTGATGTCGTGAATGATGGCGATGGTCCCGGCCGAGAGATCATCCGCACGAAGAGGAGCCGCTGTCACAATGACATCCCGCATTGTCCCGTCACTACGCCGCAACCTGGTTTCGACGGATGCCAGGCCTTTTTCCTGCAAATCGGCATACAAGGCCTGCCCCACCCGGTTGTACTCTTCCTCACTATCATAGAGCATTCGTGTGGTCTTGCCGAGGATCGTTTCTTCCGGATACCGGAACTGCTCGCACCAGTATTTGTTGGCACTTTTGTACAGCCGGTCCTTCATAATGCAGATCCCGACCGGTGCGGCCAGGAACACACCACGGATTGTGGATTCGCTTTCCTGCAGGGCTTCCTCGGCCTTCTTGCGCTCCGTGATATCCGTGCCGACGCTCAAGATCCCCGCCGGTTGTTCCTGGTCGTCCAACATGATCCGGTTGGCCCAGCTGATCCAGACGCGCTCACCGTTGCGACGTATATTCTCATTGACATTCTGCTCGAATGCCTTCGGGTTTGCGCAGATCTGCTCCATGAGTTGTCCCAGATCGCGTCCGCCGGTTTCGGTTTCCGGGACAATTGTGCCGACTATGTGGTGTCCGACAATCTCCTCGGCGGAATAACCGAAAAATCGTTGGCCGAACTCGTTGAGGAACGTGATCCGCCCATCGGATGTCATGCGCAGAATGATGGGGTTGGCTTCCTCCACCAGCTCGCGATACTGCCGTTCGCTCTCCGCAAGTCGTTCTTCGATGTGTTTGCGTTCGGTGATGTCCCGCACAATCGCCTGCAACACGGTTTCCTCTCCGAGTTCCAGGCGGTTCAGGCTCACTTCGGCCATGAATAATGTCCCATCCCGCCGGCGGTGTTGCCATTCAAAAAACTGCGGTCCGTCCGTCAGGGCCAGGTTGATCCTCTCCAATGCTTTCTCCATGGAGGGCCGCCCGTCCGGCTGCATGGGGGGCGAAAATCCGTAGGGCGGGATACCGATGATCTGTTCCCGCGTACAGCCATACATGGTCAGTGCCCGGGCGTTGCAGTCGATGAACCGGTCTCCGCGCATCAGCAGGATCGCGTCGCTGGCCGTTTCGAACAACGTTCGGTACTTATGCACGTTTTCGCGGAGCTCCTGCACGAGGTGTTTCATTTCTTCATATACGGAGCGGATCTGTTCATTCCGGAGCGCCAGGTCCTGGGTTCGGATCGCCACCTGGCGCTTGAGCACAACACTCCATAAGAGGCTGAGCAACAGCAATCCGGCGATAACAAATCCCGCGCCTTTGAGCCACAATGGGAACCGGATTCTTACATGTTCAGACGTCCATCGTTTCAGGGAGGCGTAATATACCGATTGAAGGTCGCTTTTCAGCTGCAAAAGATGACGATCGATCGTGTCCGGCAATTGTCTGGGGGCGTTTAGAGGTGCCGCGAAGAACAACTCGGATGGCTCGAAAATGACCGGCGTATCTTCAAGTCCGAAATTCTTTGCATGCATCAATCCATAGAAATGATTGGTGATGACCGCATCGGCTTCCCCCTTGGAGACCATCTGAAACATGGTCGCATAATCCGGCACGGAAATGAGGGAGATGTTCAATCCGAAACTTTTGCTGAGCCGGACAAACGCTTCCTGCTGAACCGAGCGCTCCAGGACAAGAACTCGCTTGTTGTTCAGGTCCAATACGGATTGAACGTTGCTTCCTTTGGGGGTGTACACTTGAAGCCAGGAGAACAAGGCCGGAACCTTGTGGAATGTGTATATTTTCTCACGATCCGCCGTATAAGCCACATCCGGCATGAGGTCGATTTCCCCTCTTGCCAGGCGGTCCAAACCCTCTTCCCAGGTGCCGGATACATAGCGCAGCTCCCAGCCTTCCTGGCTCGCGATGTACTCGATGATGTCAATGAAGATCCCTTCGGGTTTTCCCGATGCAGAAACGAAAATCTTTGGCGCATTCTCATAGACGCCCACGGTCACAATTTGATCATCGGCGCATGCAGATGGGATGCCCAGCCATGAACAAGCCAACAGGACGATGGGCAGGAACGACAATAATCGTCCGTCGTAAGACGAATTCTCATCAGGAGGCAAAGTCTGTTCCATAGCCATTATTCAATTCCAAGCCGTATTATCCTGGAGATAGGTCTCATTCCGCGACAGAGGTTTTCTCCATGCTCTCCAGTATGGCATGACGTCCAATTCCACACTAACCATGCAATACATCGGGGACCGGATCAGGGATGTCTGTTGACCGTAGGATCTCCTATTTCTTGTCAGAACGCTCTTTCGACAACGTCAAATCGTTCATGCAACATCCGTCTATTATCGGTTCCTTATCCCCATTGAGCAAGACGGGAAGCATTGCCCGCCCTGACGCCGGAACGGTAGGATGCAATTGAGGTCTTGGAGGGAGCACCGTGTGTGCATCGGTTCGTTTAATTCCCACGCACTCTCCCACGGAAATCAAAAAGATAGACGGAGGTTCTCATGGTAAAGATGGTCTTGTCCTGGCTGATGTGCAGCTTCCTGCTGTTTTGCTCTTCGAGCGGATGGGGCAAGGATGTGGCCGTATTACGACTGAAATCCTACTACGCATCCAATCTGGCGTATTCCGGGGTTCTTGCCGGACTGGCAACTAACGGATATGTGGAAGGAGATCGACTCTCTATCGTCAACTTCGATGCGGAGGGCGATCCACAGAGGCTGGTCGCCTTGGCAGAGGAAATCGCCGCCGGCAATTTCGATCTGATCGTCACCCTCAGCACCGCTGCCCTGGAAGCCATGGCCCATGCCAACCTCGAAACAAAAATTCCCCACGTTTTCACCTTCGTTTCCACACCGTCCGTGGTCGATGTCGGTGTGACGGAAGATGGAATTCATCCCGATCATATAACAGGCCTTTACCACCCCAATCCGGTTCCCTCCGCCTTTCGGCTTGCACGAGAGATGGATCCTTCTCTCGCGAAAGTCGGGTTGGTCTGGTCCCCAATAGAAAAAAACTCTGCCTATCAGACCGACATGGCCAGAGAAATCTGCCTCGCGTTGAATATCGAACTGATCGAAAGAACGGTTTCTTCTGCGGATGAAGTGTTGGCGATGGCCCAGGATCTCTCCGATCAACAAGTCGAGGCGTTCTTTATGAACGGGGACAATGTGGTTCTTCCCGCGATTCAGGATATTGTCCAAACCGCTCGCATAGCCCGGATCCCGGTGTTTTTCGTTGGATCGGGGGGGATCGATGAAGGCACGTTGTTCGACTTGGGCACCGACTATGAGCAGTCGAGTTTCATTGCGGGTGAAATGGGGGCCGCGATCCTCGACGGCCAAAGCCCGGCAGACATCCCCGTTGTCAGATATACAACCGAAAGCCTGTTCCTCAACCTCAACGCCCTGGTGGACCTGAAAGATCCCTGGACAGTCACCGACCAAATGAAACTCCGCGCGGAACGAATCATTGGGGAAACCTCCAATGTTCCCGCATGGGAGGAGATTCAATAGGGGGCCGGATGTCCAGGGGTGTTTCGGGATTCGATGCCTCTTTTCCTTGTCGGTTCATGAACCGAACATCCCTGCCCGGCTTGACTGTCTCCGTACCCGAACGTATGTTTAACAACTTACTCATTGAGAGCAGTCAATGAGAAAAACATTGCGAGGACTTAGATGCCATCAGGGAAAAAGCGTAAACGGATGAAAATCGCGACGCATAAGCGCAAGAAAAAACGTCGCGCCAATCGCCACAAGAAGAAATAGTAGCGGATTTCTTTCTGTTGCTTGGTATGCGGGTCACCTGCCCGGATCTTCACAGAAGTTCCGGGCAGGTACCAATGACAACGGAGAGGCGGCATGGAAGTTACGGAAGTCAAGGTGTTTCCGTTGCGAAAGCCCAACGACAAGTTAAAGGCTTTCGCAACGATTGTTTTTGACAGCTGTTTTATTATCCGGGATCTGAAAGTCATCAACGGGAATTCCGGGTTGTTTGTGGCTATGCCCAGCCGCAAGCTGGAAGACGGAACCTACGAGGACATTGTCCACCCCATTAATTCCGAGACCCGTCAGAAGATCGAACAAGCAGTGTTGGAGGAATACGAGCGGGTTAAGGACCGACGGGGCCGTCCGGCATTCCGAAAGCGAGACTCCGAATCCGCTCTTATCGAGCCGCCTTCGCTTCCTTCCGCGCAGCAAGACACGCCGGCGGATTCTCAAAGTCTGTCAGCAGGTGGAATCGAGCTTCTATAGCCCCGACGATCGTTCGAAAATGTCGCCGGAATCCCTCAATGTCGTCGGATGAGCAGAAATCGGAAGGTTCCCGCGATCCGGGGGATAACAGACCGTGTCGCGACAATTCCAGTGCGACTGCCTTCGCGGTCTCCGCCGCCGAATTGACAAGCGTGATTTGTGGCCCCACGACGCCTTGGATCGTGTTCTGAAGAAGCGGGTAGTGGGTACATCCCAGAATAATCACATCGACCCCTTCCGCCATCAGAGACCCCAGATACCGTTCCGCAATCATCTGTGTTACCCGGTCATCAACCCACCCTTCCTCGGTCAGAGGGACGAACAAAGGGCAGGGAGTAGACCAGACTTGCACAGAGGGATCGAGCCGCTTGATGGCTCGATCGTACGCACCGCTCGCGATTGTGCTTTTCGTACCGATTACCCCGATTTTGCCCGTCTTTGTGGCGGTCACCGCCGCCATGGCTCCCGGTTCCACAACCCCCACAACCGGTCCGGGGAAGATTTCGGTAATGGTATCCCAGGCCGACGCGGTCGATGTGTTGCACGCCACAACCACCATCTTGACACCCAAATCTCGAAAAAAACTCGTGATCTCCCGACAGTATCGCTGCACCGTTTCAGATGATTTGTTCCCGTACGGAACACGGGCTGTGTCGCCGAAATAGATCAGTCGCTCCTGCGGTAGATCATCCAGAATCGCCCGCGCCACCGTCAATCCCCCGATCCCGGAGTCGAAAACGCCTATCGGCGCACTGCAGTCCTTCCCCGCAGTATGTAAATCAGCCCCGTTCGTCTCGATCACTTTCTGAACCTTTCAATTCCTGTCTGCACTTCCGCGTTCATTGGCCTGGACTCATAAGAGACTCCGCCGAATCGTAAAACACAAACGTCTTATCCGGGGCCAATGGCTCCGTTAAATCCCACAAAAGGCCATCTTCGACCAATTCCCCATCGACGAGAATCTGGATGGTTTGAATGCTGCTGTCATGGTCGGCGAGAGTATTCACCAGCGAATAAATCGAGGCCCATTCTGACAGGGCGTGTCCCGGGCGGCGGTCGATAAACTCCCGCGAGAGGCTGAGAACCACGCACTTCTGAGCCTCATCCCAAAAAAGCGATTGAAGGCGTGTCCCTTCGGGGATTGTCGGAAGGAGATTCCGCACACCCGGCCCATCGATCAACGCTCTGACAAGCGTCTCCAGACGTTCCTCCAGCCGACCCGACAGGACCAGGGTTCTGCGCTCTTTTACCAGAAGCCGATGATCCGACGAGAGGAAATACAGGGGCACAGTGAACGTATTGTTCTCATCCGATGGTTCTTCTGTAGCCGGGATGGGTGGCAATTCCAGCGCGGCGGACGGACTGCGCATCGAGGAGACCAGCAGAGTTATTCCCACGCCCAGCAGAATAACCAGTCCGAATGAAAGGATGACCAGAAGTGCTTTCTTCATCGTTCAGCTCGATCAGGGAACCAGGGATTCCCGAATGGGTCGCCCCTCCTGACGGTATACCCAATTCCCGATGGCGAGAGACAAAACCTCCGCGATTCCGGACTGAAATCCCTCGCTATGCAGAATCTGTTCGTGTTCGACATTTGTCAGGCTGCCCAGCTCGACTACCACACCCGGCATCAGCAGACCGCTGAGAATCGCCAGGCGACCGGATCGTGGACCCTCCTCAAACGAAACCGTGCCGACGCCGGGCAGATCCGCATAAGCGGTTTTCAGTACACCGTGGAGAGTGACCGCCAAATCCCGACTCTGTGGAAACCAGAGGGCGGAACCCGACTGCCACGGGACAAAGCGACTTCGCAGGGCAGAGGGATCCGGACTCCTGCTATCGAGGGAGGGTGCCTCACCCGATGGTGGAGCCTGATACAGCACGGAAGGCAGGCTCATCGCGGGATCGAAAAGACCACCGGCGTGAAGGGAAATAAACGCACAGGCCTCCGAACTGTTCGCGAATGTGACACGATCTACAATCGGAACATCCGTGTGTTCCCGACGTGTTAGAGACACGTCTATTTCAAAAGCGTTTTGAACCATTTCCTCACAGAACTTCGCAACCATGAGAACCACCTCGGCCTCGCTGGTGGTTCCGGTCCCTACGCTGCCCATGTCCTGACCGCCATGTCCGGGATCGATCACCACCACAAGACGTCCGCTCGAAGACCGTACTGGTTGATGGGATTGATCGAATTCCGTTCGGGGAGATGTCCAGGGTGCAAGCGGAGAGACTTCCGGCTCGAAGTCGATGGCGGGTGTGGGAAGCGGCTGGGAAAGGAGCGGTGTCGGTTCCGGTTGCGGTGTGGGCAGGTGGATGGAGTACCCCAGAATCGGCTCCAGTACCTCGACGATTATACTCCTGGGAATCGCCAGACGATTCTGCAGAAATCGGACCGGTTGACTCAGGCGGAACACCTGGCTGCCGAGGATTGCCACACTGCTATCGACCAGCAGAACCAGCTTCGCATCTCCTGGAAGAACGATTTCGAACCGACCCGAAAGGGGGTCCCAATTCCAGGACGAATCCAGGGCCTCGCACAATTCCGTGGCGGGAACATAATCCGGCGGGAGGGATTCGGCAATTGGCTTTGGCCCTGTCAATGAATCCCATCGTTGGACCGCCCCAATACGTCCGCTGGATAGCAGAAGCACCGGCACGACCAGGAACCATAGAAATGTATTGCGGTGGATCGAATTCGGCATCATTCTGGGGCTGATCTCATCTTGTCATAGTAGCATGACTGCTTCGGCTTCTCCCGCCCGGTCACCTGTCAGCGACTCAGGAGAATCGAGACCGTATCGCTCTCGGTGTGGATCGCGACCAGATCCGGATATCCATCCTGGTTGAGATCATCTGCAAGAAGCCTTGTCACGCTGCTTCCAAAGAGTAAACGTTCCGGAGACGCAAAAGTCCCATTCTCACTGCCTGTAAATACGGTCAGTCGGTCGGCCCCACTCTCAGCAACGACAAGATCGAGGAGGCCATCCCGATTCAGATCGACTGCCGCCACATCCTCGGGAGCCAGGAGGGAAGGAAGTACGGTTTGCTGCGGGAATGTACCGTTTCCGCTGTTCCATAATACTACAGCATTGTTGTCGCTCCGATTGGCCACAACCAGGTCACGGTCACCATCCCCGTCCGGATCTCCGACGGCGATTCCGAACGGATTGCGCCCTGAAGCGACCGGCTTCCGCGCTCCGAAAGACCCGTTGCCATCCCCGATCAACACGGCAACGGAGTTCTGAGCACGCAAAGTGATGGCCAGATCCAATTGACCGTCCCCGCTCAAATCGGCTACCACGAACCGACCGGGATCTGCCCCGCCGACTTGAAAGACTCGGGACCGGAATGACCCGCCTCCCAATCCGATAAAAACCGAAACCGTGTCGGAGAACAGGTTTGTCACAATCAGGTCGAGTACCCCATCGGAGGAGATATCGGCAGCCCCGATATCCACCGGCCCATCCCCCGTTGTCTGTTTCCCACCGGTCCGAAATCCGCTGGGACCTCCCCAGAACAATTGGACACCTCTGTCCGTGAATGTCACGGAGGCGAGATCGTCAATTCCGTCTCCATTCAAGTCCCCGGTAGCAAGCGATTGTGGGACATTGCCGATGTCGAATAGTATGGGAGATCCAAATTGTCCTGGTTGGATGCCCGGCAACAGCATCCCGGACCCCGATCCACGGACAAAGGCGTTGGCAATCACCAGGTCTCGAACGCCGTCCGCGTTGAAATCTCCGGCGGCGACTGCCACCGGCGCGGCCCCGGTCTTCGATTCCTCCGGTGGAGAGAAGAAATCCTGAATCGAGCCGGGAGTGCCGGACGGAATTGGAGTATGCGTGGCCGTCCGGGTCGGTGTTGCGGTTGCAGTGGCTGTCCATGTCTTGGTTGGCGTCTCGGTAGGAGTGGGGGTTGGCGAATCGGTGTTCGTGGGGGTCCAGGTCGGCGATGGTGTTTCGGATGGGCTGGGTGAGGGGCTGGGAGTCGGCGTTCCTGTGGGCGAAGAGGTCGGAGTCGGCAAGGCGGTTCCTGTGGGTGTCGCAGTCTCGGTGGGCGTTGGCGTAGATGTGCGAATGGAGAGATGACGAATCACATAATATCCCACCAGGACAGTCGGCGAGTCTTTCCACTCTTCCGAGTTGCTCGACAGCGCTCGGACATGGAGGGTCAACTCACCGTCCCATTCCCCCAGATGGAATTCCGACCATTGGCCGTTCACCAGCTCATCTGCCGAAATGAACATGACCGGCTGAAAATCCCATAGAATCTGAAATCCTCGAACACCCTCCAGCGGGTAAGCTCGATCGGTGTCTCCCAAACCGAAATAGATCCGAGTTCGTATCGGTTGCGCGGAAATCCGTCGGGATGCGGAGGATTCCGATGACAACGCTTTCTCCTCCTGAACCAGAACGACAAAAGGCGGTGGGAGCGTTGAAATCGGAGTCGGCGTGAATGTGGGAGAGGGGGTAGGTGTCAGCGTGGGAGTATCGGTCGGCGATGGAGTGAACGTGGGCGTCGATGTGGGTGATGGGCTTGGCGTCGCCGTAGCGGTAGGTGTGGCTGTGGGCGTGGGCTGGGGTAGCTGGTCGATGACAACGATTCGGTTAGAAGGCTGGAATTGGGGAATGACAATCAGATCGGCCAATTCATCATTGTTGAGATCCGCTGTCTCCATGGCGCGCGGAGTCAGGGGAAGATCCACTCGAATCGGCTGCCCGAACAAAACATCGTTGCCGACCGGAACCACAATGACCGCGCCTCCCGTGGTTTCGCCGGAACTCCCGGGAGAGTCGCCGATGAGGAGGTCCTTGTACCCATCGCCGGTCACATCCGCAATGGCGAGTGCCTGCGGGAACGTTCCCACCGGCACATGGGCCACTTCCATCAAATCCCCTGTCCCGGCATTCAGCAGAAGGTACCCGGTTCCCTGACTTGATCCCGAACCGGTTTCCCAGGATACGGCGATCAGGTCCGGCGCGCCGTTCCTGTCTGCATCAATCACACCCAACGCCTGAGGACTGGGCAAGTCGATGAAAAGAGAATTCTGGAATCCTCCGGTTTCTCCGGCATTTGACAGAATCAATACCCCGCTTTCCCCGGTTGATGATCCGGGACTGTAGGAGATCGCGAGGTCCTCCCAGCCGTCTCCATTGAAATCAGCGGCAACGATATCCGTGGCACCCGGGCCGATCTCCATCCGGATATCGCTTAACCGCAGGGTTCCGTCCGGTTGACCGTGCCATACATGGAAGTCGGATTCC
>Ga0116141_10000575_pt1 | contig 29809 bp, 27 predicted proteins | sample AD_UKC097_MetaG_FD_89744 | JGI IMG/M metagenome (GOLD analysis project Ga0116141, IMG submission 89744) | Active sludge microbial communities of municipal wastewater-treating anaerobic digesters from USA - AD_UKC097_MetaG | ecosystem: Engineered > Bioreactor > Anaerobic > Digestate | place: USA...
GCGCTTCCTCACCAGCGGACGCAAGCTGCAGAAGATCAACCTCGAAACCAAGTTTCCCCTGGTGCTGCTCGCACGGGCGGCGGACGGGAAGTTCGTTTTCGAGACGCAGGCCCGCAACAGCACCGCAAAGACGCCGATGGGGCTTTTTGATGATGTTGAGATTCCGAACGATATGGGCTGGGTTTTGAAGAAACTCCGGGATTATCAGGAGAGCAACACCATTGAAGTGCCAGATAACGAGCAGATCCTGATTGAGCGCATGGCTGCGGACGGTATCAGCAATTTCGACATGATCCGCTACTGCACCAGCAAAGGCTTCCTGGCGGACGGCCAGAAGCTGCTCGATCTGGCCCCGAACGTGATCGAGAAGATGCTCGATGCCGACAACTGGAAGAAGATCCTCAAAGCCATAGCGGGCGCAAAGCCGCACATCGAGGAGGCCCAGATCAGCGACGCGGCCCGCAAGGTTCGCACCCTGATGGAGCTTTCCGGGATCACGGCGGTGGAGCTGGAAGCGTACATGCGCGGCAAGGGCAAGATCACGAAGGATCAGAGCTGGTTCAACGCGGATGAGCCGTGGATGGATGCAATGTCCGAAGATGAGAATTGGGAAAAGGTTTCAAATAAAATCAAAGAAGGAAGGAAATAGTCATGGGCGGATATGTTGGATTTAACGAGAAGTTTGAAGCGACAATGGGCGAGTTCATTGTGCATCCGGACGGGTGGACCGGGCCGGCCACGGTGGAGAATGTCGAAAAGATCGAAGAAGACGGAAATGTCGAAGCCATTGTGCTGCACCTTGATTGCGAGGGCGCGAAGGTCACGGAGCGCATCGGCCTCAAGGAAACCGAGAAGTACACGCGCGATCTGATCAAGTGGAAGGTGTCCGGCCCCCTGGTGAGCTGCGGCGTTCGCAAGCACGGCGAGAACCTGTCGCCGGCGGACCTGATGAAGCTCTCCAACAAGATCGGCCGCGTTGAACTGTCAGTGTCGAAGTTCACCAGCAAGAACACGGGCAAGGAGCTGGAAAACAACAAAGTTAAGCGCTGGCTGGAGCCCGGAACGCCCGCGAAGTCCACGAAGAAGTCCGAATCCAAAAAGGAGACCAAGGATGACTTCGAATTCTAAGGTGAAGATCGCTTCGCTGCAGATCGAAAATGTGAAGCGGGTGCAGGCCGTGGAGCTTGTGCCCGCTGACACGGGGCTCACGATCATCGGCGGCAACAATCGACAGGGCAAGACCTCGTGCCTGAACGCGATCATGGCGGCGCTTGGGGGCGCGAAGTACGACCCCACCAACGCCGTCAAGGCTGGCGAGAAGGGCGGATCGGTCAGCATCAATCTGTCGAACGGCCTGAAGGTTCAAAAGACCTTCACCGAAAAGGGCTCCTACCTCAAGGTTGAAGATCCCAAAGGCAAGAAGAGCGGCCAGTCACTGCTAAATGATTTCGTGTCCGCTTTCGCCCTCGATCTGGGGCAGTTCGTGAACGCGAATGACAAGGCCAAAGCCAAGATTCTGCTTGAGATCATAGGTGTTGACCTTGCGCCCTATGAAGAGAAGCACAAGAAGCTATATGCCGATCGCGAGACCATCGGGCAGTTGAAGCGCCGCGCCGAGAAGCACGCCGAAGCGATGCCGTGGGACGAAGAAGCCGGAACGGAGCTTTTCGAGGCCAGCGACATCATGAAGCAGCTCGAGGCTGTGGTGACGCACAACTCAAAGATTCGCCGGGCCCGCGCAGACATTGAAATGCTCAAGCAGAAGCGTGATGCGCAGAACCGCCGCATTGAGGAAATGATGGAGAAGCTGGCCGATGCCCGCACAGAACTTCAGGCCATTCAGGATGCACTGGACGATGCAGATGAGCCAGGCACCCTGATGGATGATGAGGCGCTCCAGTTGAAGCTGTCCGACATCGAGGAAAAGAACGCCCGTGTGCGCCTGAACCTCGAACGGCAGAAAGCCCTGGGCGAGGCCGAAGGCTATGCGGAGGAGTATCGCGCATTGACGGAGCAGATTGACCAGAATCAGGCCGAACTGCACGGACTGCTTGAGGATGCGGATATGCCCCTGAAGCAGTTGACCGTTGAGGATGGTGTCTTGAAGTTCAAGGGCCAGCCCTGGGACGGCATGAGCGGCGCAGAGCAGCTTGTGGTTGCGGCCGCGATCTGCCAGCGCGTCAATCCGAATATGGGTTTTGTGCTGATTGACCGGATTGAAATGATGGACATGCCGACACTGAATGAGTTCGGACGGTGGCTGGAAGCAAACGGCCTGCAGGCCATTACCACACGGGTCAGCACCGGCCCGGAGTGCTCAATCATCATCGAGGATGGGGTTTCCAAGCCCTCAGCAAAGGAGTCTGGAAATGTGGGCAAGCCAGGAAAGCCAAAATTCGATTTTGATTGATCCTGTTCGTGTGATTGGGGAGGCCCCCGCCTCCCCGGTCCCGATCACCGTTGACATTCAGGAAAAGCAGCCGCTTCGGTTCCCGCCTCAATACGCGACCGTGACGGTTGCCACCCTGAAAACATTCGACTATGCCGTTACCGGGGACGATCGCTGGGGCATCGAACGCAAGAGCATTGCGGACCTGATCCAGTCTTTCACTCAGCACGGCGCCAGGGAGGTTCGGAAGATCGAACGCGCACGGGCGGCCTTTGATCCGGATTGGCCGATCCTCTACATGGTTGAGGGCCGCAAGACCGAGATCGTGACGCACGATTGGGGCAAGCATGGCAAGGCAACCCCGCAGTGGTTCATCTCGCACCTGTTCGCAATCTCTCAGCAGCACAACGTGCAGTTCGACTTTTGCGAGACCCGGCGCGAGCTGGCCTTGTGGATGTACCGCTGGCTGAAATCAAGATTCCAACACTTGGAGAAAGCAAATGCCAACAACTGAGCAAAGAAATGCACCGTGGCCAGAATTGATCTGTAAGCACTGCGGAAAGCCATTCTGCGTCCAACCATACAGAGCAAAAACAGCAAAATATTGTTCGTGGTCATGCGGACAGAGGGCTAAGGGGAAAATTGCAGGCCGAATCAATACGGCGCGCTTGCGCGGAACAGGTGTTGGCTATGTCAAATACAATGGCAGGCATCAGCACAGAGTTGTTGCGGAGATGATTATCGGGCGCAAACTTACGCATACAGAGGTTGTTCACCACATAGACGGAAACAAGAAAAACAACTCCCCAGAAAATCTTTTGGTCATGAGTCAGTCCGATCACGTGAAACTGCATCACGATGAAATGTTAGCAAGACGGAAGGAGGTTGCTGGTTACTAATGCAACTCAGAGAATATCAGATTCAAGCCCACGATGCCGTTATTGAAAAATGGAAGGAGTTCAATCGCACCTTGTTGGTTATGCCAACAGGGTGCGGCTAACTGGCAAAACAATTATCTTTTCGAAGATCATCCAAACCCTTGTCGCCAGGCGCGAGCGCGTTCTTGTGCTGGCGCACCGGGATGAACTGATCCGCCAGGCTCAGGACAAATTGCGCGCCGTAACGGGCATTGACTGCGCGATTGAAAAGGCTGATGAAACCGCACGGGAATCGCTCTTTCCGGTAACGGTTGGATCGGTTCAAACGCTGATGCGCCCAAGCCGTCTTGAGCGTTTTTCGCAGGATCACTACGACACCGTGATTGTGGATGAGGCGCACCACGCCCTGGCCGATTCCTATCAGAGGGTGCTGCAGCACTTTTGCGGCGCAAAGGTTCTCGGGGTTACGGCCACGCCGGATCGCGGCGATAAGCGCAACCTTGGGCAGTTCTTCGATGATGTTGCGTATGAGTACACCCTGCCGGATGCGGTCAATGACGGCTATCTCTGCCCGATCAAAGCGCAGACCATACCACTGAGGATTGACCTGGGCGGGGTCCGGGTGACGGCCGGCGACTACAACGACAAAGACCTCGGGAACGCCCTTGATCCATATTTGGAGCAGATAGCGGATCACATGGCTGCCGCCGCCCATGACCGGAAATCGGTAGCATTCCTGCCCCTGATTGCCACTTCTATGAAGCTGGAAGCCCTGTTGAAAGATCGCGGTATCAGCGTCCGGCACATTGACGGCACTTCTGAGGATCGCCGCGACATACTGAAATGGTTCACAGCGGCCGGGCCTGGCTCTGTGCTCTGCAACTCCATGCTGCTGACTGAGGGATGGGACGAACCCAGCGCCGATTGCATCGTTGTGCTGCGCCCCACCAAGGTTCGGTCACTCTACACCCAGATGGTCGGACGCGGAACACGGATTCATCCGGGAAAGGACGATCTGCTTTTGCTTGATTTCCTCTGGATGAGTGAAAAGCATTCGCTCTGCAAACCCGCCCACCTTGTGGCCGAATCGGAAGAGATCGCCGCGAAGATGATTGAGGCGCAGGATTTCGGAGGCGGCCGCCGCGATCTTTTCGAGACAATGGCTGAGGCAAAGACAGAGGCCAAACGTGCGCGCGAAAGCGCCCTGGCGAAGCAGCTTGAAGAAAACCGCATGAGGAAGGCGAGGCTGATTAACCCGGTCGAATGGGCCATTTCGATCCACGCCGAGCAGCTCGAAATGTATGAGCCTGTTTTCAAATGGCAGGAGCAGCGGCCCACCAAGAAGCAGATCGAGTATCTGTCCGGGCGAGGATTCGATGTGGAGGCGGTTTTGAATCGCGGCCACGCTTCGGCGCTGATTGACGCGATCGTAAAACGCTCCCAGGAGAACTACGCGACACCAAAGCAGGTCAAGCTGCTGGCAAGGCTGGGGGTCCAGAATCCGGAGCGTTTGAGGTTTGCGGACGCAAAAGACCTGATTGACCGCATTGCAAAGAACGGATGGAGATATGTGGCATGAAACTGCTTGATCGCCTGATTCTGATGCTGTGCCGATTCGTGCTGATCCTGATTCTCGCTCGCGCGATCCCGGCGCTGATTGTGCGTGGGGTTTCTGATGAGTTCAAGGCGCAGCGTGCGCAGTGGGAGCAATCCCATCCGGTGGAGGCAGCGCTGGCGCGAAGAATTAAGGCGGCGAAGTTGATCGGAAAATTTCAACAGGAGTAAAATGAAAACAGACATATTATGTGAAAGAATGGTTGATCACCTGATATTTGATCAGAACTCTAGGGAGTGTCGCATAGAGAAACGCAGATGCTGCTGCTTCGCTTTATATAAAATGAAGGACGGGACGCTTCTTTGCGGAACTCATGCACGGCAGCTTTTTGTAAAGTATGCCATTAAGAATTGTTTCGCAAAACGGCTTTGCTAATAAAATCACATGGTGGGGCCGAGCTTGTGCGGATGGTTAAGGAAATGAACGCGCTATTTGTAAAAGGCGATGTTTACACCGACACCGAAGGCGGCGTCTGGACGGTAGACTATGAAGGCAGGAGCTGCTGCGGGAATGATGTCGTTACATTTCAAGGACACATTAACGGCAAGCCCTATGGCATGACGCTGGATAGACCGGATGCATACGCAAAGCGGGAAAGCGGGGCACTGCGCAAGATGGGACAACTTGATCTACTTTTTGGTTCCTGTGCAATATGACAACGCTTGAACCATCCATCACTTGCCCCTCCTGCAAAAAGGAAATCCCGTTTGAAAGTGCAACCCATAGACCAATTTTCGGATGGCTTCCGCCATGCGAATTCCAGTGCCCGCACTGCAACCGCGCATGGGCTCGCCGCGTGGATATAGACGGAAACGTCAAAATCGAATTTACAACCCAAAGGATGTGAAAAATGACCGATCGCGAAACCGCGCTCAATGCGCTCAAACTGCTCTCACCCAACCGCGCTAAAAGCTATGCGGACTGGCTCGATGTCGGGATTGCACTCTACAATTCCGGCTGCAGCGTCTCCGACTGGATGGCTTGGCATCCGGACGGAGCAAAGAATCACGACAGCACCTGCATAAAGAAATGGAACTCTTTCGCCTCTTACAGCGGCCCCAAGCGCACGATCGCCAGCCTGATCAAATGGGCCAAAGATGACAGCGGCACGGATCCGCGCGCGGAAGCGACATCAACACCCGGGCGCTATGTCGGATTCAACGAATCCTTTACGATTTCGACCGGCTGGAATCAGGAGGCCGATATCATCGCCTACGCGAAGGCCGTTTTCCGTCCCGGAGACACCATCAACATCGTTTCAAAGGCCCAAAAGAACGAAAAGGACAAGTTCGTGCCGCACGGCCTGGGAAACTTCAAGATCGCCTATGAGGAGCTTCTGAACGCACCGCTTTCGTTCGTGACCGATTACAACCAGGAGGCCGGGGTCTGGATTCGGCACAACCCGCTGGATGGGCAGGGCGTCAACAACGCCAACGTGGTGGATTATCGGCACGTCCTGATCGAAAACGACGATCTTCCGGTTGACAAGCAGCTTGCCATTATTGAGCAGCTCAAACTTCCATGCAGCGCGATTGTGGACAGCGGCAACAAGAGCATTCACGCGATTGTCCGTATTGACGCAGGCACAGACAAAGAGGTCTACAAAGAGCGCGTTCTGCGGCTCTTTGAGGTGCTGGAAGGGTACGGCTACACAGCAGACAAGGCTTGCCGCAACCCAGCCCGCCTGAGCCGCCTCCCTGGTGTCTATCGCTCTGGCAGACGGCAGCGCCTGATCGCCACTAACGCCGGCTGCGCCACCTGGGGCGAATGGCTGGATTTCATTGATGGCAAGAAGCGCCTAGACACCGCGTTCAAGGACCTGCTCGCGGTGGATATGGAAAAGGACGATGATTCCCTGATCTCGCCGCGATTTCTTTATCAGGAGGGCTCGTGGATGATCGTTTCGCAATCCGGTATTGGCAAAAGCTCGCTGCTGATGCAGATGATGGCCTGTTTCGCCACCGGACATTCATTTTTCGGTCTGAATCCAACGCGCCCAATGCGCTGCATGGTGGTGCAGGCTGAAAACAACCGGCTCGATTTGGCCGAATACGTCAAGGGTATCGCGCAGGGGCTCTGCCTGTCGGATGAAGAAATCGAACTCATCAACAAGAACCTGATCATTATCAGCCAGGACGAAATCTCAGGTGAGGGGTTCTGCGGATGGCTCGATAAGGCCGTTTCTGCCTACAAGCCGGTTGACATCGTGGCGCTGGACCCGCTTTTCGCATTCGCCGGCTGCGATCTCTCGAAGCAGGGCGACGTCTCGAAGTTCCTGCGCAACAGCCTGAACCCAATAATCCACAAGCACGGGTTCGGCTGCATAGTGATGCACCACACCAACAAGATCAAAAAGAAGGCCCAGGATGATGACTACAACCTCGAATATATCGGCGCAGGCAGCGCAGAATTGACGAATTGGGCCCGCGCCGTGTCCGTGATCGAGAAGGTCGGAGAGAACCCCGTCACGGGCGTTTTCCGCCACGTTAAGAGGGGCAACCGCCTCAAGCAGCAGAGCGTCACCATACATCACGCCGCCGATTATATATGCTGGGAGGATGATGTCCCTGCCACATCGGATGAGATCCGCAAGGCTGAAGAGATTGCAAAAACCATGCCGCCGCGCTTCTACCGGCAGGACAAACGCGAGAGCAGCAGCATCCATTTATGGTGTCAGCAGAACCTTGGACTCAGCACCACCGAATGCGACCGGTTCACCGCCAGAATGATCAAACGCGCCCAGCGCGACGCGAAGGAAAACAGAGAGCTGTCGGGCGTGTTCCAGTGCAAATATGTGAACGGGATATTCACATATACGGGGGCAAAATATGAAGAATTTTGAGCCCACAAACTGCGGTTTTTTTACGGAAAATCTACCCTGCGAACCAGCAGAATTTGAAGGTTTTGCGTTTAAGCAACATGCAAAATATGCGAGTTTTTACATGCAAAATATGGCAGTTTTTGCCTCCAAAATATGCGAGTTTTTACAAAAAAACTCTCAAATTATGCTCCCACGGACAGTTGAGGACACAGCACATTTGTCCGTTAGAGGACAACTGAGGACAGCTAAAATTTGTCCGCTAGAGGACGTCCGCTATATACCTAAAGGTATATATGTGGGAATATTTAATTCATTCCCACATGTGTATACCGAAAACGAGTTACTGCCCAAGCGCCTCGATGAACGGTCTAGCCTCAGACGCTTGCGGATTCTGGTAGAGGCGATTCGTGATCTCATCTTCGTGACCAACCACCAGCCGGCGTGCAGAATCAGAAAGGCCGGTGCAGCGTCTCAGGCTGTCGTTGAAGTAGCGTCTCAGGGCGTGGTGGGTGAATGGGTATCCATGATCCTTGAGCCAGCGGTTGAACAGTCGTGCAGCAAAAGGAGAGCGCAAGTCGCCTGTTTCGGCGTAGGGGCTCGGGAACACTCTTTCGCCATGCTGCGGCAGATCAAGCAGAAACTGCTCAACGCGTTTGTGCATCGGAACCGGTCGCGGGAACTTGGATTTGCCAAAAACGTAAATCAAGCGGTTTTCAAAATCCACCTGCTCCCACTTGAGCCGAATAACCTCGCAGCGCCGAAACCCTCCAAATGCCCCCAGGATGGCCAAACCCATCATGACCCTATCCAGACCCCTGTCGCGACCAAGATCGCCAAGCATGGCCAAAACCTGAGCGCCTGTGGGGAAGTATTTCAGCGCGTACTCTGGGCGCGGTACGGAAACATCCTCGCAGGGGTTTTCTTCAATCCATCTTTTGCGGGTCTCGGGATCGCGCTGCTTGCGGCACCACGAGAAAAACGCCCTCAGGCATTTCATGTCGTTTCGAACGGTGCTTTTGGCATAGCCTGCCTCAAGGCGAAGGTCGCGAAATCGGCGGACGTGCTGCTGGCCTATTTTGGCAAGACTTGTGTTTTCTGGCGCGATTTTGGCCATGAAAACATTCAAAACGGTGCGATAGCGCTCGTATGTCCGAATGGTGTTGTTGGCTCGTTTGTCGCCGATCCAGTATTCAGCCGCCGTGCCGATGCTGATTGCTGGGCCACGAATCGCGGCTGCGCGTTCGATTTCGTCAGCAGCCCTTGCGGCCGTGCGTTTCTGGTTTTTCGCAAGATGCTTGAGCGCCTTCGTGGTCCTAACACCGCGAAAGTCCCGGTAGCACGCCACCCAGTATCGGCGCTCTCTGTTCCAAAACACGCTCGCCATTTCGTCACCTCTGCGCACAAGATGGCTTGCAAAATCTGTATGCATTTTGTATGCAAAATCCTGTGCCTGATTCGAAAATATGGATTCGCGAAAGTGAAACGCAACGCATTTTTGAGTAAATCAGAAACCCGATCGCTCGACGGTTCGATTCCGCCTCTCGCCACCATTTTTCTTTCTGATATGAAGAACCGTTCCTGCATTTTTTGTGAGATGGATTCCGCGCGCGTAATTGCGCGCGAAGGAAGCTGCTATGCGGTTTACGACGGATTCCCCGTTTCCGAGGGCCACATTCTCATTATCCCCGAACGGCATATCGCCTCATTTCGCGAACTGACGGAAGATGAGTGGCTCTCGGTTCATAAGCTGGCAAAGAAACTTTCCGCCCGACTGCTGGAACAAGACAAGACCATTGACGGATTCAATTTGGGCATCAACGACGGCAAAGCGGCGGGCCAGACCATTTTCCATGCGCATGTGCACCTGATCCCGCGACGCAAAAACGATGTTGAAAATCCGCGCGGCGGCGTGCGGCATGTGATCCCATGCAAAGGATGCTATCCGGCCAATACAGAACCTGAACGCTGACCGCTTAGTTTTCCGTCAAGAAGTGTCACGCATCCGCCAACAAGAACCGCACTCATCCCCGCCGCAAGCTGATGGGGTTTGGCAAAGGTGGCCTTGTCGGCGATTTTCTCCGGATCAAACACCGTAATATCGGCATTGAAGCCCTTGGCCAGCCGGCCCCTGCCCTTCAGTTTGAAATGCTCTGCGGGCAGACTGGTCATTTTGCGGACAGCTTCTTCAAGCGGCATGCGCTTTTCATCAATTACCTTGCGAATGAAGCGCGGGAAAGCCCCGTAGGCGCGCGGATGCGGATGATCTTTGCTAAGCGGACCCGCCGGAGCGCGGATGGAGGCATCGCTTCCGATCATGACATAAGGCTCAGAAAGAATCCGCCACATGTTGTCTTCGCTCATCCCGAAGAATATGCCGCCGGTTTTGAGTTCATCCTTTTCGATAATTTTCAGCAGGGCTTCCGCAGGATGAACTTTCATCTGTTCCGAAATTTCCGGCAGCCGCAGGCCGGGGAAGTTCGCGTGGTCCGGATGGCTGACCGAACCAATCATGATGCGTTCCCAGTCGGCATCCGCGCGGCTTTTTTTCAGTTCAGCCAGGATTTTTGCGCGGGTCGCCGAATCGCGGATGCGACCAAGCACCGCATCGGGGCCGCCGGTTGAAGCCCAGGCAGGCAGAACGATGTCCAGATCAGTGCAAGAGGCCGTGTACGGATAGCGGTCGGACATGACCGGAAGCCCTTCAGCGCGGGCCGACCGTATAATTTCAAGAACGCGGTCAATCTTCGGCCAGTTTGCCGGACCGGCAGTTTTCAGATGCGATATTTGCGTACTCACACCCGTTCTGCGGCATACTTCGATGGTTTCCGCAACCGCCCCGATAAGTCCGGCGCTCTCGCTACGCATATGCGAGGCATAAATGCCGTTATGCTTTGCGACTATGCCGGCCAGCGCCCAGATTTCAGACGGATCGGCGCAGCTTCCGGGGGGATAGACCAGGCCGGTGCTGAAACCGCGTGAACCTTCATTCAAACTCTTCTCCAAAAGCTGCCTCATCGCCGCAAGTTCTGCGGCCGAGGCCTGACGCGGCTCATAACCCATCACACCGGCGCGGACGGCGCTGTGTCCGGTAAGGAATCCGACATTCACGGCGGGCACAACTGACTGCAGCGCGGCGCGGTATTCGGAGGCGGTATGCCATTCCTTCGGATATTTCTTGTCGCGCCAGTCGGAGGGCATTTTATATTCCCCCTGCAGCGGCGACGCCGATGCGCCGCACTGACCGACGATTTCAGTGGTGACCCCCTGAAAAATCTTGCTCATTGCATCCGGCTGGATCAGGAGATACGCATCGGAATGCGAGTGGACATCAATGAATCCGGGACAAACGCATTTCCCACGGGCATCAATGATCTTTCCGGCAGGAGCGGAGGACAGGTCGCCGATTTCAGTAATGGCATCACCCGTGATACCAATATCCGCGGAACGGCCGGACGCGCCGGTTCCGTCGAAAACAAGACCTCCGGTTATTTTGACATCAAGCATAAATCAGGAAGCCGGCGGAGCTTCCGGCGGGGAGTTCTCAGGTGCAGCTTCCGGCGCGGGTTCGCCGCCAACCGGCGCTGAAAGCTCCTGCTGGGCGGCACGGGCGGTTCCATCGAGCATGGCAATCACTTCCGCCTGCACCGTTTCAAGTTCGGCCAGTTTGAGACGCGGATCAGGAATCATGAAGACTTCGTTGGTCTTCTTGTGCTCGTAAACGCGTATGAGCGTGCCGTCCTCGCGCTCCTGCACATCGCGCTCGACCAGAATGCGCTTGCGCTCAAGCATCACCGCCAGAATATATATCGTATTGGCCTGCTCCATGCGGTCAGTCTCGATCAGTTCACGCAGCAGAGATTCGGCGGTTTCCTTTTTCACCGCCGGTTCCGGCGGCGGCGCGGGGGAGCGATAGATCGTGCGCCAGCGGCTGAGGGCGCTGGCCTGCACTTCATCCGTCCAGCATTTCTCGCAGAAATCAGAGCGGTGATAACCGTCCTCTTCAAAGGTCAGTTTCGAATAGAAGGGCTCCTGATCTTCATACTCATGCTCGCATTTTGAGCACGCCTCTGACCTTGCCTTGATGTCCCAGTCCTGTTCTTTCATTTACGGCAGTTCCTTCTTTGCCCATTCGCTGTCAGGATAGCGTTCCCGCAGTTCCTTGAGGGTCAGGTTCTTTTCGTCGTTTCGCTGAAGTTTTCCGAGGCATTCCGCGGCGCGCCACAAACATTCAGGCACCAGCGAAGGTTCGTCAAAGAGAAGTCCGACGCTCAAATAGTAGCGCGAGGCCGCATCGCAGTCATCCTTCACCTCGGCAACGCGGCCAAGACCATAATAGCTGCGTGCGCGGATTTCCAGAAGGTCGTCGCCGGGGGAGCGCTCTGCGGCAAGCGTGAAAGCGCCGAACGCCTCATCGGTCGCGCTGTCTTCAATGGCCAGCAGGCCCCACTGGAGGGCGGCATCGGCGGAAGTGCGGGTGTCGCCGCCCGTCATTTCAGCGGCAGTTTTAAAGGCTTCGCGCGCCCGGGCAGTTTTTTTCAGGGCAACGGCGGCGCGGCCGGCGAGATGCCATCCATCCTGCGTCCAGCCGGCCGCATCCTTGCGTTTTGCAAGCGCCAGCGCAATGGTTTCCGCTTCGGCAAAAGCATTCTTCGCCAGCAAGCGGCCCGCAAGCCAGTGCATGAGGGCGGGCGGCATGTCATCCATTGCGGCCTTTGCAGGCAAAGGCTGAAGAAGCGCCACAGGCTCGTCCTCCTGTCCGCGCTGCTGCAGAAGCGCGGCCAGCGGGATTCTCAACCGGTCCCGCCATTCTTCAGGCGGATTGCGGGACAGTGAAGTCCTATAGACTTTTTCAGCCTCCTCCGTCTTTCCCGCACGGGTGAGCAGAAGACCGAGCCGCCAGGCGGCCTCGTGCACATTTTCTGATTTTGGATAATCACGGATGAATTTTTCAAACGCGGAGGCTGCGGAGGCCCGGCCGAGCTGCATGGCCACAAGAGCCTCGCGGTAAGATGCCTGTTCGACAAGGGCGGAGTCTCCACAGCGTTCACGCGCAGCCCGCCAGCCCGCAAGAGCATCCTCCCATCGATTCTCCTTCTCCGCGCAAAACGCCAGATTGTACTGCGCTGCGCAGGCCGCATCCGACTTCGGATAATTCTGCACGATACGGGTCAGCACTTCTGACGCCTCCGGGAAGATTTCGCTCTGAATCAGAATTTCGGCCTGACGAAGAAGCACAGCCGGAAGCTCCCTGCTTGCGGGAAACCGTTCAGCAAAGGCCCGGCATGTTTTTAAAGCCTGGTCGGCATCTCCGTCGGAAAGAAGCGCTTCGATCATCAGCAGATGGGCGGCCTCGCCAACGGACGAGTCTTCCATCACGGGCTTAAGCATGTCAGCCGCCTGTTTATATTTCTTCCGGCCAACGGCAATCCGGGCCTGTTCATACACGGCGGCGGCATGCCAGGGGCTTCCCGGATGACTGGCAATCAGGATTTCATAAAGACGTTCGGCCTCATCCTCGCGGCCCAGTTTGCGGGCGCAGGCGGCTTTCAGATAGAGCCACGCATCGGAAGATTCCTCTCCGTGCCTGCCGGCCAGCGCCGAGCACCCGGAATAATCCTCCGCGTAGAATAAAGCCCATGCTGCACGCAGCGGTGTTTCCGCGGCACGCAGATCATCCGGCCAATCCTTCAGGAGGCGGTTGAACGCGGCGGCACTCTCGCGATACTTCTTGCGGTCAAACGCCATCACTCCCTGCTGGAAGACCGCTTCAGCGGCCAGACGGGGAGAAGAGTTTTCAGCCGCCACCTGCTTATAAAGCTCCTCGGCGGCGGACGGCTTGTCTGCCCTGCGAATGCCCGCCAGTTCCAGCGCGGCATAGGATGCGTACGGGGACTTCCTGTGCTGAGCCACAATTCTGGAGAAGGCCTGCTCTGCCTTTGCATCCTGCCCCGTTTCCTTCAGGATCATTCCCTGATGATACAGCGCGCCGGCGGAAATCTCCGCTTCGGGAGAGGAATCAATCAGTGCGTTCAACAGGACAAGGGCTTCGTCGCTGCCCCCCTGCTCCACCAGTATTTCAGCCCGGCGCAGGCGGGCGCGGGCCGCATAGGAACTCCGCGGATGCTCAGCCGCGAGCTTACCGCAGGTTTCAGCGGCCCCCGTCAGATTTCCACTTTTGCGCAGGCATTCGGCCAGACGGTACAGGATGACATCAGCGTCTCCGCGAGCGGCATCTTGCGCAAGAAGTTCCTGATATTCTTGGGCGGCCATTTCGTGATAGCCGCGGGCGAAGAGTCCGTCGGCGAACTGCCGGTCACGGTCCGCCTGCGCGCAGACCGACGCCGCAAGCATGCAGAAGGCAGATAGAAGAATCGCAGTCCTCATGCTATTCCTCCGGCACACTGGTCGCAAACGAGATATTCCAGATATCAGCCTGCCGGCAGAGATCAAGCACCCGGATCACGTGCTGATAGGGCGTCTTCTGGTCCGCGCGAATGATGATGGGCTGACCCGGGAAGAATCCTGAAAGACGCTTGAGAAGCGGGCCCAGACGGTCCTCCGGCTGCTCCTGTCCGCTGATCACGGTCCGGCCGTCGGCGAGGATATTAATGATCAGCTCACCGGGCAGGCGCTGCGGGACTTCTCCCGTCTTTGCGGTCGGCAGTGCGATGTCTATCTCCGTTTCCCACTGCGAAAACACCTGCGAAGTGATAAAAAAACAAAGCAGCAGGAAAACCACGTCGATCATCGGCGCAATCTGGAAGCTCAGGGCCTCAGGCCGGTTCTGTCTGCGGAAATTCATTTGGATCCGGATTGGTCAGATGGGAGGTTCTCCGCTTCCAGAAGCTCGCCGAGAAGATCGGCCGAAACGGCTTCCAGGGAGGCGATCAGCCGTGAACTGCGGCCTCGGAAATAGGAATAGAAGATCATGGCGGGAATGCCCACCAGCAGACCGGCGGCCGTTGTAATAAGGGCCTGCGACACGCCGGCCGCAAGAATCATCGGTTTGGCCTTGGCAATGTCAAGCGCGACCGCATTGAAGGCGCGCAGCATGCCCATGACGGTGCCGAGCAGTCCCACCATCGGAGAAAGAACGCCCAGGTCCATGAGATACTGGATCTGCCCCTGAAGCATCGAGGCCTGACGGCTGCCCTCGCCCTCCATAATCTCCTTCAGGAGCATGGGTTCGGTTTCCCGGCTGCTGCCCAGGTGATTGAGACCCGAAAGGGCCACACAGGCCGCCGCGTGGTCTTCGCAGCGGCAGAGTTCCCGGGCGCGGTCAAACCGGCGCTGCTTCAGCTCCGTGCTGAGTTCCTTCAGAAAACTCCGGGGCGCAACCCGTTCCGGGCGGAGAACCATGAAAAAATATATAATCATGGCCAGACCGGCCACGGACATGGCCCCGAGCACATACATCAGCCAGCCGCCGGTTTCAATGATTTCGCCAAGCGACATGCGCTGCGCGACAGCCTCCGGGGCCTGCGCGAAAGCGGTGGCCGCCGTCACAGCAAAAAGGGCGAAGCATTTTTTCATGATGATTTTCTCCACAAACTGTTTATTGGATCTTGTGCCGAAGCAGTTCGGTGTGCTCGGCAAAATACATGGCTCCCGAAGCCACAGTGATCATGGTGACCGCCAGACCGACGGCATACGCGATCAAACCAAAGGCAAAGTCATACTTTTCTAGAGCCGCCGGCGACAAATGGCCGAGGACGTCATAGCGCACCGCCAGACCCAGAAGAATGACCGAGATGGCGATAATCTGCCACACGGTCTTATGCTTGCCCCATCGGCCCGCAGCGATGATGTGCCCCATGCTGGACGCCAGCAGGCGCAGGCCCGTCACAAGGAATTCACGAGAAATAACAACCACCACGATCCACACGGGAAGCAGCGGACGGTCCCATCCCGGCAGGCGAATGCCAACAAAACTTACCAGCGCTGAACAGACCAGCACCTTGTCGGTGAGCGGGTCCATGAGACGTCCAAACGCCGTTACGCCGTACACATTGCGGGCAAGATGTCCGTCCAGAAAATCGGTGATCCCGGCGGCGACGAACACCAGCAGGGCCAGCGTCTTTGTCAGCGGATAAGGCATGCCGATCAGCATGAGCAAAATAAGCGCCAGAAAGAGGCGGCTGACCGTGAGAATATTCGGAATGTTCCATTTCATAGAGCAGCTCCATCTTGAACGGGCCGGGAAGAAGGATCGAGCACATCCCAGTAGGGTTCGGGAATATCCTCGAGAAATCCGGAAGCGGCTTCGGGGCGGGCAGTGAATTCCTCGGACGGCGGTTCGCCTGCGGCCTTCCGGCGCACGGCCGCCGAAATGCCCAGCAACAGCGACCATGCCAGAAGCAGGAGAACAGCCGCGCCGGCCAGCTTAATCCAGACCGCGGGAGATATTTTTTTCAGGCTGGCTGACAATCGGCCTGCTGCTTTTTTCAGAACGTCGCGCCACGGGGAAGTCTTCACCGGGGGTGCGATCGGCGACCGGGTTTCACCCAGCCCATTCAGGTATTCGCGAATCAGCGGGGCCGGATCCAGCCCCAGATATTCCGCGTAGAGGCGGATGAAGCCCTTAACATAAGCAGGCGCGGCAATCTTGCCGAAATCATTGTTTTCCAGATGCTGAACGGTCTGGACCTTCATCCGCGTGGCCTGGGCGGCCTGCGAGGCCGTCACGCCTTTCTTCTCGCGGCTTTCCCTGAATATCTGTCCTATGCGGGGCATCAGTCGTCCATCTCCTCGTCTTCATCTGGGTTCTGCGGGATTTCTCCGTCCAGATCAATCAGAATCTCGCGCGGATCAGATCCGTTCGGAGGCCCGATGATCCCCTTTTCCTCCAGGACATCCATCAGACGGGCCGCGCGGGTATAACCAATGCGCAGGCGGCGCTGCAGCGAGGACGTGGAGGCGCGGCGGGTCTGCCTGATGATTTCAATCGCCGGATCCAGCAGCTCATCGTCATCATTCATCTCCGGCAGCTCTGTTTTCTTGTTTTCGATCTGCTCCTTGATGGCGGTCTCGTACTGCGGACGGCCCTGCTCCTTCCAGCAGTCAACGATCCTGCGGATCTCGCTGTCACTCGTCATGGTGCCCTGAGCGCGGACCAGTTTCCCTGTCTTCGGTGACAAGAAAAGCATATCGCCCTTTCCCAGAAGCTTGTCTGCTCCATTCGCATCCAGAATGGTCCGGCTGTCGTTGCGCTGCGCAACCTGAAAGGCTATGCGGGCAGGGATATTCGCCTTGATGGATCCCGTGATGACATTCACCGAGGGCCGCTGCGTGGCAAGAATCATATGGATGCCGGTCGCGCGAGAAAGCTGCGCCAGCCGGGCAATATAGTTTTCCACTTCCGCCTGCGCCACCATCATCAGGTCGGCCAGTTCGTCCACCACAATCACAATATACGGCAGACGATCGGGCATTTTCGAGGCATTGTCCGCAGGCTCTGCCGCTTCTTCAAAAAGCTCCTCCTGCGTCACTTTCGGGCGCGAGTTGTAGGAGGCGATGTTGCGTACTCCCGCCTTGGCAAACAGCTTGTAGCGCTTCTCCATCTCCATGATCGCCCAGCGCAGGCCAAGGCCGACCTTCTTGGGGTCGGTGATCACCGGAACAACAAGATGCGGGAGCTCATTGTAAAATGAAAACTCCACGATCTTCGGATCCACCAGCATCAGGCGCAGCTGATCCGGGGTGCGCGACATCAGCAGCCCCGCGAGCAGCGAATTCATGCAAACGGTCTTTCCTGAGCCGGTCGCGCCCGCGATGAGCATGTGCGGCATGTCCGACAGATCGGCCACAATATCATTGCCGCCGACATCCTTGCCCATGGCCAGCGGAAGTCCGGCACGCGACTTCTGCCACGCCTCGCCCTCCAGCAGCTCGCGCAGATATACCAGCGTTGTGCTCGAGTTCGGCACCTCGATGCCGACCACCCCCTTGCCGGGAATCGGCGCCTGGACACGGATACTCACCGCCTTCATGGCCAGCGCAATATTGTTGCTCAATGCGCTGATTCTTTCGACGCGAACACCTGCGGCCGGCAGAACTTCAAAACGCGTCACCACCGGGCCGCGCTCAACGTTCGTCACTTCTGCCTCGATTCCGAAATCAGCCAGGGTCTCCTGCAAAATACGCGCGCTCTCGGAAAAATTTTCTTTGATTTGCCGATCACGCGCGGGCGGCGGACGATCCAGAAGAGTCATCGCCGGCAGCGTGTACTGAGGGGTTGGAGATGGAAGTGAATCGGCCGCGGATGGCCCGGGCGGCTCAACCGGAGCCGGTCGGGGTTTTTCCCGGCGCGGGGGCCGGGGCTCGCGCGGAGGAGAAGGCGGTTGAACAGGTTCGGGCTCGGGTTCGGATTCCACCACGGGCGCCGGCCGGCGGCGTTCCTGCCTTCGCACCACCTTCTCCAGCTGCCGGCGCTGGCGCTCGAGTTCGCGCTCCTCTTCCTCAATGGCGGCGCGCCGGTCCCGCGCGCCGCGCCACATGGACCCGATTTTGCGGGGCACAGCCGCCAGAGCGACTCCGACTCCTCCGAGGGTCTGTACGGGCTCAATTTCAAAAAGCAGCACCAGTGCAGTCAGAAGCGCGCAAACCGCGACAATTGCGCATCCCGCCACGCCCAGAAGCCGCACCAGGAAGGCGGTGGCAAGGAGATGTCCGAAGAGTCCGCCGGCGTAGAAAATATTGAGATGAGTCCGCAGGCCTTCCCACAGATCCGGCTGAAGTTCAACAATGCAGGCCAGGGAAAGCAGCACCACAAGCTGATAAAGCGCCTTGGCCCTTAAGCTTCCGCTCTTGTTAAAAAAAAGGAACAGGGCCTGCACCCACAGGACAACAGGAAGCAGATAGCCCGTCACACCCAGCAGCCCGAAACCCGCAAAAGCCATCCAGGCGCCGGCTGGACCAATCAGATTGGTGCCCTGCTCATTCGGGGGGTCCTGAATCAGCGAAAGGTCGCCCGGCCGCCATGATATCAGGCTCAGCATCAGAATGATCCCGAGCCCGAGGAATATAAAACCCCATGCGCCGCGCCAAACCACGCTTTCTGTTTCGACCGAATTGGACATGCGCTGTACCCTAGCAGTTTGGACCGAATCATATCAAGGCAAAGTCGCAGTCATGATCCACTCCTGCACACCATGAGAACCGCTGAATAATGGATTGACACAATGGGCTCTTTGAATGACTCTTCTTTTCAGTTTTTCAGGCAGGATGAAGACCAATCCGACATGTTTGACACTGTTGCTGCTGTGCCTGGCCGCAATGCCCGGGTTCTGTTCCGACAGCAGGAATAAGGATTACGGCTTCATCGAAGTAACCGGCAGCGATGTCCGTCTTCCGGTGGCTGATGCCAGCCGGATGTTCGGCCCCGGGAACAGCGTCCCGCTGCTGCAGGAAAATCCCGAATTCTATATTGTCGCACTCCCCGACGGCATAACCGCAGCCGTCGGCAAATTGGACCGCAAGGGAAATCCGATTGCATGGGTCACCCAGCAGAAGCAGCTCATTTTCGGGGATCGGGCGCGCGCCGTCAGCGGCTTCCTGCGCCTTCGCCCCGGCGACGAGTTCCGCATTCTGCAGGAAACCCCGGATGCGCGGATTATTGAATACACATTCTTCCAGAACCGGGCAGAATTGAGCATTCCGAAAGCCCTCCCGGCCGGGCTGGCCTATAACCCGCCTGAACCCGAGCCTGCCGCCGAAGAACCGCAACCGGAACCGGTCCGTGCCGTCGAGGCAAAGCTCCCGGAACCGCCTGTTGTTCGACCGGTTCCCAGGCCCAGACCCGTGCCCGCGCCAGTATCCGTCGCTCGTGCGCGGCCGGCGGATTCCACGCCCATAGAAGTTCCGGTTAAGGAAGTTAAAACCCCGGCAGCCCCGCCACAGCCCGTGCTGGTTGCGCCCGAGCCTGAAGCGCCGGTAATTCCCGAACCCGCGCCTGCCGCGCCGCCGACGGTTCAACCAGCGCCTGCACCCGCGGCCGCGACCGAGCCGCCGGAGATTGCGGCCCGGGAGGCTGCACCTTCGGCTGATCCTGATCTGCCGGCCGCCACGCCGGAAATTCCGTCCGGCATTTCGGAACCAGAACCCCTGCTCGCTGAACAGCCCGCGCCGCCGGAAGAGTCCGAGGCGGCGGGACCTGCAGCCGAAACCGAGGTGAGCGCCGATGTCGCGACTGCAGCCGGGGAGATAGAAACAACAGAAAGCGCTCCGGCAGAACCACCGCCCGCCGCCGCACCGGCCGGCACAGTGGTGCGGTTCCTCGATAAGTATATGATTTCCAGCTACATTCTTCTGGTCATCGTGATCATCGAAGGCCTGTTCATTGTTCGGCTGCGCAGACAGAGGCGGACTGTGCCGGCGGCCGCAGGCGGGGAAGACGCCGTGGTGCTGCTGCCGCAGCTGGACACGAGCCGGTTCCGGAAATATTTCCAGAGCCTGCGCACTTCAACCGGGCAAAACAGCGGGCCGTTCGGAGAATTCTCAACCTACGACCTTGTCTATTACCTGCACACCGAAAAAGAAACGGGCGGCCTTGAGCTGGAGCAGCGCAAGGGGATGGTTTCCGCTGAAATGTTTTTCTCCAACGGCGAGATTGTACATGCGTTTGTAGGCAACAAGGTGGATGACGAGGCGGTGCTGGAGATCCTGTGCATGCCGTGCGAAGTGTTCACCTATACACATCTGCCGGTTATTATTGAACAGCACACCATTCACAATCCGACCGTCAACTTCCTGATTGCCGCCGCGCCCGCCGCCGCTGCGCCCGCCGACACATCCGTCGAGGCCCCCGCGAGTGAATCCGGCGACGAAGGTGAAACTGTTCAGGAACCGGCTGAAGACGCAGCCAAAACTCTGCTGGAGGGTTTGCTCGAGGAGAAAGACGGGAAAACAGACTCGACGCCGGGCGACGGCGAAGAAACTGATCCCGAGTGGGACGAAATCATGAAGTCGCTGAAAGTCCTTGATGACCTCAACGACAAGCCGGAATAAACGCGCGCGACGGGGCTTCAAATAAAATTCCAATCCCCTATTCCATCGGATGGGGGTTTAGTGTATAAGGGCGGTTTGCATTTAAAGAAAGAGGAGAGAAAGAATGATCAGAAAAGACAAAATCGTGGTGACCGTTGATAACGGCTCCAAACTTGAAATCAAGCCCGGCACATGCGTCAGGGACCTTCTGAAGAAAAAGGAAAACGAGGCCGGCCTGCCCTATCTGGGGGCACTGGTGAACAACGACATGGTCTCGCTTTCATTCCCGATTGAAGTGGACAGCAAAATTCAGATGCTGACACTCGCCAATTCCCATGGATGGCGCATCTACCGCAATTCAGCCGCTTTTTTGCTGGCCAAGGCGACCTATGATATTTTCCCCAAGGCACTGCTTTCGATCGAGCATTCGCTGGGAGACGGGTACTTCTGCAATTTTGAGATGAACGGGACCAAGGGCATTTCCAAAAAGCAGATCAAGGACATCGAGCAGAAAATGCACCAGATCGTCGAGGCCGACCTGCCTATCGTCCGGCGCAAAATCGAATACAGCGACGCCATTGGCCATTTTGAAGGGCAGAACCGGCATGATACGGTCAACCTGCTTCGCTACAGCAATCCCCCGAAGGTGGTGGTCAACACGTGCGAGGAATACATGGATCTCTTCCATGGCCCGCTGGCCGACCGCACGTCCGCGCTTCAGCACTTCAAACTGTTCCCGTACGAGGATGGATTCGTGATCCAGTTCCCGGACCGCGACAATCAGACCCCCAAAATGTCTCCGTTCGAGCGCCAGCCCTATCTGTTTGACATCTTCAAGTCCTACAAGGCGTGGGGCCGCATCGTCAACGTGCGCACCGTCGGCGACCTGAACACGATCATCGCCAGCGGGAAACTCAGGGATTTCATCCATATTTCCGAGGCCTATCAGGAAAAGAAGATCGCGGAAATCGCGGACACGATCACCGCCCAGGGCGGAAAGATCAAGTGGATCTGCATCGCGGGACCGTCTTCGTCGGGCAAGACCACATTCGCGAAGCGGCTTTGTGTGCAGCTGCGCGTGAACGGACTGCGCCCGGTGGCCATTTCGGTGGACGACTATTTTGTGGACCGCACGCGCACGCCGATGGACGAAAACGGAGAACCCGATTTCGAAAACATCGAGACAGTGGATCTCAAGCTGTTCAACGAGCACCTCAGCCTGCTGGACCGGGGCGAAACCGTGGAGCTGCCGACCTTCAATTTCGGGGCCGGAGCCCGCGAGTTCCGCGGGAAGACCATGAAGCTGGAAAGCGACCAGATCTGTGTCGTCGAAGGCATTCACTCCCTGAATCCCCGGCTGACCGAGGCCATCAGTCCGGATCACAAATACAAGATATACATCAGCGCGCTCACGCAGCTGAACCTGGACTACAGCAACCGCGTCTCCACGACCGACAACCGGCTCATCCGCCGCATGATCCGCGATCACAACTATCGCGGGAATCCCGCGCTGATGACGCTGAAAATGTGGCCCAGCGTGCGCCGAGGAGAGAAAAAGTGGATATTCCCCTATCAGGCGGAGGCCAATACGGCCATCAATTCCGCGCTCGACTATGAACTGGCCGTTCTGAAACCGTATGTGGAGCCCCTGCTGGCCGAGGTCAAGCCCTACGACCCGCAGTATGCAGATGCCCGCCGGCTGCTGGAGTTCCTGTCGCGCTTCAACGCGGCTTCCAGCTCTCTGGTGCCGCCGACTTCGCTGATCCGCGAATTCATCGGCGAGAGCGGCTTCGAATACTGAGAATAACCTGAAAGAAAAACGCCGCGGTGTTTCTCACCGCGGCGTTTTTTTCATGCCGGCGGAAACCGCGGCGCAATCAGCACGGGAGGGTGCATGTAAACCGGAACCGGTTTTTCAGACGGAAGGCCCTGCTCCATGCGCAGGCGCACCAGCGCTGCCAGATCGCGGGCGCGCGGATATCGGTTCCCCCTGATCCAGTTAAGCCCATCAAGACCCTGCGCCGCCAGGTTCGGTTCCAGCCGTTCCCAGTCGGAGCTGACCACGGGCACGCCGGCAGGCAGGCGGGCGCAAAGTTCCGAGGACTTCACCATCTGCCATTCCGCGGGGGAATCGGTTTCACTGAGGGAAAAATCAAAAACTCCGTACCAGAGCAGGCTGCGGCGCGCATCGCCGACAACCGCAACCCGGGAGGCATTCATTTCCCTCGACGCGCCGCGGGCCAGCACCGCGCCGCTGCTGACGCAGTAGACCGATTTCTCTCCGGGCAGAGCAAGAGTCTGGGCGCAGGTCAACGCCGTGCGCAGGCCGGAGTAGATCCCCGGGCCGCGGCCGGCTGCAAAACAGTCCACATCGCCCCATCCCCATCCCGCCTGCGACAAAAGCGCCGACAGCCGGCTGAAGACGCCCTCATGCCGGCCACGCTCCTGGTCCCAGACTTCCTGCAGACTGAAGTCATCCGGCCCGGACAGAGCCGCACTTCCCTGAAAAGCGGAAAGTTCGACAGCCAGAATCTTCATGGCGGCGGCTCCTCTCCAGTCCGAAAAAATATCTCACGGTCGTCAAGACCAATCCCCATGCGCAGATAGATGTGCAGCGCCGACGAAGGGAGCAGGCCTGCAACGACTTCAGGCCACTCGATGGCCGTCACCCCGTCGCCATACAGGTACTCATCCAGTCCGAGATGAAGCGCCTCTCCGGCATCGGCCACCCGATACAGATCCATGTGATGCAGCGGGAGGCGGCCGCGGTATTCGTTCACAAGGGTATAGGTGGGACTGCTCACAGCCGCTTCGACACCCAGCGCGGCCGCCAGTCCCTGAATAAAACAGGTTTTTCCGGAGCCCAGTTCACCGTGAAACGCAAGGACAGCGCCCGGCTGCAGCTCTGCCGCCAGCGCGGCCGCCACGGAGCAGGTCTCCTCGGGACTTTTCGTTGTATAATGCTTCTTCATCGCTCCTGAAAATTCACGCAAACTGATAGCTTATTGGCGGGCTCGCCGCAACTTTTTAAGAATTCCTCATTGTGAGAAGTCAGAAAACCGGTATGATGCCCCCCAGTATTTCTGGCGTTAAGAGACAGCCAATAATCCTGACAAAAAGGAGTTGAGCGGTGACCATAGCAGCAGAAGCAAAACGGGAATGGAACGAGCAGCACCAGCACCCCTTGGGATTCAAGACTCGTCGAGGACTCAACTGGTTTACGGTCGGCCTCATGTATGCCATGTTTTACATGTGCCGCTACAACTTCCGCTTTGCCGGCGCCGGCATGCGCGCTGAATTCGGATGGTCCACCGGGGACATTGCCAACATCGCCGCATGGTTTTCCATCGCCTACGGCACGGGGCAGCTGGTCAACGGTCTGTTCTGCGACCGCATCGGCGGGCGCGCCTCAATGCTGATCGGAGCCATTGGATCCATTTTGGTCAATGTCCTGATCGGATTTTCCCCCTGGACCTCCACGTTCATGGCCTTTGCCGCAATGTGGATGGTCAACGGTTATATTCAGGCCGCCGGCACTCCCGGCATGGTCAAGATCAACGCGGCATGGTTCAACAAGGAGGAGCGGGGACTTTTCTCGGGCATCTTCGGGTTCATGATCCAGTCCGGCCAGGCCATGATCTCCATGCTCGCTCCGTGGATTCTTGCGGGCTTCAGCTTCCTCGCCCTCGTGGTGGGCCCCGGCGAGTGGCGCATGCTTTTCACCATCCCGCCGATTTTCCTCGGCCTGGTCGCCATCTGGTTCTATTTCATTTCCGCGCAGTCGCCCGATGATGCCGGCTTCCATGGCACCATTCAGGACGATGTGGATAATTCCGCCGGCACCACCGTGCCGGTGCTGGAGTCGTTTAAGTTCGTGTTTTCAAATCCGCTGGTGTGGTTCTATGCCGTGGCCTACGGCTGCACCGGCGCTGTCCGCCACGCCGCCGACCAGCTTTCGCCGCTCTACTTTGAGGATGTGCTGGGCTTCAACATGAAGACCAACCTGCCGCTCATTGCCAGCTTCACGCTCGTACTGGTGCCCATCGTGGCGGTCTGCGGCTCGGTGATATCCGGCTGGGCCTCCGACCGCTTCTTCCGGGGCAACCGCTATCCCGTCGCGATGGTGCTCTATTATGGAGAAGCCTGCGTCATCGCCGCCGCCACCACCGTGATGGCACTGGGCATCATCGGTCCAACAACCGCCGGCATCCTTCTTGGGTGTCTTTTCCTCGTCCTGATCGCAGTGACGGCCAACTCCACCCACTCCATCGTGGGCGCCGCGGCGCCGGTGGACATCGGCGGCAAGAAAATGGCGGGATTCGCTTCAGGCGTAATTGATTCATTCCAGTATTACGGCGCGGCGATCGGACTGTTCATCACCGGCCTGCTGCTCGACGTTTCCCTGCCGGGCAACTATACCGTCTGGTTCGGCATCATGACCTGCTTTGCGTTCTTCGGCGGATGCGCCATGCTTTCCCTTCTGCTCCGGCAGAAGAAGAAAGCCGCCGCAAGCCGGGCCGTCATCGGCTTTATGGCCCTGCTGGTGATCAGCGGCGCCGCATTCGGCATCAGCAAGTACCGCACCATGAAGCCCGTTGCCATCGCGCACTATGCCGATGCCGCCCAGTCGGCCTTCCAGGCCGGAGACACCAGGGACGCAACGGACCAGGCCCAGCGAGTGCTGCGGCTGGCGCCCGGCCATGAACAGGCCATGCAGATCGTGAATAACGTTCATGATCAGTTTGTCGCCGCGGCCGAAACTGCTCTCGCCGCGGGCGATGTGCAGGCCGCTATTGAAAACGCCCAGAATGCAATCAACCTGAAAGGCCGGGAAACACCTGCGCTGAAGGTACTGGCTGAAGCCAAGGCGCTGGACAAGGCACAGCAAAAGGCCGAAAAAGAAGCCATCGAAGAATAGGAGTTCAGACATGACGGACTTTCAAGCCCATATTCCCATTCCCCGCCAGCTCTGGCTCAGGGACCGCTGCATCGCCGTTGAAACGCAGTTCCAGAAAAGCATCGGGAGGGGCACTTTCGTTACGCGTTTTCTCCCGCTGCTGGTCATCCTTGCTCTGGCCTACTGGAACCGCATACAGACACCGCCGCGCGTCGCCGGCTGGATCGCAGTGCCTGTCACGGCTGCTGCATTCTACTTTGCCCTGCTGGTGCTCTCACATCGCTTCCACGACATCGGACAGAGCGGAGCGAACCTGCTCCAGATAGTTCTTCCGGTCTTTGTCTGGCTGTGGGTGGGCGGCGATCTGATGGCCAAGCTGCCCCCGCGTCTGTGGATCGGCACGGCTGCCGTGCTTGCCGTTTGGCCGGTGATCGTGATCCTGCGCCTCTGCCTCCAGCGCGGAACCCAAACTCAGGCCGCCTGAGCCGCATGGTTTCAGGCGGCGGGAAAAGTTCCAGCCATTGGAAGTTTCTGCGCAAAAAGTTCCAATGATTGGAACTTTTGAATCAAAAACTTCCAATCATTGGAACTTTTCAAAGACGCCGCAGACGGTCAGGCTATTCGCCGCGCACCGTCAGTTCCGGAGGATTGAGGTACGCATGCTCCTTGGATGCGAACTTCCATCCGTAGACATTTGACGGACCGCCCTCCGCCGTCAGCATGAATGTCACGCTTCCCCGGCGGGCGCTGATGAAGTCCACCAGGGCATCCTTGCTGACTGAATCGGCATTGGAAAAGGACACGGCCGCGCCGACCGGCGGATTCGGGTGCGCATTCACAACGCACAAAAGCACCGCATCCTCCGACATGCCATCGGGACTCCTGAAATCATTTCCCGGCGCGTTGTTCCAGGTCAGCCGGTTGGCCCATGCATCAAAGGACCCGTCATCAATCTCGGCCCAGTCGCCTTTCGAAGACGGCTTGGCCAGACCCCACAGCTTGATTTTATACAGATCGTTCCTGTTGGAACCGCCCGGGGTCGCCGTCAGCTTGAGTTCCGCGTCACGCACCTTACGTTCGGCCAGATCATCCAGACCAAAACGCAGATAAACTTTTCTGACCAGATGAATCGGAACCTGATCGTTGGATTTCAGCCAGAGCACATCTTCCTGTCCGAAATTCTTGTCTCCGCCGCTCTTGCCGCCCTGAACATACGCATCCGCGCCGCCTGCATCTTTTGTGGTCAGGCGAAGTTCAAACGCACCCGCCTGCGGCGGGGACGCGGCGGCGGGGGAAGACGGACGGGCCGCCGGGGCGGACGCGGCCGGAGCCTGTGGCGACGGCGATGCGGCCGAAGACGGCTTGACCAGCACCGTGCCCGGCGGGACCTGCGGAACAGCCGGCTGACGGGAAACACTCTTTCTGGCATTCTTCATGCCGGCGAAGATCACGCCCAGAATGCCCAGTGCCAGAACGGTCACAATCACCGCGGTGACGGCATGGGGATGCCCGGCCTGCTTTTTTTTCTTCCGGCTTCCCGGCCTGACTCTGGATTCCGCGCGAACCCGTTCAAGCACCGATCGCATGTCCGCCAGCAGCGATTCATAGGTGGGATAGCGGCGGACGGAAGATTCCTCCAGCATGCGGCCAACCACCCGCGCCGTTTCCGGATGGATCTCCGGACAGAATTCCGTGAGGGAGGGGGCCGGCGATTTGAGCCGGGCCAGTATGACTTCCTTAGCCGTATCCGCATCAAACGGAGGGCGGCCGGCCAGAATATGGAAGAGAGTGGCCCCCAGACTGTAAATGTCAGCCTGCTGATCAACGGCCTGTCCGCGCACCGCTTCAGGCGCAATATAAAAGGGTGTGCCCCAAATCCCGCCGCCATCGCTCTGCTCGCCCGCAAAGCGGGCAATGCCGAAATCCACCACCTTGCAGAGCCCGTCGCGATTGAAGAGAATGTTCTCGGGCTTAACATCACCGTGAACCAGGCCGATATCGGATGCCGCCTTGAGACCGCTGGCTACATCAACGCCGATTTCCAGGCCGCGAAGCTCTGAGATGCGGCTCTCTTCCATAAGCGCATCCACGCGGCCGCCGGGAACGAGTTCCATGACAATGTACGGCTGGCCCTTCTCCTCCCCGCAGGAATAGATCTGAACGACGTTGGGATGGTTCAGGGCGGCCAGCGCACGCGCCTCTTTGAAAAACCTTTCGACAAACGCCCGGTTTGCTCCGAGTTTGCTGCTCATCACCTTGATGGCCACATGCCGGGCCAGCGTGGTGTCAAACGCCTGATACACGGCGCCCATGGCCCCCTTGCCCAGTTCCCGGAAAAGGAGAAACTGGCTCAATCGGGCGGGCACAGGCATCGGGGCTCCGCACTGCGGACATTTGGCAATCGTGAAGGCCGGAATTTTCGAAACATCCATGCGCGCATCGCACTGCGAACAGGCCAGACGCTCAACACGATCCGTTTGTATTTCTATTACGCCGTTTTCAGACAAGGGATTTCTCCTGAACAGTGTCAAGCTAGCACAGCGGGGACGGCGGGTTCAAGCGTTTCATCCGTCTTTCGCCAGCCGGCCGCAGACCAGTTCCGCCATGGCCCGGCCCAGGCCGGGCACACGGGCCATTTCTTCCACAGTGGCCTTCTGCATCCGGCGAACAGATCCAAAATGACGCAGCAGCAGCGCCTTGCGGGCGGGGCCGATCCCCGGAATGTCATCGAGGATGGATTCACGGATCCGCCGGCCGCGGATTCTGCGATGAAAAGTCAGGGCGAAGCGATGGGCCTCATCGCGGAGCTGCTGCACCATAGTCAGCGCGCATGAATCCAGGGGCAGAAGCACACGGGCGACCCCGCCCGCCCGGTCCTGCACGAGCTCCTCAAAACGCTTGGCCAGGCCCGCCACGGGGAGGTCCGAAAGGCCCAGTTCCCGGAGCGAGCGCACGGCGGCCCGCACCTGCGTGATGCCGCCGTCCACCAGAACCAGATCCGGCATGTCCCGGCCCTCGCGCTGCAGGCGGCTGTACCGGCGCTTCACCACCTCAGCCATCATTGCCGGGTCGTCCGAGCCCTGCACCGTCCGGATCCGGTACAAACGATAGCGGCCGGGCTGCGGAATCCCGTTCACCGAACTCACCATGCTGGCCACCGCAAAGGTGCCGGAGATATTGGAAATGTCGTACGCTTCGATCACGGCGGGCGGGCGCGGCAGGTTCAGCGCCGCCTGCAGCTCAAGCACTCCGGCCCGAGCGGATTCCTGTTTCATCAGCGGGGTCTTCCGGGCAAGGCTGCGGCGCTTCACGGCCTCCTGCAGCAGAAACAGCGTGTCGCGCAGAGCCGAAGCCTTCTCGAAATCCAGCTTCTCGGAGGCCGCCTGCATGGCGGCCCGCACTTCATGGAGATATTCCACCCGCTCGCCGCGCAGGAACGCGCAGGCCTCTTCCACGCGCTGCAGGTATTCATCCCGGGAGACCTTTCCAATGCACGGCGCGGAGCAGTAGCGGATAACATCATTGTGGCAGTGCCTGTATGTCTCCGCGTCGGGGCTCGCCGGCGGACAGTTGCGCAGGCCAAAGCGGCGTTCCACAAACTCGCGGGCCGCGCGAGCCGCGCCCGAATTCGCATAGGGGCCAAAGTAATGCGCGCCATCCTCCTTGTGCAGGCGGCAGCGCTCAAAGCGGGGGAACCGCTCGCGCAGGTCAACGCGGATCAGCGGGAAGCGCTTGTCGTCCTTCAGCAGAATATTGTAGCGCGGCTTGTAATCCTTGATCAGGCGGCCTTCGGTCAGGGCGGCCTCCTCTTCGGTGCGCAGTTCAAGAAAATCGAAATCGGCCACGCTGTTAATCATGCCGCGGACCTTGACCGGGGCCTTGCGATAGGTGCCGGGCTGGAAATAGGACCGCACCCGGCTGCGCAGGGACACGGCCTTCCCCACATAAATGACACGGCGCGTCCGGTCGCGCATAATGTACACGCCCGGGCTGTCCGGAAGCTTCTTGAGCTTCTCAAGGATTCTTGAGGGAACCTTCATGCCGACAATATAATCCGGCGGGAGGAAACTTAAACAGAGATTTCCAGAGAATTGTGCTTGAAAAGATGAACTCCATGAATATTCTTCTGGAAATTTCCGTCACAGGGCGGGGACGTAGCTCAATCGGTTAGAGTACCAGACTGTCGATCTGGGTGTTGCGGGTTCGAGTCCCGTCGTCCCCGCCA